>JAEEGL012885117.1_pt1 | contig 23597 bp, 22 predicted proteins | sample 9134231 | NCBI WGS metagenome assembly JAEEGL01 (sample SAMN16246548, study PRJNA631951) | gut metagenome | biome: gut microbiome; feature: rumen; material: fiber-attached | host: Bos | place: Iran: Karaj | collected 2018-10
ATACTACTCTATTCATATTTCTTACTCCTCATCTAATTTAATAATTAAATGTCTTAAAATATTTTCATCAAGTCCAGCTTTACGATTTAATTCAGCTTCTGCTTCCTTCGTAGCTTCTACTTGCATAACAAAATAATAACCGTTTATTTCGTTTTTAATTGGATAAGCTAATTTCTTTTCGCCAAGTTCTTTTAATTCAGAAACTTTTCCGCCTTCAGCAGTAACGATATTCTTCATTGCTTCTGCAGTTGCTTTAACTTGTTCAGCTTCCATAGTTGCTTTTACGATAAACATCATTTCATAATTATTCATTTGTTACACCTCCTTATGGTCTTTTTCGGCTTTATATCAAAATAAAGCAAGGAGTAAATTTCTTACTCGTCCCATATTATAGCATTCATTTGTTTTATTGTAAATCTTTTTGTTTTACTAGCTGTTGATAATACATGGTTTTTACACAAAAAAAGATTCAATAATGAATCTTATTTTGTTACATTGAAACGGAAATAGCAGATATCTCCATCTTGCATGATATAATCTTTACCTTCAAGTCTTAATTTACCTGCTTCTTGAACTGCTTTTTCGCTTCCTAGTTTTTCTAAGTCACTAAATGACATTACTTCTGCTTTAATGAATCCTTTTTGGAAATCTGTATGGATTATTCCAGCACATTCTGGTGCTTTCATACCATCTTTAAATGTCCATGCACGACATTCATCTGGTCCTGCTGTTAAGAATGTTTTTAATCCAAGTAAATCATATGTAGCTTTTATTAGTTGATCTAAACCTGAAGCATTTAAGCCCATGTCTTCCATGAAAGCTTTTCTTTCTTCGTCAGCGTAACCAGATAATTCCTCTTCTAATTTTGCACACATTATAATTACTTTTGATCCTTCTTTATCAGCATAATCTTTTACTAACTTAGTAAATTCATTAGAACCTGATATGGCATCTTCTTCATTAACATTTGCTGCATAGATAATTTTCTTTTGTGTAATAAAATTGAAACCAGAAATAGCATTTAGTTCATCTTCAGTAAATGTGATATTTCTTAATGGAGTTCCTTGTTCTAAAGCTTCTTTGGCTTTTCTTAATGCTCCTAGTTCTAATAATGATGCTTTATCTTTTGTTGTTTCAGCTTTCTTTTCTATTTTACCTATTCTATTTTCAACTATTTCTAAATCAGCTAATACTAGCTCTGTGTTAATTATTTCAATATCACGGATAGGATCAATAGCTCCTTCAACGTGAGTAATTTCTTTATTCTCAAAGCATCTTACTACTTCGACAATGGCATCTACTTCTCTTATGTGAGATAGGAATTTATTTCCTAATCCTTCTCCTTTTGATGCACCTTTAACAAGTCCTGCTATATCAGTAAATTCGAATGTTGTTGGGACTTTTTTCTTTGGTTGATACATTTCATTTAATACATCTAATCTATGATCAGGTACAGTAACAACACCAACGTTTGGTTCAATTGTTGCGAATGGATAATTAGCTGCTAATGCTCCTGCTTTTGTTATGGCATTAAATAATGTTGATTTACCTACATTTGGTAATCCAACGATTCCTGCTTTTAATGACATATTTATACACCTCAATTCCTTGATTATTATATAAAAAAACAATTGAATATTCAATTGTTTTTATGCTGTTATTGTTCCACCAAAACCAATTGGTATACCAATTAAGTAGAATGCTAATAATAATGCGATTAATAGCAATCCAATATAGAAACTATATGGTATTTGATATTTTAGTGTTTTAAACAAACTTATAGGTTTTTCACTTTGGTTATATTTTTCAATATAAGCAATATAGATAGTAAAGTATGCTAATAAAGGAGTTAATCCTAAAGTCATACATTCACCGAATCTTGCAACTACTTGAGCAAATTCTGGACTTAAACTGCTGTTCATGAATACTGGTACAGCAATTGTAGAAATCATAGCCCATTTAACATTTGGTCCAGTTAGGAATAATGATGATATCGCACTAACTGCAAATAATGCAACTATTAATAAGATACCAGTTATTTTTCCTGTGCCAATGATATTTGCTAATGATATTGTTAATACAACACCGATGTTACTCTTTTTAAATACATTGATTAATACTGATCCTAGAAGGATTAAGATAATTGTTCTTCCTGTTCCATCTAGTGAATGTGCTAGGTATTCACAAAAATCATTATTGTTCTTGATTGTCTTAGCACCTATTCCATAGAACAATCCTAAAATTATAAAGAATACAGTGACTACAAAGACGAAACCATTACTGAAGAATGAGTTAAAACTGAATAGTTTATCAATGTAATATGTTTGATTATAATCTAGTAGGTTACCAGAGAATGGTAAACCAGGAATTATATTATAGATAAAGATTAAGAAATAAATGGCACCTGCTATTAAAGCAAAGATTAAACCACGATATTCTCTTCTACCTAATCTTAATTCTTTTTTTTCATCTTTATATTCATATTTATCTATCATGTTATTACTAATTCTTTCAGTAATAATTGTAATAACTGTAGCCAATAAAATTGTTGCTAAAGTCATTATGATAATAAAGCTCATTGAACCTAGTGTGTAGTTCGGATCAATAAGATGTGAACTTGCTAAAGTATAATTCAACATCTCACTATCTATTGATGTCATGAAGACACTAATACCTGAACCGCAGGTTAAACCAGCATAGACAGCGACAATTCCCAAGATAGGATTTCTTCTACCGTATGTGAATAACAATGCTGCTAAAGGTATCATTACTACATAACCTAAATCACCAACAATACTGAATAGTATACTTAATAATACTAACCAGAATGTAATTGTGTATTTTTTACAGAATTTTGTAAGAATAGTAAAAGTTGTTTTTAAGAAACCACTTTTTTCCATTATACCTATACCGATAAGAACGATTAACATCATGCTTAACGGAGTAAATGCAGTAAAGTTAGCTACTGTAGAAGTAAATATATATTTAATTCCACTTAAACTTAGTAACGATTCTACACTTTCTGATGTAACAGTATATTCTTCTGTAAGTAAATTAATTTTATTATATGTTGCCTCAAAGCCAATTAGATGTAAGAATCCACTTAGAAGGATTACACCTAATATAAGTACTAAAAAGGTTAATACTGGATTTAAGGTCATTTTTTCCTTAAATTTATTCATCAGAACCTCCTATTACTTTCTTTAATTTCTTTTCGAATTCTAGGCGATCCATCATTATTTCTCTACCGCAATTAACGCATTTGATCTTGATGTCGACACCTACTCTTGTAATTTCCCATTCATTTGTTCCACAAGCATGAGGTTTCTTCATAATTACTCGACTACCTATTTCGTATTTATTTTTCATTGTGTACCTCCAATTGTGGATATGGAATCTTAATCTTATTATTATCTAATATTAATTTAATTTGTCTTAAAGCGTCTCTCTTAGCTTGCCATTGTGTTTCTCTATTACATCTAAATAAAATTAGATATTTAACACAAGAGTCAGCTAGTTCATTAACTCCTAAATATTGAGCTGAATCCTCTTTAACATTTTCGATTTTGTTGATAGCTGGTAATATTTTGTTCTTTATTACTTTTTCAACATTTTCGATTTTTTCTTCATAAGCAACATTAATATTTATCATTACTTTTTGTGAGCTTTGAGATAAGTTACCTATTTCATAGATATTTCTATTAGCTACTATTAATGTTTCTCCACTTACGTTTCTTATTTTTGTACTCTTTAAACCAAATTCTACTACTTCACCAGTGAAGTCATTATATCTTACAATATCTCCTACTATAAAGTAATTCTCTGTAAGAATACTAATTCCACCAATGAAATCTTTAAATGTATCTTGTAATGCTAAACCTAAGATAGTACCGGCAATTCCAACTCCAGCAACCATAGCTTTAACATTGATTCCGTATAAACTTAATAAAGCTAACAAACATATTAAAATTATTATGTATTTAGTTATATTTTTAAATAGTTTTATTACGGTATTTCTCTTTTTTGTTTCGAATTTATCAGTACTTTTATTGAATATATCTTCAACAATTATTGATAAAGTATGATAAACGAAATAAGATACCGCTAGTATTATAACTGTGCCATATACCTCTTTTTTCATTAATAATTTAAGTATTTTCATTAATACTTTTACCATTTTTATTCACCTTCGATACTAATTCCTAAGATTTCTACAATTCTATCTAAATCTGAATCTGAATCAAAAGGAATTTCGATCTTTTTATTCTTTATTTTAATTTTTGTACCTATTTTTTCTCTCATGATACTTTCATAGATACTGTATTTGGCACTATATGTAGCTTGTTTTTTTATTTTGTTTGTTTTTGGTATTTCTTCGCCACTAGCAATCTTTTCTATATCTCTAACGCTAAGGTTTTCAGATATGATACGATCTGCTAATTTATTTATTAACTCTTCATCTGATAATTTACTTAAAACTCTAGCATGTCCCATAGATATTTTATCTTCTGTAACATATTTCTTTGTTTTCTCTGGTAATTTAAGTAGACCTAAAAGGTTAGTAATATAACTTCTACTCTTACCAAATTTCTTTGCTGCATCATCTTGAGTCATTTTGTTTTTTTCAATGATTTTATTGAAAGCTTCTGCTTCTTCGATTGGATTTAAGTTTTCTCTTTGAATATTTTCTACAAGAGCTATTTCCATCATTTCATCATCATTGAAATCTCTAATGATAGCAGGTATTGTTGTTTTACCAGCCATCTTTGAAGCACGTGTTCTTCTTTCACCAGCTATTAGTTCATAACCTTTGATGCTTTTCTTAACAATAATTGGTTGAATTACACCATGTTCTTTAATACTATCAGCAAATTCTTGTAACGCTTGTTCATCGAAGTGTGTACGAGGTTGGTATGGATTACTACGAATTTCTGTTAATGGTATTTCAACGATATCGCTATCTTTTGCTTCTTTTACAATTTTATTTTCGAAGTTATCAAAATCAATTCTTTCGTTAGAAAATAATTGTTCTAATCCTCTTCCTAGGGCTTTTTTCTTAGTTTCCATTTCTACTAATCACTTCCTTTGCTAAATTTTCATATGCTAAGGTTGCTCTACTTGTTGGATCGTAATCACTAATAGGTTTTCCATGTGATGGAGCTTCTACTAGTCTTACTAATCTTGGAATTATTGTATTAAACACTTTATTTTTGAAATATTTTCTTACTTCTTCAATTACTTCTAAGCCAATATTAGTACGGCCATCTAGCATTGTTAGTAGAACACCTTCGATACGTAGATTTGGATTCATATTATCTTGAACCATTATAATTGAGTTTAGTAATTGAGTAATACCTTCTAGAGCAAAGAATTCACATTGTACTGGAATAATTACAGAATTACTTGCTACTAGAGCATTCATAGTTGATATACCAAGAGAAGGTTGGCAATCGATAATAATATAATCATAATTATCTTTAATTGAAGATAGTGCATTACGTAATTGTTCATTTTGTCTAAATGTAGAATCTTCTAGCATGTTTTTAACAAATTCAACATCGACACCTGCTAAATTAATAGTAGATGGGATTAGTGATAGATTTCTAAACTTAGTCTTAATGATTGCTTCTTCAATTGGGCATACGCCTGTTAGTACATCATAAATATCATGTGAAAAATCCCCATTTTGATAACCTAATCCTGTTGAAGCGTTACCTTGTGGGTCTAAATCAATTAAAAGAGTTTTTTTGCGTTCTTTGCAAAAAGCTGCTGCAAGATTAATACTTGTAGTAGTTTTACCAACGCCACCTTTTTGATTTACTAGTGAAATTATTTTTGCCATATCATGTACCACCTTTTCACGTTATATCACTATAGTTAATTTTATCATATATAGAGTAAAATGTCATAGGTTTTTGGATAAGAAAAGAGAACTTTAAATTAGTCCTCTTTATCCTCATTTTCTTCTTTTAAAGCTTCTTCAAGTTCTTCTTTATTCATTTTTGAATAACCTTTGATTCCAGCTTCTTTAGCTTGTTCTTTTAAATCAGAAACTGTTTCATTTTTTTCTTCTGGTTTCTTGCCATCGATTGTTCCAGTTTCTACTAAAGATTCAATTTGTTCTTTTGTTAATGTTTCGTATTCCATTAAAGCATCTGCGATAAGTAATACTAGTGTTTCATGCTTAGCTAATAGCTTTTTAGCTTTGCTATAACATTCATCTAAGATTTTTCTTACTTCGTTATCTATTTCTAATGCTACTTGATCAGAGAAATCTCTAGATTTAGCATAGTCTCTTCCTAAGAAGACACCTTCATGTTTTTCTTCTAATTGAATTGGTCCAAGATCACTCATACCATATTCAGTAACCATTGATCTGGCAATTCTAGTAGCTCTTTGTAAATCGTTTGAAGCACCTGTTGTTATTTCACCTAGGAATGTTTCTTCTGATGCACGGCCACCCATTAAACCAGTTATTTGAGATAATAACTCATCTTTTGTAAGTACAGCCATTTTCTCTTCATCTGGTAACATCATTGTGTAACCACCAGCTTGACCACGAGGGATGATTGTAATCTTATGAACGGATTGTGCATTTTCATCCTTTAAACCAATTACGGCATGTCCAGCTTCATGGATAGCAACAAGTCTTTTTTCTTTTTCAGTAATTTTTCTACTTGTTTTAGCAGGTCCCATCATTACTCTATCAGTTGCTTCATCAATTTCAGCCATACTGATATTTTCACGATCTCTTCTTACTGCTAATAATGCAGCTTCGTTTAGTAAGTTTTCTAGGTCTGCACCACTAAATCCTGGTGTTCTCTTACTTACAGCTTTTAAACTAACTTCTGGAGCAAATATTTTATTCTTAGCATGTACTTCTAAGATTTCTTCTCTTTCATTTGCATCTGGAAGACCAACTGTTACTTGTCTATCGAAACGTCCAGGACGAAGTAATGCTGGGTCTAAAACGTCAGGTCTATTTGTTGCAGCAATAACGATAATACCTTCGTTAGCTCCAAAACCATCCATTTCAGTTAATAATTGGTTAAGCGTTTGTTCACGTTCATCGTGTCCACCACCTAAACCTGTACCTCTTTGACGTCCTACTGCATCAATTTCATCGATGAATATTAAGCATGGTGCGCTTTGTTTTGCTTGTTTAAACATATCTCTAACACGAGATGCACCAACACCTACGAATAATTCTACGAAATCAGATCCACTTATAAAATAGAATGGAACGTTTGCTTCACCAGCAACTGCTTTGGCTAGTAAAGTTTTACCTGTTCCTGGAGGACCTACTAGTAAAACACCTTTTGGTATTCTAGCTCCAAGTTTTTGGAATCTCTTAGGATTCTTTAAGAAATCAATTAATTCTTTAACTTCTTCTTTTTCTTCTTTTAATCCAGCAACATCAGTAAATCTTGTTTGACCACCGTCATCACTAAGTTTTGCACGGCTGCGGCCAAAATCCATTGATTTATTATTACCAGCTGTTAATCTAGTAAACATAAAGTATGCTGCTACAACTAAAATTAATAATGGAATAATATCTATTAATAATACGAATAATTGACTAGATCCAGGATCTTTATTAGTCTCATATTTTTTTATGTCATTATCAGTTGCATAATCAGTTACTTTATCTATTTCTGCTTCGATTACTTTAGCTTTAAATGATTCTTTTTCACCATATGATTTTAGTTTACCTTCAACGTAGTAAACACCATCACTACTCTTTGGTGTAATAGTTATTTCAGTAACTTCTTCATTGTCTATTTTCTCCATTAATTCGCCAGTAGTAAAGTTATTTACTTTTGTAGAATTTCCATCAAAAGCAAATAATAATGCTACAAGTATAAAAACAAGAATTATATATGGAGTTATTGCTTTAAAAATGCTTTGTTTTTTCTTCATAAATTCTCTCCTTAAAAAATTTTTTCGCTAAAATTAATTATACCACAGTATTATATCATAGTTTTCCGTTTTTGCTTTATCAAATTGAGATTTTTTTAAACCCGGAAGCCAGATGATATTGTTGTCACTATCAACTACTACTGGTTGAGTTTCTCTTTCTTCTTTTGTAAGTTTTGAATCGATAAAAATATCTTTAAGTTTCTTATTGTTTTTCATGTTCTTAATTACCATTTTATCGCCTTCTTCTCTATTTCTTACAAATAAAGGAAGTTTTAATTCTTTACTATTTAATCGAGTGCAATAGTTGTTAGTTAAATCACTGCTATCAACAGTTTCAATAACTCTACCTGTTGGTAAGATAGTAAGTTTATTAATAATAATATGATATTTTTTATAAGCGTTGTTCTTTCTTGTAATAGTTAATTTATTATATGATTTCTTAATTTTTAAATTATCTGGTAAATCTATCTCTAGATTTGGTTTTTCATTATTAATTAGTGATAGAATCAAATATGTATGTTTGTCACTTACTAAATATAAGTTATCAATATAATTATCATCTAAAACACTTTCAATTATTTTATTTTGAATTAAAGGGTTTAGTTTATTATAGTTTGTAATATCCAATACTTTGTCTTTATAACGTTTCTTTAATTCTTTCTTTACTTCTTCATCAACAAAGTTGTAATAATCATACAGCTCCTTACTAAATTTTAGATATTTCATGTGAATATTTTTGTTTTCTTCTTTTAAGAAAGGAAGAATGTTTTGACGATATCTATTTCTAGTATATTTATTTGAAGTATTTGTTACATCATTGAATGATGGAATATTGTTTTGTTTGTTATATTCTAGTATTTCATCTTTTGTTAAATAAATAAGAGGTTTGATAATTTGATATGTTTTCTTATCTGTTGCGATTTGGAAACCAGCATAACCTTTAATATTAGATCCTCTAGTAATTCGCATTAGAATCGTTTCAATTAAGTCATCACCATGATGAGCAGTAAATAAGTATTTAGCATTATGTTTTTTGATAATCTCTGCAAAATATTGATATCTTTTTTCTCTTAGTTCCGCTTCAGTATAATCAATATTTTCTGATTTCTTTTCAAACTTAGTATATTCGAAAGCAATATTCTTATTGGCACAGTACTCTTTTAAGAAGCTAGCTTCTTGTTCGCTTTCTTTTCTAATGTTGTGATTGATATGTGCACATACGATGTTTAGTTTAATTGGTAGATTTTCTAAGATTGATAGTAAACACATAGAATCTGGTCCACCAGATAAACCAATAACAATAGTATCATTATCTTTTAAGATACTTTTAAGATATGCAATAGTTTCATTCATGGTTATCACCTCTTTTGTTGTGTATTTTATTATAATTTATATATTCTTTCAACTTATTTATTTTTTAAGATTGATTCTATTAATTTATTAAGATCACCATCTAATATTTTAGATGCTTCACTTGTTTCATAATCACTACGATAATCTTTAACTAGAGTATATGGTTCTAGGACATAACTACGTATTTGACTACCAAAATCTATTTTATTTGTTATACCTTTAAGTTTATTAATTTCTTCTTGTTTCTTTTCTAATTCTATTTGGAATAGTTTACTTTTTAAGACTTTCATCGCTTGTTCCTTATTTTGCAATTGGCTTCTTTCGTTTTGGCAAGTAACTACTATCTTAGATGGAAAGTGTGTAATACGTACAGCACTTGGTGTTGTATTAACTCCTTGGCCTCCATGGCCACTAGCACAATACGTATCAATTCTAATGTCTTCATCTTTTATCTCGACATTTATCTCTTGATTTATTTCTGGTATTACCAAAACAGATGCAAATGATGTATGTCTTCTAGCATTGGAATCAAAAGGAGATATTCTAACTAAACGATGAACTCCTTTTTCATTTTTTAAGTAACCAAAAGCATACTCTCCTTTGATATGTAGAGTTACTGATTTAACACCGGCTTCTTCACCGGCTTGATATTCAATTATTTCATGAGTAAAGTTATTTTTATCACAAAATCTTTCATACATACGAAGTAACATACTTGCCCAGTCGCAGCTTTCGGTACCACCTGCTCCAGGGTGTATTTCTAGGTAACAATTACTGTTATCATACTCGTTAGTAAACAGTGTGTTGATTTCTAGTTCTTCGATTTTTTCTTTTAGTGATAGAATGTCTTGTTCTAATTCTAAAGACATTTCTTCATTTGGTTCTATTTCAAGTAGTTCTAATAATTCTTTATCATCTTGAACTTGTTTATTGATGCTATTATATAATTCTAATTCTTTTTTTGAGGTTGATAATTCTTTATTAATAGTCGTAGCTTTTTCGATGTCATCCCAAAAACCTTCGACATTCATTTCTGCTTCTAAAGATTTAATTCTTTCTTCTTTAGCAGTTATGTCAAAGTGACCTCCCAATTGAAGATATTTTTTCTTCTTGAGTAGCTATTTCGTTTTTTAGTTCTATTAATTCCATATTTATCACCTTATTAATTATATCATATTATATTTTGTTTCTTAAACCTTCTACAGTTAAGTCTTTTATAATATATTGTTTTAATTCTGATAATAGTATTTCTAAGAATTCACTGGTTCTAATTATTCCTTCTTGAGCCATAATAAAGTATCTTCTTATAAGTTTATTTTTATATGCTTTACTTAATTGAATTCTTGGTAATATTACATATATTATGGTTGAGAATATTGCTTTAAGATTTTCTTTATATGTATTTCTTTTTACTTTTTCATAACAATCAGTATCGATTGCTGTAATTGTTGATAAATGCCCATCTATTAACAAGTTACAATCATGGAAATCACCCATTATCCATCCTGCATCTGATAGTTCTTGGACATCTCTTTCAAACTTTTTTAATAAAGATAATAATGTTTCAATTAAAAGAAGGGGATCAACGTCTCTTAATACTGTTCCATTTGAAAATGGAGCAATGTAACCATAAAGCATATCATCTTCTGTAACTATTTGTGTTGGTGTAGATATTGTTTCAAAACTAAGTTCTGTTTGACTTAAAAGCATATTGTATAAATATTCCATTTCAGCACAATCTATTTTACGAAGATGTTCTGGAAACGATTTAAACTTGAAACCGTTTTTTAATAAATAGATTTTAGTACCAGTTGGTTTATCAATTAATAGTTTATCTATACCAACGACATTGATATAGTTTAATTTAACTTTATTAGCCATTTTTAATCCCCCTTTTGGTCGTTTATGATACCATAATTAAAGGATTTATTCAAAAATTGGTGGTCTTATTTTCAGCCAAAATAAAAAAGTGTAATAGTTTTACACTTTTTATTCATTTTTTTTCTTTTGAACGGCTTTATAAGTTGCATATGATGCAGCTCCTACACCAGCAATTGCGCCAACTGTAAGTACTGCTGTTGCAACATTGTTGGTCTTCTTAGGTGTTTCAACAGTTTCTTGGCTTGTTATTGAACTTGGTGTATTTTCTACTTCTGTACTCTCAGAAGTAATCGGTTCATCTTCTATTTCTGGTTTATTTCTTTCATACATTTCATCAGCATCATATTCTTCTATTTCGCCATCTTCATTTCTGTCATAGATAACTGGTTGACGTGTAGTATCTTCTTCTGTTGGGTTTGGAACCTTTTCGTCTACTACTTGCTCTTCTGTTACCTTTTCTGGTGTAACCTTTTCCTCTGGAGTTTGTACCGGTTCATTTGGTCTTTGAACAGTTTCTGTTTCACGAGGATTTAATGGTTCTTCAATTATCACATTGTTTTCAGTTGTTGGTGTACTATGATAGTTATTTAATATTGAAGATGGTTCTGGAGCACTAGACACTACTTGCTCAGCATTATTTACTACTGGTGCTGGTGCTGATGCTGGTGGTGTATAACTTTCTATGTTTTCACCGTTATTTGCAATTACAGCTGTTCCCTCTTGTGTCTGAACTACTTGTGAATCAATGTTTTCAACTGGTTGTCCGCTAGTGTTTGCAACTTGAGTTGGTTGATTTTGAACTACTTCTGGAGTTGGTTCTGGTGCAGCTGTACTTTGCGTTGGTTCTAGAGTTGGTGTTGTTTGTACTGTTGTTTGTGCACTTGTCGCTGCTGTTGGTTGACTAGTAGTTCTAGTAGGTTCTTCATTTGTTGGATTAGGAACCTTAGTTTCCTCAGTAGTTTTATTTCTAGATAAAATTTCATTATTTTTAGCAAAAATCTTAGCACTTTCAGACACTTTTTCTGTTGTTGTAGATTCAGTTACTTTTGTTACTTTTTCTACTTCTGGTTTGGTTTCAGTTGGACCTGCAGCTAAAGCTCCTTCTAATACTTTTGAAGGGCTTCCACTGCTAGAACGAGATCCTCCAGAACTACTACCACCAGTATATGAATAGCCATAATCATTGCTACCAGAGTAGCTGCTATCTGTATTATTATCAGAGCCAGTATCTGTTTTTGTAGTATCTGAACCAGTATCTGTTTTGCTAGTATCTGTCTTTTTATTTGTATCGCTAGAGTCGGATTTGCCTAGTCCATCAGCTACTGCCGATTCGGCACCACTGCTGACTCGACCCCCAATACGCTTATTTCCTCCTTGGAGTTCAATAGCAGTTGGTCCAATAATAGATTTCCAATTCTTAGCTTTTTTAGCTTTAGTAGCTTCCGCTACTCCTTCTATATATTGTTTTGATGTTATCTTAACTGTGCCGCTTCCTGAATTAGCTTCATTAATTGCTTTAACAACGGCATTACTTACCTTAATTCTGCCAATTGAAGTTTTGGCATTACCAACGTTAGCATATGGATCAATTACCCATGCGCTACCACCAGTTTTATTTAATTCTGCATCAGTATATGGTGTACTCTTTGCCCAGGCACCATATGGGTCATTAACTAAAATACGACCATCATCAGTTACACCTGTACATAGTACAAAGTGACCACCATTTCTTACTAATACTATTACTTGTTTTCCTTCTCTTAACAATTTTCTTAATTCTTTACTATATATTCCATCTTGTCTTTTAGCTACAGCTCCTACTGCTTTGGCTGCTCCCATCATTCTTCCTTCATTGTTACTTGAGGATCTATTAGCTATAGCTCCTAGTTTATCTGGTGTGATTAAGTCATTATAAATGTATGATAATGCCATACACATTGATACTAAGCCACAACCACTAGTTGCTATAGATCCTTGAGAATATGCTATTTTTGGATAGTCTCTTTGATCATATAAAGGAACAGCAGTGAAATTTAAGTTTTCATCTAATAGGCCTGTATCGACATATTGAAAGAACAAGGCTGCTTCACTGTCCATATTTATTAAAGTATTTTTTGCGTTTTCTAATTTTCTTTTAACATTAGGTATTGTTGTATTACTAATAGCTGATACTGTTGATATAGCTTTAGATATTAACCCTGCTGTAGATAGTTCACCGTCTAATGTTATTCCTCCAAGTGCAGATGATAAATCTGATAAGGCAGTTTCTATAGAGGAAATATTTCTCATACCATAATGTAATGACGCGCAGTCAATATCAATATCCATTATTATTTCCCCTTTCCTTAACTCTTGTTTTGGTTTCTAGCACGGAGTTCTTCAAGGTGGGCTTCATAGGCAGCAGCTTCTTCGGCTGCTTTAGCTTGTCTATATAATTCATCATATTTTTGAATTAGTTTTGAACATTCTGCCATTACTTCTTCTAAGTCGCCACTGATACCTTTTATTTTGCCAGCAGCTTCTTTAGTTAGTTCTCCTTGGTCAATTGAATCACCGCTAATTATTATGCCGTTAATGTATTCAGAAGCTGCAGTTATTGCATCAGAACAAGCAGTAACTTTACCTGTTACTGCTGATACTTGTGCTTTAATGCTTTTAAATTTGTCTACTTTGGCTAAATATTCAGATGATGATGCCATATCTTCGCCACCTTTTTATCTTCTTTTTTCCTAAATAGAATAAACTTTATTCCACTTAGGAAAGAAGAAGAAAATCTCCTTCTTAAAATGAGTAATTTTTTAAAGCGTTTGCAATTGATGTTGCAACGTCAGTTAATTCTTTTTTATAAACTTGAGCATTATTTATGAATTCAGTAAATGATTCATCAGCTTGGTTTCTTCCTGTACCTTGAGTCCAGTTATCAAGAATTTCTTTATGTGCTTTTTGTACACTAGAAATAAATGTATCAATTGAATTAACTACAGCTTCAATATCTCTTCTACCTGCATCAGCTTCTGGGTTGATATCGATTGTATCTGCTGTATCTTCATAATCTTCCATATTGTTTTTTTCAGTATAAGTTAAGCCTTCTAATGTTGGTAAGAAAGTTGCTTGGTTGTTAATTTGAATTTCTCTATAATGTGCTGCTACTTTTGAAGCATCACAAGCTAAACCAGCTAAATCATTTCTTACTTTAACTAGTGTATTATGAATTTTAATTACTTGTTCAATATTAATACCTGCGTCGGCACCTTTCCAGTTTTCTTTTAAGTTTGTTATAGCACTATTAAGATCTTCTAGCATAGTTTCTGCACTTGCGTCACCTTTTACTACAACGTTATCATATAAATTTGTAGAACTATTATATAGCTCCTGTACGTCTTTAACTTTATGATCCATAATCCTAATCCTCCTATTTAAATTTTATTATATATTTATTGTTTTTACAATTCCTTTATGTATAGGTCTTGACACTACCCAAACATGAATTTAGAAAACTCTGGATCTACTTGTAATTTATTTGTAGCTTGTCCATGTGTTGTTCCTGGTTGAATAGTGTATTTAACTTCTGATGCATATTTAGATACTGCATTAACATCGGATTGCATACAATGACCATATGTATCATCATTGTTGCTACCATCTCCGGCACCTGTACCACGCCATGCCCATACTTTCATGTCTTGAAAGCTAGCTGCTTTCATTCCATAGAATGAACAACAACTTACCGGTGCTGCTGCATAGAAGTAACCTGGATAAGCACTAACCATCATCCATGTACCAATGGCTCCTCTAGAGTGGCCTCCTACACTTATCATGTTTGTATCACATTGATATTGTTCACAAACTTTATCAGCTATCTTTTTAACATGAGGTAGTAGTCCTCCTTCATACCAACCAGGATTGCTTTTTGAGCCAAGGCTACTTCCTGCAAACGGTTCTACAATAATAGCTGGATATCCAGCTTGAGCTGCTGTTGGTCCTATTTTATTATTTACTAAGTATGATTCACTTGGTCCATCACCATGCATCCATATTAATAATGGCATGTTGGTTGTGGCATTTTCTGGAATGTAAACATAATAAGACATTCCATCATCAACATATTTAGTATATCCTGGAGGAACATCTATTGGAGTTCCATTTCTTCTAATACTTCCACCGTTTGCTTTAGCACGGGCTTTTTTTCTTTCTTCATATATTTTCATATATTGAGAATTCTCAGCATTTTGTCTTTCTTTTTCTTCTGCTTGTTTACGAGCTGCTTCTGTGGCTTCTTTTGCTCTTTGTTCCTTTGCCGCTTTTGCTTCTTCTTCAGCTTTTTTCTCGTATTCTTTAATTTTTTCTAATGAGGCACCTTCATAATATTTAACTATCATGTCATCTTTATATTCTGTAAGTTCATGAAATCCATAATCAATAATTACTGGTAATAAAAATACTATTAAACCAGAAACAAATCTTGATGCTATTTGTTTTAAAGTAGTTCTTGTTTCTTCTGGTTTCATGACTAATTTAAACAAATCTATTACACATTTTATTAAAACTATAATAGCTACTAAAGTAAGGGCAATCTTAACAAAGGATTTTATAGTAAAACCCAAACGATAGTAAGCTAGTTCGTTCGCAGCATCTAGTAATAACATATACATCATCTCTCATTATAAATTTTACAAGAATTCATAGTACTATTCAATGATTAAAAAAAAGTAAGGTAAAAGGTATATTAATGTTATAATGTTTATGGTGATAATATGTTTCTATTAAACGCTTGTGAAGATGGTGATGTATTAAACGGTGTTAGAATACTTTTAGTATTTGTTAACATCTTTAAAGTAATAGTACCGTTAATATTAATTTTTATGGGATCTAAACATCTATTTTCAGTAGTTGTTCAAAATAAAGATGGTAAGATGAGTGATGCTTTGAAGTCTTTTGCTAGAAATTTAATTGCTGGTTTAATAGTGTTCATGATTCCAACTGCAATAAATGGATTATTTATGAATTTAGCGCCTGATGCGTTAAATTATAAAGTTTGTGTAGAAGGAGCTACTCCTGAAGGAATTCAGAACGCTTACTATAATACAACTTTAAAAATGATTGAAAAAGCTAAAGCTAACTTAGATGGTGGTCAATTAAGAGATGCTTATTCTTATGGAAAGAATAAGATAAAAGATAGTGGTCGTTTAAAAGAAATTGAACAAAAAGTTAGCAAAGTTCAAAAGTATATTGATGTTTTAAGCGAAATATCAATAATGACTAGAAAAGAGCAATATAATCCTTTAAGAGATAAAGTAAATGCTGTTGATGATCCTGATGTTAAAGCACATTTACTTGATAAATTAGAAAGAAAATTTAGAACTTTAGAAGATAAACATGGTCCTTTAAAAAGAGATAGAAGTGGTGGTAACGGAGGTAATGGTAGTAGCGGAAGCTCTGCTGGTGTTGCTTCTGTATCTATCGACGGACCAATTGTTAAACAAGAGGAAACAGAAACTTTAAAAGTTTATATTCATAAAGTTAACTCTTATTATATTACGCAAGTTTGGGTTGCTAATCCTTACATGCAATTGAATAAGTATGATTCTCCTCAATATGGTAGATCATTGTATAGACCTGGAGATTTATTAAATAAAGCTATGGCTGAACGTGGTTTAAGTGATAAATTAATAGTTGGATTTAATGCTAGTGGTTTCTATCTAAAAGGAACTTATGATGTAGCTAGTGTTAATTACTATCCTGCTTATGATAGAACTAGTGTTGGTTCATTAGTCATAACAGATGGTAAAGTAGTTAGAAATGCATATACTAAAGCATGTAAGACTTGGTATATAGCTGGTGTTGATCAAGATAATGTAATGAATATTTATACTGATTCTAAAACTAATGACTTTAATGCTAAAAAAGAATGGGCAGATGGAGTTATTGGAAGTATTAGAAATACATTTACTTTTGCTTCTCCTTTAGTTATGAATGGAGCAGCAAGTAACGAAACTACTTCAATGCCTGGACCTGGTTCGGCTTTGAATAGGCAAGCAATTTGCCAAATTGATAATAATAACTTTATATTAATTACTGGTAGCAATTTAACTAGACAGAATATGATTGATATAATGTTAAAAGCTAATTGCCAGACTGGTACTAATTTTGATGGTGGTGGATCAATTGCTTTATTGTTTAAGAGTAAGAATTCTACTAGTGTTGAAACTGTTATTGGTAATGGTAGAGCATTATCTGAAGTTGGTTATTTTACAGAATAAAAAAACTATCAATTATTGATAGTTTTTATTTTTTCTCATAGATAGCACAATTATATGCTGTAGATTTATATATTAAATTATATGAGGATGGTGTTGTAGAATACATACCATTACACTCTATTATTTTAGTATTTCTTTCAGTTAATGCTAAATATACTGATTTCAATACATTATCTGTTGCATTATTATATCCTTTATTTATATTTGTTTGAGAATAGAAATTTGCTTCGCCAGAATGGGCTGGATCCCAAGATTGCATTTGGGCAACTGACACTTTGTTATTAATCATTGCGCTAGCCCATCCGTAATATAAATACGGATCATTATAATATCCTTCATTATGAGTTGTTCCGATTATTACCTTTAAATAATCAGTACTTATATTATTTTGAGATGCTGCGCTTTCTAACATACTCATAGTTGGAGTGGACATGCTTGAAATCTTGCTTTTATAATCTTCTGCTGTTAAGCCACCAGTTGATACTTCAACATTTTGATTTGGTTCCCCAGTTGATGATCCTACATCTTCACTTGGAGTGCCTGTAGTAGACTCTTCTCCGCGATCCTTTTTTAATGCTTTTCCTTCTGATGCTCTTTTTTTGGCTTCTTCAGCGGATTTTTCATTAGCATCTTCTATTTCTTCTTGTTTCTTTTCTCTTTCGTTTTTAGCTTCATCTGCTTCTTTTTCACGTAATTGTTTTACTTTTTCCATAGAAGCAGAATCAATACATGCAAATATTTCTTGTGTTTTCCCTGGTACTATCTCAGTAAATAGATAATTGATTATTGTAGGAATAAAGAAGATTGCTAAACCAGAGATTAATCTTTTTACAAAGGTAGTAAAAGTCTTTTTTAATTCTTCACTTTTGCCATTACTGACATTTACAATAAGATCTTTTACTGTAGGAATTATTATTATTATAGGTATTATTGTACAAGCTATTTTAAAAGCTATTTTTAATAATAAGAATAATTGAACAATATTTGATTGATTACATACTCCAGCTAAAATATTAATCATGTAATCCCTCCTTTATTATACTTTAGATGTACTGGCTTTTTCTTCTTCCTCTATTTCTCTATTTACTTCATTAGTTGCTGATTCAATTTTTTCAGCAAATTTTTTTAAATCATTAGATATTGTTGTCATATCTTGTGATATAGTTTTCATTTTTTCAGAAATTGTTTTAATAGATGGTTCACTATTATTATCAGTTAAACTTGATCCAATTGTATCTATATCTTTACTAAGATCTTTTAATTTGTTCGTAACATCGTTTACTTTTCTTATTGAATCATCTGAATTTATTTTTCCCATAGTTAACCTCTTTCTCTTTTCTTTTTGTTATGTACACTAATTGCAACGCCAGCCGCTGCTACGGCTGCTACGCCTGCACCTGCGATGGCAAGGTTTCTTGCTGTGTGATCTTTGTTATCAACCTTTTCAACTGGTTTATTCGTTTGAATAATAGTTGAATCTGGTTCATCTGGTACATATACTTCTTCATCATTTCGATATTCTATGTCACTATCGTCGTAATCATCTTCAAAAGATTCATTAATTGTATCATCATTCCAATCATCTTCTACTGGTGTCTCTTCTTCTACTATTTCTGGCTTTTCTGAAGTTGGCTTTTCTTCTTGTATTGGAACCGGTTCGTTTGGTCTTTGTACAATTTCTGTTTCACGAGGATTTAATGGCTCTGGTGAAACAGGTTCTTGAGAAGTATTGTTTGTTTCTGCAGGTGCTGGTTCTGCAGCTGGTGTAGGAACCTGTTCATAAGTGGCAGGTTGTTCACTTGTTACTACTTGTTCACCTCTATTATTTATATTTTCTATTATATTTGTAGTTGGTTCTAGTTGTGAATTTTCTATAATAGGTTCGTTGTTTATAGGTTCAACAACTCTATCAGGTTGTTGTTCTTGTACTTGACCTGGTAAATTTTCAGAAGGAACGCTTTCTTCTGGTGCAACTGTATCAGTATCTTTTGTTGGTTCAACGGATGATGTGCTTTCTGTTACAGTTGGTTGTGGTTTAACTGTTTGAATTTCTGTAGGTGTTTTTGCTGTTGTTTCCGTTGGTTTTGGCACTTCCTCAACAGTGTGTTTATTACCATATATTCTTTCTAATACTTCATTATTTCTTTTAAATATTGAAGCACTTTCTGATTCTATTTCTTCTATTACTTTTTCAGTATATTCTGGAGTAGTAGTTTCATCAACTGTTTGAGATGTAGTTTCTGTCGTTGGTTGTGTTTGTACAGTTGTTGCTGGTGAAGATGTCGTCGTTGTACTATTTGATCTTCTACTACTACTTGAATAATTATAATTGTAATTATTATTATCATTATTTCTTGTAGTTTCTTGAGTTGTTGTTGTTTCTGTTGGTTTTATTTCTTGAGTTGAAGTATCATTGTTTATTAACTTAGTTGCATTTTCTGCCGTTTCAGTTGTTTTTGCTTGTGTTGCTGTTTGAACAACACTATCTTGAGTACTTGAGTTATTATTTCTTTGTAATGTTCTTACAAAATCAGCTGAAGTTGTTCCTGTTCCAAATACGTTATTTGCCATTGTATTTAAGTAATTAGATTTTACTGTATTTGGATCGAATGCTAGTAAAGTTCTTGAAGCATTACTTATTTTAGCGTGGCTCTTACTTACATCTACTCCTCTACTCAATTCTCTTTGAACAGCAGATTGGTCTGCTGTAAATTTTTCATATTCAATATGGCCATATCCTGTTATACGAGGGTCATCGATTCGATATGATCCAATTCTTACGTCATTAGAATAGTTACCATCGATTGTATCAACATATGTAACGCCATCTACTACCCTTGTTCCTAGTACAAATGCAACATGCGAATAAGCACTTGTTGCACCTGGGAAATCTCTACCATTATTATTATTTAAATATACTGCTTTATTATAATCTGTCTTGGTATTGTAATCTGATAATGTGTCTCTACTTCCAATTCCTTTTACTGCTCTAAACATATCTAAAGCAATAATGTCTCCTGGAACTGGTTTATACTCTTCACTATACCAGTCTGATATTTTGACATTTGTTCCGTTTCTTTTATTATAACTATTTAATAAACTTTGCCAGTTTCTTAAACCACATGTTCCATCGGCATTTAAGTATTTTAAATATTTTTCCTTCGCCGCTTCACTCATATAATATTGAATTCTTGGATCAGTTTCATAAGCAATACCTGATTGATTATTATAATCACCAAAAATTTTCCATACAGAAGCGTATGATTTATCAACAATTGTGCCTGATCCATAGAAGTAATTTACTAAACTACCTACGAACATAGCGCACCAAGCTTGCTCTGTATTTCCTACAAATTGAGACTTTTGATATTGTGATTTAAAATTATTGGCATATGCTTCTACTTGTGGGCCTTTTAAACCTAAATACTTAATAGCACTAAGTAGAATTGCTTTTCTTTCATCAGATAATGTTGCAAATTCTGGATATACTACTTCTAAATATTCCATTGTTAATTCTGCAGATAAATCTAAATCTGCATTTTTATAGACATCCATTACTTCACTTAAAAAGTCATTTATCTGTGTTACTTTTTCACTTATTTCTTCTATTTTTTGGCAATCAAAAGAAGAACCAATCTTATTTTGTACTCTTCCATTTAAATATCCCCAAGCACTTTTTATAGTACTTGAAAAGCCTGATAAATCAGTTATTATTTGAGTTAATTTGGTTCTATTTGTTTCAATATTATTATAATCAATATCTATTCCCTTTTGAGCCATATGACACCTCTCTCAAAAAGAGAAATACTAATTATTTCCCTTCTTCGATTAATGTTTGATCGTCTTGTTTATATTCTTCTATTGCATCTCGTAAGTATTTTTCAAATTCAACAATCTTAGGAGGACATTTTATTAATTCTTTATCAAGATTATCGTATGTTTCTAGTAATTGATTAGCACCTTCACTTTTTAGTACTTCATCCATTCCTAATATTTCATTTCTTAAATTAGTTAATTCTGTATCTAAATCAGCTGCTATAGCACCTAATTTATCTGCTGAAGCTGTTGCTTCGCTATAAGTCATTCTTCCTAATCCCATGTTAGTACCTCCTATATCTCATCAGCACGAGCAGATAATTTATCTCTTGATTCAATTAATCTTTCGCCGTGTCTTATTAATATATTTCCTATTTTATCCATTTCAACTTGTAAAGTTTCAAATTTAGTTCTATAGGAGTTTATTTGAGCTAGATATCTTTTACATGATTCATCTTCCCATGCTTTAGAAATGTTTTGTCCTTCAGTATTTAAATCATCTAACAAACTTAAACATTTGTGAGCTATGTTTTTTACATTATCCCCTTTATCTACTATTCTTTCTGGAAATGCGTTAAATCCATCTAACATATTTTCACTCTACTTTCTAACATCATTATAACATAAAAACAAAATATTTATTATTTACTCATTTTGGCTTTACATATAGAATAGCCTATTTTATCTATATAAAAACTCACTATATGTGAGTTTTTTTATCTTAATTTAATATAATTGGGTTTCTTTTTAATATTTAGGATCTTTAAGTATTCTTCTATTCCATCTGTTGTCTTATCCCAGTCTGTACATAAACAACCATCTGGAAATAGTACTAATTCTTGCATTTCAATGATATTGCCTATTTTAATTCTAGTATTTTGTAATCCTCTATGAATTCTAAAGTCCATACCCTTTTTAGTCTTGAATAATACTTTATCACATACATGGCAGTAAACTCTACCGTAGTAATCAGCTAATTCAGTAGCAGCATTTATTGATTCGTTATCTAAAGAATGCATTGTCTCTGGAACTACTTTATTATAATCGTGTCTGAAACTTAAATCTAAAGTATGGTTCTTCTTTTGTTCCCATATTGGTTCCCATCTTTTAAGAATCTTTTTCATTTTTTCGACATTTATTCTTTCACCAACAAAGCAATTAATTCTAACGTTTGTATTGATTGTTAAGACATCCTCATCTTTTGCTATTCCTTTTAATAATGTACTATCTAGTTTATAGGTTTCACCATGTCTTGAAATGTTTATACCTTTAACATTTTTATACTTATTAACTAGTTTTATAAATTCTTCTTTTCCTTCTTCTAAGAAAGTTGTATTAATATAGACATTTTTATTTTTACAGATTTTCAATATTTCTTCTAATAGATTTAAATCGCTCATTGGTTCTCCACCAGTTATAACTATTTCTGTTAGATCTGACTTTTCAAAAGCATGTAACCAATCTAGCACAGCTTCTTTATTTGGGACGTTTGTTTTATAAAATTCTTTTGATGTACAGAATTTACAATTATTCTTACAATCGTGTGGGAAATACACTGTACACATTTTATCCTTTTTAGTTTCTGGGGTATAAGTTACTTCTGAATCACTTAGTATATATTTACTTTTCATATCATTAGTCTCCTCTGCTGACTATTATTATAGTTTTGTTATTATCATATTGTTAATAACATCTTAACTAAATTATACAACCTTTATGTCTACTAGTCAACACTCTTTTTAATCATTTGTTAATAAGTCTTTCCCTGCAATAAAAAAATCAGGAACAAATCCTGATTAATTATAGTAATTCACTTATTTCTTTTTCCATATCTTCTGGTTTGTATGTTGGTGAATATCTTCCAACTACTTTACCATTTTTATCTACTAAGAACTTAGTAAAATTCCATTTGAATCACTTTTATAAAATTATATCATATAAAAACGGATTCTCATCCGTTCTGAATGTCAAAAGTTTCTGAACTCTTTTAAAATAATGTAATTTGTTTATTCTCTTTAATTTCCTTCTTATATGCTTTAATAATATCATGCATATTATAAAGTATTCCATATTTATCACATTCAGTAGTAAACACTTTATATAGTCTTTTATAATTAGGAACGGCACAATTATATCTTTCTCCATAATACTTAATATATTTCTCTTTTAATCCTTTAAAGTGTTTATCTAATTGCTCAAAATAATAATCTCTTTGATTTTCTCTTAAAGTCATTCCCATATATGTTTGAATAAATCTGGCTCCACTTTCATGTGCTAGTTTAACTAGCTTTATAATATCTTCTTCATTATCAGTAATAAATGGCAATACTGGATTCATCATTATTCCTGTAAATATACCATTATCAT
>JAEEGL012689859.1_pt1 | contig 23596 bp, 16 predicted proteins | sample 9134231 | NCBI WGS metagenome assembly JAEEGL01 (sample SAMN16246548, study PRJNA631951) | gut metagenome | biome: gut microbiome; feature: rumen; material: fiber-attached | host: Bos | place: Iran: Karaj | collected 2018-10
CTGCCTTATATCGGCGTGGTCAAGTTTGATTAAGAGGACGAAATGAAACAGGAAAAGCAGAAAAACTACGGTTTTGTAATATATTTCGTGGTCATAGTAGCCCTGCTGCTGTTCACGGCATGGATAGGCAACCGCAATAATGCGGATATATCCTATACCAAAGGAGATCTTTACAGTGACATAGAAGCCGGAAAGGTTGTGAATGTCACGATCTCCCCTTATAAAGCCACTCCCACGGGTGAACTTCAGGTTCAGTTCAAATCGGGAGAGATCAAGACAGTCTATGTGGCGGATGTAAATGAGATCGAGCAGACTCTGAGAGAAGACTATGATCTGGATCCTCAGGTCAGACAGGTCGAACAGGACAGCTGGTTTCTGACCAGCGCTCTTCCGGTGCTGATGGCGGTTGTCGTGTGTGTATTCTTTTTTGTGATATTCACAGGACAGAGCGCCGGAGCCGCAGGCGGCGGACGGATGATGAACTTCGGCAAGAGCCGCGCAAGACTGGATACCGGAGACAAGCCGATCACATTCAATGATGTTGCGGGACTCAAGGAGGAGAAAGAAGACCTGACCGAGATCGTGGATTTCCTCAGGAATCCCGACAAATATACGAAGGTCGGTGCCAGGATCCCCAAGGGAATACTTCTGGAGGGTGCCCCCGGTACAGGTAAGACTCTTCTGGCCAAAGCGATCGCAGGTGAGGCCGGAGTACCGTTTTTCTCAATATCGGGTTCGGATTTTGTGGAAATGTTTGTCGGTGTAGGTGCGTCCAGAGTCAGAGACATGTTCGATGAAGCCAAAAAGAATTCACCCTGCATCATATTCATAGATGAGATCGATGCCGTAGCAAGGCGTAGGGGAACCGGACTTGGCGGCGGACATGATGAGAGAGAGCAGACCCTGAACCAGCTGCTGGTCGAGATGGACGGCTTCGGTGTAAACGAAGGGATCATCGTCCTGGCAGCGACCAACAGGGTTGATATACTGGATCCCGCGATCTTAAGACCCGGCCGCTTCGACCGCAAGATAACCGTAGCCAACCCCGATGTGGGCGGAAGGGAGGATATCCTCAGGATACATGCCCGCAACAAGCCTCTTGCGGATGAAGTAAATCTGGAACATGTGGCGCAGACTACTGCCGGTTTCACCGGTGCGGATCTGGAGAACCTGATGAATGAGGCAGCCATATCGGCGGCCAAGGATAACAGGGCATATGTGAACCAGGATGATATTACGAAATCCTTCATCAAGGTAGGCATCGGAACAGAGAAGAAGAGCCGTATCATATCGGATAAGGAGAAAAAGATCACCGCATACCACGAAACAGGCCATGCGATATTGTTCCATCTTCTGCCTGATGTGGGTCCGGTGTATACCATATCGATCATCCCTACGGGACTGGGAGCAGCCGGATATACGATGCCTCTGCCCGAAAAGGATGAGATGTTCATGACAAAGAGCAAGATGCTTCAGGAGATAATGGTGTCTCTGGGCGGAAGGATCGCAGAGGAGATCATATTCGGTGATATAACCACCGGAGCTTCCAGCGATATCAAAAAAGCCACTCAGATGGCAAGACGTATGGTCACCAGATACGGAATGTCCGAGAATATCGGCGTGATAAACTATGATGACGATGATGATGAGGTATTTATAGGACGGGATCTGGCACATGCCAAGAAATACTCCGAAGAGATGCAGGGCAAGATCGACGAAGAGGTTAAGTTCATCATTGACGACTGCTACGGTAAGGCCAAGGCCATGATCCTGGAGAATATGGATGTCCTTCATGCATCCTCTGAACTCCTGTTGCAGAAGGAAAAGATCACCCGCGAGGAGTTTGAAGCATTGTTTGTACAAAATGCATAAATATGTACCCCATCGATTATAATATTTGGCGAATGTTGGCATTGTGACACGGGGTACGGCGGGGTATTATAATATGCGTAACCCCCCAATACATTTAGTTTTTTGCTATACCCCATAAGAAAGAAATACCTTCTCTAAAAAGGACAGCTACTTGTAGTTGTCCTTTTTACCTGTTTGAGATAAAATAGACAAGGACTACTATATGTTGTTATCCAAATAAGCCAATGAGGCAGATTTTGTATGGATTATAACTTTCTAAATAAGGCCGCTGCGAATCAGGCATATATTGCAGGGATGAGACCGGTGCTCAGAAAGGGCGCCCTCTTCTCTGATACCACGGCGGACTATGTCAGACCGGCTGAACCCAGTCCCTACGGGCAGGTCACCATTCGTTTCAGAACAGCACACAATAATGTTGATAATGTCTTTCTCATCGTGGGTGAAGAGAGATATCTGATGTATCGTGAGTCCCAGACGGACAATTTTGATTTCTATGTGGAAGAGATCCAGCTGGAGAACGAGAGTATATCATATTATTTCGAGGTCCACAGCGGTAAGATCAGATGTTTCTATGATATACGCGGCCTGTCCAGGGATGTCAATCCGGCATACCATTTCAGGATAATACCCGGCTTCAGAACGCCTTCATGGGCAAAAGGGGCCGTCATGTATCAGATCTATGTGGACCGTTTCTGCAACGGAGATCATTCAAATGATGTTCTGACGGGTGAATACTCCTATATAGGCGATCGTGTGACACGGGTAGAAGACTGGAATAAATACCCGGCTTCCATGGGTGTCCGTGAATTCTACGGCGGGGATCTTCAGGGCGTGCTGGATAAACTGGATTATCTGGAGGACCTGGGAATAGAAGTCATCTATTTCAATCCTCTCTTTGTATCGCCCTCCAATCATAAATATGACATACAGGATTATGACTACATAGATCCGCATTTCGGCAGGATCGTTCATGATGAAGGTGAACTGCTCCCCAACGGAGACTGTCCTAATCGCGAAGCGACCAGATATATAGACAGAGTAACCAACAGACTCAATCTGGAAGCATCCAATGAACTGTTCGCCCACGTGGTCGAGGAAGCTCACAAGCGCGGGATAATGGTGATCCTGGACGGCGTTTTCAATCACTGCGGCTCGTTTAACAAGTGGATGGACCGTGAGAGGATATATGAGAATGCCCATGGTTATGAAAAGGGAGCTCATATAGCCGAGGACAGTCCCTATCATGATTATTTCCAATTCCTGCAGGGTGGATCCTGGCCTTATAACACGAGCTATGACGGCTGGTGGGGACATGATACGCTTCCGAAACTCAATTACGAGGGTTCTCAGGATTTGTATGATTACGTGATGCATATCGCCGCCAAATGGGTATCTCCCCCTTATAATGCCGATGGCTGGAGACTTGATGTGGCTGCGGACCTGGGACATTCACCCGAGTTTAACCATAAGTTCTGGAAGGACTTCCGCCGTGCGGTAAAAAGAGCAAATCCCAACGCGCTGATACTTGCCGAGCATTATGGTTCTCCCGAACCATGGCTGCGTGGCCGTGAGTGGGATTCCGTCATGAACTATGATGCCTTTATGGAGCCGCTCACATGGTTTTTGACCGGTATGCAGAAGCACAGCGATGATTTTCGCCCCGATGCCATAGGAAATGCGGATGCTTTCTGGGGTTCGATGTATCACAATATGGCATGCTTCACCCAGCCGTCGCTGCTGGTAGCCATGAATGAACTGTCCAATCACGATCATTCGCGCTTCCTGACCAGGACGAATCATAAGGTCGGCAGAACCAATAATCTGGGTCCCGAAGCCGCCAATCAGGGTGTGGATAAGGCTGTGATGCGTGAAGCGGTAATGGTCCAGATGACCTGGCCCGGAGCTCCGACCATATATTACGGGGATGAGGCAGGAGTATGCGGATTTACGGATCCCGACAACCGCAGGACTTATCCCTGGGGGCACGAGGACCTGGAACTGATAGATTATCACAGGAAACTTATAACCATACACAAGAAATATCCCGAATTCAAGACGGGTTCCATGAAATTCGTGGATAAGGACTACAATATGCTCGCATTCGGACGTTTCCATGAAGTGGGGGGACACAGTCTGATCGTGATCAACAATGCCGATTATGAGATAGAGAAGGTATTCAAGGTATGGTATCTGGGAGTCCCCAAAGAGTGTGATATGGATGTCATCATGGAGACACATGCCGACGGATTCTCTACCGGCGGCGGTATGAGGCTTCCGGTGGAGGCAGGCAAGATCAAGGTCAAATTGGGGCCGAAATCCGGCATGATCCTGCGATACAGGGATGATACACCTGCCGAGGCGGTCACTAAATCCAATACCGAAGCAGCAGGCAGGAGTTACGGCGGAGTATCTATGGAGAGGTCAGCCTGGTTCAACTTCAACGACCGTTAACAGACTGCCGTTCACTCTGAATCGGAAATCATAGCCGGCATATTTCATACCGTATATCCTGTCGGGGTCATCATGATAAGAGGGCCGCGGATCGTACTTAAGCAGTGCGGACGCGGCTTTTATTATGTCTTCGGACAGGGCGGTTTTTAAACTGTCCGGAAAAACAACATCCAGGGAGTCCTGTATATGCGCTGTGGCGAAACCGCTCTTTGCATCGGGATGTGAGTCGGTATAAGCCAGATACGGCTTGATATCCAGGATAGATGTACCGTTACGCAGATCTGCTCCGGCAACATGTATGAGCGGGCCTCTGTCCGAGTTTTCCAGTCCGATGAGACGGACACATGAAAGTCCTATCGGATTGGGTCTGTTGGGAGACCGTGTGGCGAAAACGCCCATGCGGGTATTACCGCCCAGACGTGGAGGGCGGACCATCGGAGACCAGTCTTCGGAGCCGTTATCCGGATCAAAGGACCAGATCAGCCAGATATGACTGTATTCCTCCAGACCTTTGAGAGCATCGGGATTACGGTAATGGGGCTCGAATACGATGGTGGAGATGACTTCCTCCGCCAGTCCGCTCTGCCGGGGGATGCCGAACTTGTCGGACATATCATTCTCAATATGTGCTATCCTTGTCATAGGGTACTCCTGATGGATAAAGAGAGATTTAAGCAAAGTATAACACATTTGAATATCCGGCATATATGGGCTGTGATAACGCTGATCACGGTCACCTGTGCCCTGACTTTTTATTTTAAAGACGGATATTATGAACTGGGTGAAGAAAAATACCGGATATATATGCGGCTGGTCCGGTGGATGCTGCCTGTGTGGATCCTGCTTGCCGCATCGCACTTTCTGATAACCCGTAAGGAGAGATCCGGACAGCATATCCGTACAGAGCTCGCATCGACGGAGTGGTTTCTGATACTTATGTGTGTTACGGGAGTTATAAGCACACTTACCAGTTCTTACAGTCGTATATCACTTTGGGGACATGACGGGTGGCATATGGGTCTGATCGTTCAGGTGGCCATGATCATCTGCTGCGTGATGGCATCCGATCTGTTTGCGGGCGGTGACAGGAGACTGCTGGCTGTGCTTCTGTGGACTGTTTTCATTATCGCAACCATAGCCTTTATTCTCGGAGTCATCAACAGATTCTCGATATACCCTTTCAGGATGTGGGGGCAGGCAGAGGACTTCATATCCACACTGGGCAATATCAACTGGTTCTGCGGTTACTGGTGCGTATGGACCGGAGCCGGATGCGGCCTGTATCTGTATGCCCGCACCGGGGTGACCAGAGTCATACTGAGTATATACATATGGATATGTGCCGTTACGGGTATATGCTGCGGGGCCAGCTCATGCTATCTGGCATGGGGGATCATGAGTCTGGCAGCGTTATTGTGGGCGCTGAGCGATTCAGCCGGACTGATGCGTCTGTGCGATATGGAGATACTGATGTTTGCCGCACTTCCGACCGTCAGGTTTATCGGGGCTTTAAGACCCAACCGTATGTGGTACGATTCCTCACTTCTCCGCGGCCTGTCATACGGAGATATGTGGATGAAGCCGTTTATCATCGGAGTGGTCGTATTTTCAGTGCTGAAGGAGATATTCAGGCGAAGGGAGCGTAACCTGGCCTGGCTGAGACCGGTCATAGCCGGTATCACGGGCGGAGGCACCGTCGCGGCGGTTTTGATGATAATGCTTAACAGCACCATAGAAGGCGGTATCTGGCCTGTCCGAGGTATGAGCATATTTACCTGGGAGATCAGCTGGGGCAACAGCCGTGGCGGTATATGGATGATCTCACTTGAACTGATACGGAGACTGTTACCTTTCAGGATATTTTTCGGCGTCGGATGCGATTGCATGTGCTCATTCGCATATTCCATGGAAGACATGGTCATAACACTCAACCGTTACATCGGCAGGGTATATCTGACTAACGCACACAACGAATTGCTCTCGATGATCATAAACGAAGGCATAGCGGGGGCCGTGGCATATTTCGGGGTTCAGTTCTCTTCCCTTGGCCGCTGCATACACGGCCTGGAGATGACGGGAACGGAGCCTGCGGCGGATCCGGATCCGTTGTACGGAGGGATCCTGCTGGGCGCAGTTCTGGCGCTGGCAGGATATATGACGATCGGAATGGTCGGATTCATGCAGATTCTGTCCACACCCTTTATGTTCATGGTCATGGGCATGGCTATGGGCTTGATAAAAAGAAAGAATAAAAATATAATGTAATTTATTCGTTTATAAAACTACACAGGGAGAAAAAACAATGGCTGACAAGAAACTTGTAGAAGCTATCACTTCTATGGAAGAGGACTTTGCTAGGTGGTACACGGACGTAGTCATGAAGGCTGAACTGATAGACTACACGACTGTAAAGGGCTGTATGGTCATACGACCCGCCGGCTATGCGATATGGGAGCTCATACAGAAAGACCTGGACAGAAGGTTTAAAGAGACAGGCGTTCAGAATGTATACCTGCCGATGTTCATCCCCGAAAGTCTTCTGAATAAGGAAAAAGACCATGTAGAGGGGTTTGCACCGGAGGTGGCCTGGGTCACACACGGCGGACTTGAACCGCTCCAGGAGAGATTGTGTGTCAGACCTACTTCGGAGACCCTGTTCTGTGACTATTATAAAAATGTCGTTCAGTCATACCGTGACCTGCCGCAGGTATGTAATCAGTGGTGTTCGGTAGTACGCTGGGAGAAGGAAACAAGACCTTTCCTGCGCAGCCGTGAATTCCTCTGGCAGGAAGGACATACCGCCCATGCAACAGCCGAAGAGGCCGAGGAGCGTACCCTGCAGATGCTGGATGTATATTCGGATTTTCTGGAAGAGACTCTGGCTATTCCTGCGATCAAGGGACGCAAGACCGATAAGGAGAAATTCGCCGGAGCTGTTGCCACGTACACTGTTGAAGCACTTATGCATGACGGCAAAGCACTCCAGTCGGGCACAAGCCATAATTTCGGTGACGGATTTGCCCGGGCATTCGGAGTTCAGTATACGGACAGGGATAACACCCTGAAGTACGTTCATCAGACATCCTGGGGAATGACGACCAGACTGATAGGTGCGGTCATCATGGTTCACGGAGACGATTCGGGCCTTAAGCTGCCGCCGGCAGTTGCACCCGTACAGGTTATGATCATACCTGTTCAGCAGAAAAAAGAAGGTGTGCTTGACAAGGCATATGAGATGAGAGACCGCATAGTACGTGCTTCGGAAGGTTCCGTGCGGGTTAAAGTGGATGATACCGACAAATCTCCCGGATGGAAGTTCTCCGAACAGGAGATGCGGGGGATCCCGGTTCGTATAGAGATAGGGCCCAAGGATATGGAAGCCGGGAAATGCGTGATCGTACGCAGGGATACCGGAGAGAAGATCGAAATACCGGACAGCGAGCTTGAGAGCAGGGTTCCGGAGGTGCTTAAATCCATACAGAAGGATATGCTCGAGGCAGCACGCGCCCACAGAGATGCGCATACATACAGCGCTGCAGATATGGATGAGTTCAGGAAAGTATTCTCAGAGAAGGCCGGATTTGTTAAGGCCATGTGGTGCGGTGATCAGGCCTGTGAGGATAAGATCAAGGAAGAACTGTCCGTAACCAGCAGGTGTATGCCATTTGAACAGGAGCAGATCAGTGATAAGTGCGTATGCTGCGGCAGACCCGCGAAGCATATGGTTTATTGGGGAAGAGCTTACTGATTCGGAACTATGATATCAAGCGCATGCGGATGAACGGTGATCTCGGCGCGGGTGTGTTCTCCGCCGAATTCGCCGTCGCGGGTCCATCTGACCGGATCCGGAGATATTAATTCCACATGTCTGCTCTTAAAGGTGATGATGTTGGCAGAATCCATACGTCTGTCGACCATGGCTCTGACTATATCCGACAATTCCATTGGAGTTGTCGGATTTTTTATCAGGGTCACCTCATGGAATCCGTCATCCAGCTGTACATGGTGTCCGGTGATCCCCTTAAAGCCCCCTACGGATATGGAGTTGGTGATCATTCCGTATATGAAGTCGTCCTCTATCTCACCATCTTCCCATTTAACATGCATATGATAGGCCCTGATGGTGGGAAGGGTACGTATGGCTTCTAGGATATAAGCAGAATATCCCAGAGTATTCTTGATGTTCTGCGGGGTTGCATATGTTACCTCGGTGAATATGCCGAAGGCGGCGACATATGCGTAGAATTCACCGCAGAGTTCCCCGATATCGCTCCTGAAGATGTGTCCGTCCGTGATGATGCGGGCAGCGGGAATCATATAGCCGGGAATTTTAAGTGATTTAGCGAAATCATTGGTACTTCCCGAAGGGATATAGCCTATGGGAATCCTGACCTTGCTGCGCATCATCCCGCTGACTACTTCATTCAGAGTCCCGTCTCCGCCGGAGCAGACTACCAGATCGTACCCGTCATGTCTGTCGGTTACGGCCCTTTCCGCATCCGACCGGCTCTGAGTGGGGTAAGCGGTCACCTCATAACCGGACTTGACCAGTATGTCTATGATATCCAGCAGATTGGACTTTATCCGGGCTTTTCCCGAGTGAGGATTATATATAAAGAGAAGCTTCTTAGTCATAGTATCAGTATCCGGAGCAGGTTCCGGATCAACCTCCAGCTAGAGTATATCATATCATCAAAAAACACAAAGATGTCTAAAGTTATCGAAAGACATCTTTAATTAAAGGAATCTTAGTGGTAAAATGTGTCGTGCGGGGCCTTTTCCCGCGAGCGTATATAAATCTCACATTCAGGAGGATCAGATATGTCATTAGTTACAACAACCGAAATGTTTAAGAAGGCATATGACGGCGGCTATGCTGTAGGTGCTTTCAATGTTAACAACATGGAGATAGTACAGGGAATCACTGAGGCAGCAGGCGAGCTGAACAGCCCTGTTATCCTTCAGGTATCCAAGGGAGCCCGCGCTTATGCCAATCATACCTATCTTGTTAAGCTGGTAGAGGCTGCTGTAGAGGAGAATCCTCAGATCCCGATAGCTCTTCACCTTGATCACGGTGATACATTTGAGCTTTGTAAGTCATGTATCGACGGTGGATTTACCTCCGTTATGATCGATGCTTCCTCCAAGTCTTTCGAGGACAATATAGCACTGACCAAGCAGGTAGTTGAGTATGCACATGCCAACGGCGTCGTAGTAGAGGCTGAGCTCGGTACACTGGCCGGCATCGAGGATGAAGTCGTAGTAGAGGCAGGTCATGAATCATATACCCGTCCCGAAGAGGTTGAGGAGTTTGTTGATAAGACAGGCTGCGATTCTCTTGCAATTGCCATCGGTACTTCTCACGGTGCTTATAAGTTTACTCCCGATCAGTGTACAAGAAATGCTGACGGTATCCTTGTTCCCCCTCCGCTTCGTTTCGACGTTCTTGAGGAGTGCATCAAGAGACTGCCCGGCTTCCCGATCGTTCTTCACGGATCTTCTTCGGTTCCTCAGGAATTCGTTAAGATGGTCAATGAGCACGGCGGAAAGATGCCCGATGCAGTAGGTATCCCGGAAGAGCAGCTCCGTCAGGCAGCTAAGCTTGCCGTATGCAAGATCAATATCGACTCCGATATCCGTCTTGCCATGACCGGTAATATCCGTAAGTACTTCGATGAGCATCCCGATCACTTCGATCCCCGTCAGTACTTAAAGCCCGCTCGTCAGGCAGTTAAGGACATGGTTGCTCATAAGATCAAATATGTACTGGGATCTGATGGAAAAGCGTAAATCCCTGTAGCTCGGGATGTGAAGTTTACAAATTGTTCACATTTAATTAAAAACATGTTAATTGAACAAACATTTTTTTGACAAATGTTGTCAGTATCATAATAAATGTAAACAAGATATTTCCCGAGTGGTTTATAGATAAAACTTTTTCATAATAAATGCCAGATGACTTGACCAAGTCATCTGGCATCCTCCCTTTTATGGGGGTATTTTTCATTTACAGATCAAGTGTCCATTCGGACAATCCGTCGTTTAACTCTTTTCCCCGGACCATATCAAGCTTGGTGCACAGGTTCTGTGAAGCTGCATTATCTTCCCGGACACGGGCGCGGATCCTGGTGATGTCTTCAGTCTGCCTTGCATAGTCCACGATCGCGCTGCAGGCTTCATAGGCATAACCCTTTTGTCTGTATTTTGCGCTGATCATGAACCCGAGTTCCACGCAGCCGGCTTCATCCGTATATTCTATTCCGATGCGTCCGATCACAGCCCCGGTTTCCTTTAGTATGACGGTCCATATCCCGATACCGTAGAAAGCGTACACATTATTGATATAGTTTATCTGATAGGCTTCTTCCTCTTCTCTCGGATATAGCGGCTCCATGAAGCCGGAGATCAGAGGATCTTCATACATCTCATAGAAACTGTCGAGATCGCTTAAGGCAGTTTCACGAAGCAGAAGGCGTTTCGTTTCAAGGATTTCAATGGGAAGGCCGCTTAGGCGACGAAATATGTGATCATAGTCCTCGAGAGATATCTGTTCGGGATCCTGAAGGAGATATCTTACATGATCAAAAGAGGCGGACGCGTTGTTTTCATGGAGAAGAGCCGCTACGGGAAAGCCTTTATCGATGAGTTTACGACATCCATCGGGAGTATCGCATATATACAGGGAGTCGGAAAAAGGGTACATCCCGTCGGAATATGTCAGAATACGGCTTAAGACCCGTTCATCGCCGGTCTGTCTGAACGCTTCCAAAGCGTTAACATCTTCAATTGACAGGATTATCCTGTTCAGACTAATTGATTTCATTGTCTTGCCCCGTTTATTAATATAATTTATAATGTATTACGCGTTTTTTTACAATAGGCGTAGTTTTGATATTTAGGAGGAATTTATGATCGAGATCATAACAAAAGTCAACGATACCATTAACGGACTTGTTTGGGGATGGCCTGCGCTGATACTTCTTGGAGCTACCGGAATACTTATGACCGTTCTGACAAGATTTTTTCAGATCAGTCACTGGGGACACTGGTGGCACAATACTCTGGGGGCAATATTCAGAGATAAGCATGTTATCACTCATACATCTGACAGACAGATCTCTCAATTCCAGTCATTGTGTACGGCGCTTGCGGCTACAGTAGGTACCGGTAACATCGTCGGTGTGGCGGGTGCGATCGCGACCGGCGGCCCCGGAGCCGTATTCTGGATGTGGGTCATAGCTTTCTTCGGTATGATGACCAACTATTCCGAGAATGTTCTCGGTATCTTATATAGAAAAAAAGATGAACATGGTGAATGGCACGGCGGAGCAATGTATTATCTGCGCGACGGTTTAGGAGCTAAGAAAGGCTGTAAGACTGTCGGTGCGGTGCTTGCGGTACTGTTCTCCGTATTCTGCCTGCTTGCAAGTTTCGGAATCGGTAACATGAGCCAGGTCAACTCCATGGTTTCAAATGTTAACAACGCATTCGGCATTCCCAAGATCGCAGTCGGGATCTTCCTCGTTATCGCAGTCGGTCTTGTCGTTATCGGCGGACTTAAGAGAGTTGCGAGCGTGACCGAGAAACTGGTTCCTTTCATGGTCATCCTTTATTTCATCGGAGCGATCATAATCATCATCTCACATGTTACGATGATCCCCTCGATCTTTGTTGCTATCTTCAAGGGCGCTTTTTCGCTTAAGGCTGTAGCCGGCGGCGGATTCGGAGCAGGTCTTGCTCTGGCCATGAAGATGGGATTCAAGAGAGGCGTGTTCTCAAACGAAGCAGGTCTTGGTTCTTCTGTTATGGTCCACTCTAGCTCCAATGTAAAGGAGCCTGTAAGACAGGGTATGTGGGGAATCTTTGAAGTATTTGCCGATACCATCATCGTTTGTACTCTGACAGCCATCGTACTCTTAAGCTCCGGAGCTATCGATCTCGGAACAGGCGTGGCAGATGAAGCTATCCTTGAGCAGATCGGCGGATCATCCAACCTTATGAGTTATTCTTTCGGTCAGGCATTCGGCGTTGCGGGTTCAGGCTTTATCGCCATAGCGATCCTTCTTTTTGCTTACTCCACCGTGCTCGGATGGAGTCACTACGGAACAACTGCCTGCAGATATCTTTTCGGTGAAAAAGGTGTATGGCCCTATCGTATATTCTTTGTAGCGCTTGTTCTGGGAGGATCCATCATGGAAGCACAGCTTGCATGGGATATATCCGATACGTTCAACGGCCTGATGATGCTTCCCAACCTTATCGGTGTGATCGTTCTCTCGCCACAGGTCATGAAAGCGACTTCAAACTACGTGAGCCGCATCATCGGGAAAAAAGACGATATAGAGCCTATTCTGTCGGTATTTCCCGATATCCAGGAACAGCAGGCTGCTGCCCTTAAAGCCGATCCTTCGGAGGATGAGCAGTAAACCGGAGGATAAACTTGAAGACTCGTAAGCTGAAGCAGACTATAGTTACATATCTGTCGATACTGACGGTGATAATCATGACCATGATCCTTGTGATCGTGGTCGTGATACAGGTTGAGACTGCCCAGAAGAGAGCATATGCTCAGTCTCTGGAAATGTTTTATCAGGTAGAGAACATACTTGATGAAAACGAGGCGGAACTTGATCATATCACTATGGAGTACTCAGCCAGCTGCCTTGCGAATGCACAGACTATCGCATATATCATCCAATATCATCCCGAGATCCTTGATGATATTGATGAGCTGAAGAAGATAGCGCATTTCGTTCAGGTGGATGAGATCCATATTTTCGATAAGAGCGGCTCCATATTCTTCGGAACACATCCCGAGTATTACGGGTACAATTTTGATTCCGGAGAGCAGATGAACTTTTTTAAGCCGCTGCTGAATGATCGGAGTCTGAGGCTGGTTCAGGAGATCACTCCGAATACCGCAGAGGGTAAGCTCGTGCAGTATTCCGCTCTTTGGAGCGAGGATGGCGAGTTCATCGTTCAGGTGGGCATGTATCCGAGTCATATCATGAGGATGCGGGAGAAAAACGAACTTCCGTATATCTTCTCAACGCTGGTGGCTAATCCCGGCGTCAGTCTGTACGCTATCGATCCTGAAAGCGGAGAGATACTCGGTGCGAGTGAGCCTGAAAGCGTAGGACTCATTGCTTCCGATATAGGGATCGCTCTCGAGGTTTCACGGATCGAAGGAACCGGAGTCATACAGAGCGTGAATGACAGGTCCTGTTTTACTTCATTCAGGGAAGTAAACGGTACCCTTCTCGGATATGTCGTTCCCCTTTCGGACATATATTCCGGGATTCCCACGACATCTTTTATCATTCTGCTGGGACTTGCCATAATATCCGTGATACTGGTCATGAGCTTCACCCGCTGTATAGACAGATATGTTATCGATAATATCAATATCGTTAACGATGATCTCAGACGGATCAGCAACGGGAATCTGGATACTACGGTAGATGTACATAACAGTCAGGAATTCTCGGAATTAAGTTCTCACATAAATGAGATGGTACACAGTCTGCTTGCGAGCGTCGAGAAGATCTCTCACGTGCTTGGCAGAGTCAGTCTGCACATCGGCGTATATGACTGTAAACAGTCCGGATCCATAGTCCGCTATACCGAATATGTGGGCAAGGTTCTGGGACTTGAGCCTGACACGAACGGAAGGCTGTATGCCGACAGAAATGATGTCAGGAATGCTATCGAAAGCCTTACTCCCGCCAATATCGAAGGAGAAGAAAATATCTATGTGATCCCCGATAATGACAGCTTTATCGGAGGAGAAAGCTTCATACGTCTGGAGGAGGTAAGGACCGCCAACGGAGATTTCTTCGGTATCATTACCGATGTGACCGAGAGCATCAGACAGCGTAAACAGATAGAGATGGAGAGGGACGAGGATGTCCTTACCGGATTATATAACCGCAGAGGCCTGGACAGTTTCCTGCTGAAGTATTCGGGTGAGGAAGATAAGGACAGGTTCTGTGCTCTGATCATGATAGACCTGGATGACCTGAAGGTCATAAACGATAAGTACGGACATGATGCCGGCGACGGATACATAAAAAGTGCCGCATATATCATATCAAGTTTTGCGACCGGACCTAATATCTGTGCGAGACAGGGTGGCGATGAATTTGTCGTATTCCTGTACAGATACGGGGAAGAACAGCTGCAGGCCGATCTTGATCATCTTAAGTCCATGCAGAGCGGACGCAGAGCCGATCTCGGAAACGGGATCAAGGTCGCACTTAAGTTTTCGATGGGATACAGCATCGGCCACTGGACCGGAGATTATGCCGGTATGCTCAAAGCTGCAGATGAGCTGATGTATCAGAATAAAAAGCAAAGAAAGGCGGAGGAAAACAGAAATGTCTGAAAAGAACCCGATAGTTACAATTACGATGGAAAGCGGCGATATCATCAAGGCCGAGTTATATCCCGATATCGCACCTCAGTCTGTCCGCAATTTCATAAGCCTGGTAAACAAAGGTTTCTATGACGGGCTGATCTTTCACAGAGTCATCAAAGGTTTCATGATCCAGGGCGGTGATCCCGAGGGGATCGGTATCGGAGGCCCCGGATACAGCATTAAGGGTGAGTTCGCGATAAACGGTTTTCAGAATGACTTAAAGCATACGGCAGGAGTCCTGTCGATGGCAAGAAGTCAGATGCCAGATTCCGCGGGCAGCCAGTTCTTTATCATGCATAAGACATCCCCGCATCTCGACGGACAGTATGCGGCTTTCGGTAAGGTGATCGAGGGACAGGATGTGGTTGACGGCATAGCAGAGACGGAGACCGACTTCCAGGATCGTCCCCGAACTCCTCAGGTCATGAAGACTGTGACCGTGGAGACTTTCGGTGTGGAGTACCCGGAACCTGATAAACTGTAAATATATGAAAACGGGGGGTAAGATATGAAGAATTCAAGGTATATCGCATCCGTATTGTCGGCGGTCCTGCTGGCAGCGCTGCTCACAGGCTGCGGACTGGTTGATAAGATCAGGGATAATGTCGAAGATCAGGTAAATGCGCCCGATACAGTAACAACGCCTGACACAGTGACAACGCAGACAACCGATACAGATGACAGTACGGCGCAAACGGACACGGATACGGATCCCGCACCCACACCCGTGACCACCGGGGATTCTCCCCTTGATGACATGGTCGGCAGCTGGACATGTATCTGTACTACATATTATACCGAATATGCCGATGGAGAGACTTACTCATCTTCGGCTATGCTCGCTGATGAGTTTTCACCGGATTCGAGGATCATAGTCCGTAAGGACGCGGACAGGTATATTGCGGATTATCTGTGCCTGAACTATGAGACCGAGACCCGGATCTACGGTACCGAACTGGAAATACAGGATGAAGCCGCATACAGGGACTGCCCCAATCAGGAGTGGTGCGCTCTGTTGGATGATCCGTTCAGAGATATGGATTCGATTGACCGCAAGCTCACCCTGGCTGATGACATGCTGATCGAGGCGGAAGAATACTTTCATAAAGCCGTGGATTCAGAATATGATGAGGATTACTATTCCGTCACCACTCATTTCTATCTTCCCGAAGATTCCCCCCGATTAGCCGATCCCGAGAGCCTTCGTTACTTCGATACCGTTACGGTTTCGGATGCGACGGAACTGCTTAACAGCATTCAGAATAACCGAAAGATCATCCTTGAAGAAGGAACTTACGATCTTACGGGCGTATCTGTGAGAAAACTGGATAATCCCCGTATTTCAACGGAAAGCTATGAAGGATATTCGATCAGAAACGTATCCAATCTGTGCCTGGAGGCAAAAGACGGAGCGAAGGTCCTTATCTGCGTTGACGATCCGTACTTTGACGTGCTTTCCCTCTATGATTGTGAGCAGATAACCTATAAGGGACTGACGGTCGGACATGACGTGGAGCCCGGAACCTGCTCCGGAAGTGTGCTCGCGATCAATTCTTCTTCTTATATAACGGTAGAGGATTGTCATCTCTACGGCTGCGGAACATATGGTATCGAGTCGATGTATTCCTACGGGATCGATGTCAGGAATACCGAGATATATGAATGCACATACGGCCTTCTTGATTTAAACGGCGTAAACAGCGTATCCTTTGCCGACTGCTCCTTCAGGGACAGCGAAGGCCTTGATATGATCAGTCTCTATAACGGCAGTGACGTGTCATTTACCGATTGTGAGTTTTCGGATAACAGATGCACCTATAACGGATGCGATTTCGTTTCTCTGGAAGAATACTGCAGTGCCCTGTTTACGGATTGTGATTTCAAAAACAATGAGTATTACCTGTTCTCCAACATGGAAGTGAGCATGGAAAACTGCACCATCGACGGAGTCAAGAAGACTACTGTCACCGTTGATACGCTTCTCAGTGCCGATGATGTCATGGCGGCATATGATAAGGTCCGCGAGCGTGACAAAGAGATCGACGACATGATCTATGAAGGCACGGCGGATCAGAGCACACTGAATCAGTTATGTTACGAAGATTACAGTAACTGGGATTCTCTTCTGAACGGGATCTGGGGATATCTGGGCGAGACGTTGAATGAGAATGATATGGAAACCTTAAGGACCGAACAGAAGAAGTGGATCAAGGAAAAAGAGACCGCGATGCAGGACGCTGCCGAGAGTTTCGGCGGCGGAACGATGCAGCCTCAGGTAGAATACGGAACGGGTGCAAGACTGACCAGGGAACGCGTAGAGCTTTTGATACATAAATATCTGGAAGAATGAGTTTTGGCGGATTTGTCCCCAACAGAATAAGTAACCGGACTGTTTTAAGGATACTTGACTCCATGCGTAAGATTCAGAAACGCTTCCACATCGCATGGGGTGTAAGCAAAAAGAACATAAACAAAAACCGGATAGCAACGGACAGGCTCCTCGGATCCTTCGGGGAGGGGAAGCGACCGGATCCGGACGGCATCGGTCTTTTGGAAAAGCAGAACAGTTACGGAGACATCGCATACGGAAGATCCGACATGGCTTATGCCGGATGCGAGATCATCGCGGTGTATAATGCGCTCCTCAGTCTTGGCAGGAGAGCAGACCTTCAGGAACTGATCAGGGATTTTGAACAGGACGGGATGGTCTTAAGCGGGAGGTTCGGAACGGCTCCGCTTGCGATCCGGGACCATCTTGTCAAAAGAGGAATGAAGGTCAGGACCACGCTTGATCCCGAGGAATATGATGAACTGGCTGCGGATTCGGATGTGTCGATCCTTACTCTGTACAACGACAGCCGGAGCATATTCCATAAGATCCATACCATCTGCATCACGCATGGGGACAGAGGTTATACGGCACATAACACATACGGCGACGGGATACTGATCGGACCGTATCCGTCGGTATCCGAGCTCATGTCACACATAAACGGCGGATATGCCAAAGGAATAGTGATGTTCGGGATCAAAAACTGACAGCATCGTTAACGGCTCATAAAGTTTCGATATGATACGACCGATATAAAGAGTAGGCACAGGGAGGTGCCTGCTCTTTTTCATGTTTTTCATTACGAGGTGCAAAGGACTGCGCGTATAAGTGTGGAGGGTTTTTGTATGAAGATCAACTTTGACACCGAGTATCGGACTGCGTCGCCTGCTTTCGGCGACAGGATTCAGAATGATAATAAGATAAGCAATTCCCCGAAGGGCTTTATGGATACGGCAGCTGCGGGCGGAGTTATGATGTCTCAGGGAATCATGGGCGATATGCCTTTTGCGGAATCCGGAAAAGAACCGGTGACCGATCTGGCAGCAGGCTTAAGCGCTACCGACGTTCAGCTGAAAACCGACTATATGTCCGTCATGAGTCTCTCCATGTCTGATGAGGATTATTCCGAGCTGGTCCGTACCGGACAGATGCCCGAAGATATGGATGTAACCGATTCCGTGACGATCCTGGATGAGATCAAGGCTGCTCTGATCAAGGGCGGGGCCGATGTTGCCGGTTTCACGGACACTGTAGATGATAAGGTTCTTGCCGAATTACTGCACGGACAGGATCTGAACGTATCTTCCGAGGTCGTGACACAGGTCAATGATGCGGTATCCATGGCCATGGAAGTGCTCCCGATAAACGATACGGCAGCTGCATATCTGGTTGAAAACTCCAAGTCGCCCACGGTTGAGAACATATATCAGGCTTCTCATGCCGGAGTATCGGAAGCAAAAGGCGGCCGTCGCTACTTTTCCGAGGACGGATATATAAACATGGGCGGAGTTCAGTCGGATTCATCGGATATCGAGGCTCTAAGACCTCAGATAGAGGAAACCATCCGTAAAGCAGGCCTTGAAGTGGACGACCGGAATTATGAAGACGCGAAACTGCTCATAAACTACAATATCCCGCTTACTCCCGAGACGCTCCTTTCGCTGGAGAGCATTAAGGATCTGAGGGAGGAACCCGATCCGAATAAACTCGCAGCATCCGTCAGCATCGCTCTGAGTGCCGGGATCCCCGGACAGAAGGCCAATCTGACCTATGAGGAATCAATATATACTCAGGCTGAAGAACTGACAGAGCTTGTACACTCGATCCCGGATGAAGCAGCTGATGCCGTAGTCGGCGAAGGTCTCCTTCTGAACCTCCGAAATCTCACGAAGGCAGCCGAAGATCTGCAGGCAGTTCCTCAAACGCAGGCTCCGGTGATCGATACCGAGTCCATGACCAGGGAACAGATCCACGCCCGCCGGGTACTTGAGGAAGCCCGTATAACGATGAGCGTTGAAGCAAACCGCTTGCTCCTTCGCAGCAATTACCGTATAGATATAGCTCCGATGGAGGAACTGGTCGATGCGCTGAAAGAAGCAGAAGCAGCGCTGGCACACAGACTTTTCCCTTCCGATGATGAAGAGGTATCCTCATCCCGGATGAAGATGTATACAGATGTAAAGTCTGAGCTTGGCAGCATCCCTTCAATGCCGGCGGCGATATTGGGCCAGTACAACGGCGCAGGCAGACTTCAGTTCGGTGTAAGCGAGAGCTTCACTCTGCATGAAGTATATGAATCCGGAAGCGTAAGACGCGAAGCATACATAAGAGCCGAAGAAAAGTATGAAGCACTGATGACTGCTCCCAGAAGGGATATGGGCGATTCCATCACCAAGGCATTCAGGAATGTCGATGATATCCTCGAAGACCTGAACATGGAGCAGAATGACCTGAACAGACGTGCTGTCAGGATCCTCGGATATAATTCCATAGAGATAACCGTTGAAAAGATCGAAGAGGTCAGGACCGCGGATATCGGTCTCCGGGATGTGCTTAACAGACTTACTCCCGAAAGAGTCCTTAACATGATCCGCGAGGATGTAAACCCTTTAAATATGCCTATCCAGGAATTGGGCGACTATCTGAACAGGCAGGATGGCGAACCCGAAAGACAGGCTGCGGATTTTGCCAGATTCCTGATGCAGCTCGAGAGGCAGAATGAGATCACGGATCTGGAGAGAGATTCTTATATAGGAATATACAGAATGCTGGCGGGGCTCGACCGGACGGATGATGCGGCAGTCGGCAAGCTCATGGAAATGGGGCTGGAGATGAGTTTTGCGAATCTTCTGGCGGCCATGAGAAGCACGGCTAAGTCCGGCATGGATTATTCCGTAGGCGATGATTTCGGCGGAGTGGAATCCATAAGGAGCAATGCAAGGATAGATGAGCAGATAAGTGCGGCATTTACGACCGGAAGGTTTGCGGAAGGCGCTCGGGCTAACGAGAGCATCATCGAAAATCTGCTTATGTCCGGCGAAGGAGTTTCCCTGACCGGCATCGAAGCGATCAATGCTCTTAAGCACAAAAGAGGTGACTGGCTGGCTCCGATAACCGACAAAATCCTTCGGTCAAAAGCGGGGGACGCTGCTCCGGCACCGCTTTCTGCAGATGACTTAAGCGACAGGGTAGACGATCTTCTGGAGCACATGACGGGAGCTGATGAAGCCGTTTCGGCATATACATCCATGCTCGATGAGTTTAAGGAGGATCTGGCCGACATGACTCTCGAGGCAGACAGTTATCTGGATGTTAGAGCCATCCGGACGAGCATGAAGCAGTTAAACATCCTGTCATCACTAGCCCGTGATGAAGTATATGATATCCCTGCCGATATTGACGGCGAGTACACATCCATCAGGCTGACGATCCGCCATGAGAGCGGAGCAGGTCGTGTTGCGGTAACTATGATGACCGAGAGCATTGGAGTGATCGCTTCCGAGTTTTCATTCAGGGGAGAAATGAGCGGGATCATCGCCTACGAGCAGGAATCCGCTTTTGACAGACTGTCACAGATGACAGAGAGCTTAAGCGAAACGCTTCGGTTCAAGCCCGAACTGGTCCATACCGCACATATCGATCCCGACAATTTTACCGACAGTTTCTTTGATCGTAAAAAAAGCGGAAATGAGATTAAGGATGGAGCGGATACGGCCGATATTAATAACATAGAGCTCTACAGAGTGGCACGGGTATTCATCTCAGCCCTCAGAGCTATCTGATGATCAAGCTGGATGATAAGGATATCATCCGTTTTCCGGACAGGGACGTCTGAATCGATTCACCAGGAGGTTTCATATGAGGATCAACTACAACGTTCAGGCGATGAATGCTAATCTGGCGCTTAATAAAGCTGATGCCAGAGTTTCCAAGACCATAGGTCGTCTCAGTTCCGGTCTTAAGATCTCGGCAGCGAAGGATGAGCCTTCGGGATACGCTATTTCCAAGAGGATGAATCTGCAGATAGAAGGTCTTTCCAGAGCAACCCAGTCTTCCAATGATGCGATCAATATCATCAGCATCGCTGATGGAGCACTTCAGGAAGTAACCGACATGGTCAACAGAATGAGTGAGCTGGCTGTCAAGGGCGCTACCGATACGATCACCGATGATGACAGAACACTTATACAACAGGAGATCGCTCAGCTGAAAAAAGAGATCCAGCGTGTTGCCGATACAACAGAGTTTAACGGTCAGACGCTGCTTGACGGAAGCTTTGACCTGAAGGGCTATACCGACAATCTTTCCGTAAAAGTTGCAACATACAGCGATGAGACACCGGCAGGCAGATATGCACTTTCCGGTATCAGTCTGGTATGGAACGGCGGTTCATTGGATGCTGATGCTACGCTCACTGCCAATGACACCTTAACATTCCCCACACCCGACTATCCTTCAAATACCAAAGTCAGTGCAGTTGACGGAACGCTGCTTACCATAACGGGTGACGGTGACTTCTCGATCACACTGGATGTGGAAGCGCTTTCAGGACAGACAAGCGTCCCTACCATTAACATGGATATCACCGGTCTCGGTGCCATGGATATGCAGATAGGTGCCAATGAGGATCAGATCATCGGTATCCGTATCCCCGCACTTTCGCTTAAACTCATGAGCATAGATGACGCCGATGCGGGAACGCAGGCCGGAGCATCCAAGCTTATAGAAGATGCAAAGACAGCGCTTACATATGTAAATGACCTTCGAAGCCGTCTCGGCGCATACCAGAACCGTCTTGAGCACACCGTGGAGACCCTCGGCGTTACCAATGAGGCTCTGACCAGCGCATATTCCGGACTTGTAGACGCAGACATGGCAGAAGAAGCCGTTGAATACTCAACCGCTCAGATCCTGACAGAAGCTTCGACTTCAGTACTTGCTCAGGCGAATGACAGACCTTCATCCGCACTTCAGTTACTTCAGTGATCGAGCTAGGCAGTATCTGACTTAAGGGTTTTGGAGGCGATCGGATGGTTGACGTTAAGAAGCAGGAATTTACCAGACGCATATCCCAGGCTAATACTACGGATATGGTAGTCATCATATATGATATAGCCATCAGCTACATTGATGATGTTAAGGACGCGATCGAAGAATCCGATCAGAATAAGTTCATGGCAAACATCGTACGCATCAGAAGCTGTATCAACGAACTGATCGGATCGTTAAATTATGATTATTCACCGGCGGGAGAACTCCTGCAGCTCTATATCTATTGCAGCAGACGTCTGGCAGCGGTCCAGACCAAGAAAGATACAGATGCTCTTGCCCAGATCAGATCCATCATGACCAGACTTCGCGATGCATATGCTCAGATCGCGGATACCAACACTTCGGGACCGGTCATGAAAAACTCAGAGAATGTTTATGCGGGACTCACTTACGGACGCGGTACACTTAATGAGGATGTAGTGAGTACTCCCAATCGAGGTTTCCTAGCATAACAAAACGCCCACGCCGGTAAAGAGCGTGGGCATTTTCATGTGTTCTTATCAGAATCTCTTCGGGCCGTCTCCTACGGAAACCACATAGAATTCGGGCTCCAGATCGCATTTTTCCTTATATGCCTTAGCGAGGGCTTCCTTGAAACTCTCGATCTTATCGTCAGCTACGATGCTTACGGAACATCCTCCGAAGCCGCCTCCGGTGATACGTGAACCTACCACGCCGTCACATGCCCAGGCTGCATCCACGAGAACATCGATCTCAGGACATGAAACCTCATAATCATCTCTGAGTGAAATGTGGCTTTCGTTCATCAGCTTTCCGAACTCAGCCAGATCTCCGTTCTTTAACGCTTCTACCGCTTTTATTGCTCTGCGGTTCTCATATACCGCATGATGCGCTCTGCGGACACGTGTCTCATCCTTGATCGCACTCTTATGCTTTTCGAACTCTTCTTCGGTAAGATCGCCCAGAGAACTTATATCGGTCACAGTCTTTAACTCTTCCAGCGCTTTCTCGCAGGATGAACGTCTGTCATTATATGCGGAATCCACGAGAGAGTGCTTAACCTTACTGTTGGTAACGACGATCTTGTATCCGTCGAGCACTATCGGAGCATACTCATATGACAGAGTATTGCAGTCAAGGAAAATGGCGTTGTCCTTCCTGCCCATGGCGGACGCGAACTGATCCATGATACCGCAGTTCATTCCGTTATAGTTATTCTCCGAAAACTGACCGATCTTTGCAAGTTCAACATTGGACACTTCTGTAAGTCCGTAGAGATCTCTTACGGCTTCGCCCGTCAGAACTTCAAGTGAAGCGGAAGATGACAGCCCGCTTCCTGCAGGGATGGTACCGTATACGACCATATCAAGGCCTGTGGGTATATCATAACCTCTGCCTGCAAGCGCCCATATAACACCCTTGGGATAGGCGGTCCATGAATCATCGGCCTTGGGTCTCATATCGTCTAAGGATGTCTCGACTATGCCCTTGTCCGGGAAATTCACCGAATA
>JAEEGL015359191.1_pt1 | contig 23596 bp, 18 predicted proteins | sample 9134231 | NCBI WGS metagenome assembly JAEEGL01 (sample SAMN16246548, study PRJNA631951) | gut metagenome | biome: gut microbiome; feature: rumen; material: fiber-attached | host: Bos | place: Iran: Karaj | collected 2018-10
ACAAACTCGGGGTTTTTAAATTGAATGGCGTGTTCAACGAGCGCTTTTCTCGACAGCATATCATTCTCCTACTGTTTAGTGGCGTCGTATCCTTTATCGTCGCCTTGACGTTTACGGCTTCCTGACTGGCGAACTTTGACTGCCTCTATTGTATTTTTTCACGCGTTCGATTTCAAGCTCTTTTTTGGGAAAAGTTGTAAAAAAGGCTTTTTTCTCACCAGGTTCCTGTTTTGTTTTAGGCGTTTCGCGCGGGAAAATGAGCGATTTTCTATTAAAAGGGCAGAGTTAGGGGGTCTTGCGTTATTTTGGATCGCGCATTATAATGACGGATCAAAATTTTAACGTCGCGGCTCCGATTCGTCGCGGCGCGGCGGGGAGCGCGTTCTCGTTATGGTTTGCGCGAGCGACGTAGTCGGGTAGAGTTATGGCTGATAGCGAAGAGCGCGTCGACGGCGCGCGGTCGAACGATTGGGACGACTTTTCCCTCGACGTAGGCGCGAGTCTATCGCAGTTGGCTCGAGCGTCGTTGCGTCGCGATACAGAGCGCGGTCGTCGCGCGGTTCGCGCTTTGGTCAAGCTTTTCAAGCGAGTGGCGCTTGCGACGGGAATCGGGCTCATTGCCGGCGCGCTGGGCGCGTCGTTTCTCTGGTCGATGCAGTTTGCGTGCGATTTCTTCCTTGCGAGCGAGCGTTTAGGGACGTCAGGTACGAGTCCTCGCGCGCTTTTTCTCTTACCTTTCGCGGGTCTCGCGATCGTCTTTGCGTATAAACGTTCAGGTCTTTCGGTCGACGCGGGGACGGATCAAGTCGTGGAATCGCTTGGGAACGAGGAGAGTCGTCCGTCGTTGTGGCTCGTTCCGTTGATATTCTTTTCTTCGGTCGCCACGCAGTTGTTCGGCGGTTCCGCCGGTCGCGAAGGCGCGGCGTTGCAGCTTGGCGGCGGGATCGGCGAGCTATTCGGTCGCGCGTTTCGCTTTCGCGCGAGCGATTTAAAGACGGCGCTGATTTGCGGCATGTCGGGGGGTTTTGGCGCGGTTTTTGGCGCGCCGCTTGCGGCGGCGATCTTTGCGCTTGAAATCGGTTGCGTCGGGGTGGTGTATTACCCCGCGTTTTTACCGGCGTTGATTTCGTCGACGCTTGGCGCAGCGATTTCGTCATATTTAGGCTTTACGCCGTTAACGAGTTCTTTTGCAGGAGTTCCCAGCGCGGGGGTCTGGGGCGCCGGTCAGGCGCTGTCGCTCGGTCTTTTGTGCGGCGCGACGTGCATTTTTTTCTGCTCGACGATCCGCCGTTTTGGCCGTTCTTTTCGTCGTCGTTTTCCGAACGATTATTTGCGCGTCTTTTTCGGCGGTCTTTGCGTCGTAGTCGCGACGTGTTTGCTAGGTACGAACGCGTACAACGGGGTGGGAGCGACATTGATTCAGGACGCGTTGCAGGGTCGAGCGGAGGCGTACGACTTTCTTTTGAAGACGCTCATGACGGCGTTCACGCTGGGAGCTGGCTTTAAAGGCGGCGAGATTGTTCCAGCGTTGGCGGTTGGCTCGACGTTCGGTTGCGTCGCGGGTCCCTGGGTGGGTCTCGATCCTCAACTTGGCGCGGCGTTCGGCATGATAGCGCTCTTTTGCGGGACGACGAATTGTCCTTTGGCGTCTCTTGCGCTGAGCGTGGAGCTTTTCGGCTCGGAGAACGCGTTGCTATTTGCGATCGTTTGCGGCGCGACGTACATGACGTCGGGACGACTTGGTTTATATAAGAGCCAGCGTATTCTTTTTTCGAAGTTCACGGACGATCTCGAGGATACTCGTTTGAGCGCGACGTTACGACACGATCTTGAAACGCTCGAGGGCGTCCCGGAATCGTAAAAACACAGTTATTTTTGGCAGCGAAGAATTGTGCGTTCATCAGGGTGAAGAAAAAATTTTTCACTGCCGGACGCGTAAAAAACCGGGAATTTGTCCCATATTCGCGTGTTTTTTGAGAAAAAGAAGATTTTAGTCTTGCTTTTTCTGAAATCGATTGTACAATAGTCAATCCAACGGAACGCTCGTTCGTTCTTATCTGCTCTTGCGTCTTTTAGGTTCCTTTCGGGACCTGCTATTCCCCAATAGTTCCCCAAAGGCGCGTCGGAGCGGGACAATTCGATAAAATTTTAACGAATTGTGGAACTGCGAGCGTGCGACGCGCTACGGCGCGGTTTAACCAAGACTCGAAATACTGTCGCGAGGACGTTTGACAATGGGCGTCGGCGATCGCGCGGCAAGAAACGTTATATATGCCAATTTGACGTAATCGAGAGGAAGGAGCTTCAAATGTTTGAAGAACCCAGAATGTTAAGTGAAGCGGATTTCGGCGTCGAAGAAAAGTTCATCCCTGAGCTTGTTGAAGAGCCGCGACGTAATCGCAACGTGTTTGACGAAATCCAAGAGACTGGACACGACGAAGATTTTATCCCCGCGATCACCGATGAATTTTGCCCAACGGACGCGCCCGCCGGCTCGCCCGCTAAGGTGCAAGTGTTAGCTGAACGCGTGCGCAAAGGTTTGCCCCTCTGGCACCCGGAAGATCGCGTCTCCTATAACGGATTTATCGGCGCGTCTGGTCGTTTTCACGACTAAGAAGTCAAGCCTCCTTGGGAGGCGCGCGACATGAATTTGAAGGCGATGAAAGAGCGTCGGCGTTATGGCGTCGGCGCCTTTTTTGTTGGCGTGAACTCGACCGCGTGGAAAAAGCGTAAAAAGGATCGTTTTCTCGCAAGATTCAAGCAAATTCTCTCGGCGAGGTCAAGGGGGCGGCGCTCTTTTGCGCGAAGCAAACGTTCCGTATTAATAACGGCGCGCGCAATTAACGTAAAACATAAAAAAAGCGTCGTCGCGGTGATTGCGACGACGCTTTTTTGCGTTATCGAAGAGATTTTACCGATGCGATTACTGCAGCCACTGGGCGACGTCTTTCGCCCAATAGGTGATGATAATCGTGGCGCCCGCGCGTTGAATGGAGGTGAGCGTCTCTAGCACGACGCGTTTCTCGTCGATCCATCCGTTTAGCGCCGCCGCTTTCGTCATACTATATTCGCCGGAGACGTTGTACGCCGAGAGGGGCAGACCAGGGAACTGGTCTTTCGCCATACGAATAATATCGAGATAAGGCAACGCCGGCTTGACCATAATGATATCGGCGCCTTCGGCGACGTCCTGCGCAATTTCACGCATTGCCTGACCGGGCGCGGAGTCGGGCGCCATTTGATAGGAGCGGCGATCACCGAACTGGGGCGCGCTTTCCGCCGCTTCGCGGAAGGGTCCATAGAACGCGCTTGCGTACTTTGCGGAGTAGCTCATAATCGGAAGCCGCTCGAACCCGGCGTCGTCGAAGCCCTTGCGAATCGCGGCAATCATTCCGTCCATCATTCCGCTTGGCGCGACCATATCGACGCCGGCGCGAGCTTGCACGAGGGTCTGCTTAACGAGATTGGCAAGGGTCGCGTCGTTGTCGACGTCCCATTCGTCGTCGCTACGTCCGCATTTCTTAAGGACCCCGCAATGCCCGTGATCCGTGTACTCGCAGAAACAGACGTCCGCGATGATCAGAAAGTCTTTGCTAACGACGTCTTTGAGCGCGCGAATCGCTTGCGCTATAATGCCGTCGTCGCTCATCGCGTCGGAGCCGACCGCGTCCTTGGTTTCGGGAACGCCGAAGAGCATGACGCCGCCGACGCCGAGTTTATCGAGCTCCTTGACCTCTTTAACCAGCTCGTCGATCGAGAGCTGAAACTGACCCGGCATGGCGGAAATCGGAATCCGAACGCCTTCGCCGGGGCGCACGAAAAGCGGAATAATAAAGCGATCGGGCGACAGGATCGTATCGCGAGTGAGTCGTCTTACGCCGGAATGATAACGCAGACGTCGGAGTCGTGAGACCGGGAAGCCGCCTAGCGATTGAAAGTCTATGTTCGACACGTTCTGTTCTCCTAAGGAATACTGCGTTGAAACGACCCGCGAGGATTAGTAATACTGACCCGTCGCGAATTTCAGCGTCTTGAACATTTGACTAATCGATTCGTGATTGTGAATGCGCTTAATGACCTCGCCGAGGATCGGCGCGCAACTGAGAACCTTGATCTTCTCAATGTGGTGTTCCGGAAGAAGCGGAATCGTATCGGAGAGGACGACTTGGTCAATCGGCGCCTCTTGCAGACGGTCGATCGCAGGACCGCACAAAATACCGTGCGACGCCGCGACGAAGACCTTGCGCGCGCCCATTTCCTTAACGATCCTCGCCGCGCCGCAGATCGAGCCGCCCGTACTGATCATGTCGTCGAAAAGGAACGCGACGCGACCTTCGATCGGACCGCCGATAAGGTGCGCCTGCTCGACCTCCGACCCGCTCAGGCGACGCTTGTCGATAATCGCAAGACTACCGCCGAGCGCTTCCACGTGCTTGACCGCCCGTTTGATACTGCCCGCGTCAGGACTCACGACGACGACTTCTTCGGGCGGATAGCCGAGCGAGTTAATGTACTCGTCGAGTATCGGGGACGCCGAGAGATGATCGAGCGGAATATCGAAGAATCCTTGAATCTGCGCGGAGTGCAGGTCGAGCGCGACGACGCGATTGGCGCCGGCGCATTCCAAGAGATTCGCGCACAATTTTGCGGAGATCGGCACGCGGCCTTCGTCTTTGCGGTCCTGGCGCGCGTACCCGAAGTAGGGAACGACCGCCGTAATGCGGTCGGCGCTAGCGCGACGGCAGCAGTCGATCATAACGAGCAGCTCCATGAGGGTGTCGTTAACGGGTCGGCACGTCGGTTGAACAATAAAGACGTCTTTACCTCGCACGTCCTCTTCGATCCGGCAGAAGGACTCTCCGTCGGGGAATTTTTCAACGATCATTTTGCCAAGGGGCTGGTCGAGATACTGACAAACGCGTTCGGCAAGAGGTCGATTCGCGGATCCGGAAAAAATCTTAATAGGGTTCATTATTCAAAGGTTTCCCGATTGTGATGATCGTTGCGTTACGTGGGTTCGCCGAGCGCGTTCGCTTCGGCGGGCTCGCTACCATTTATAGGATCTCATTATAGCGGATAATTTTTCGCCGTCTACCTATTGCGGGTCGAAAAGGGTCGTTTCCTTTCACTTTCTAAAGGGCTTTTTGAGCGCGGCGACCATGATCTCCTGACGATTAAAGAGGAGTTGACGCGCCTTAACGACGTTAAAGCCCCAACTCTTAACGCGCGCGAGATATTCGGGAATATGGTCCGCTAGTTTCCAATCGAAGAGCTTTAGAGTAAAGAGTAATCCTCGAGCGGCGACGTCGTCTCGCGCGACGAGTTCTTCGAGCGCGTCGAGCGTGTAGTTGGGCGCGACGTTCATATCGGTAATGAACCATCGCGCTTTTCGAAAGAGTTTTCTCTTGAGCTGACTGACGCGCCCTCGCAGATGAGTGAAATTCGGGTGTGCGAGTAGCAGCGGGTCCATTTCAGCGGGATCGACGCCGAAGGTTTCAGCGCCGCGCGCGAGCAGCGCCTGCGACCCTCCGCCTGGCGCGGCGCCGATATCGACGCATCGCGCGCCGACGCCGATGGGAAAATTAGCCCAGCGTAGTCCTTCTTCGAATTTCAGATAGGCGCGCGAGACGGCGTCGGTCGGCAATGGAATGGGTACGAGGCCGCCGGGATAGCGCGAGTGTACGTCGCTTGTGCGATGAACGCCGACGCGCCATTCGTTCTCTTCGACGAGCGCGACGTCGAGACATAGTTCGTTAGCGGCGGCGGGCGCGTCGAGTCTTTCGAAGTTGGCGCCGAAGTTAGCGCGTAGTTTTTCGGGCGCGGTCTCTAGGAGTAGGCGGTGTACGTCGAAAGCGACGGGGGTTAGACCGGGCTCGAATCCTCGTGCGCCCGTTTCGAATCGATCGCGTTCGTAGACGTGAATTCTTGCGATCGTAGGCGCTTCTTTTCCAGCGCGTCTGGCTTCGCGAACGGTAATGGAATCGTCTCCTAGTTCGCGTTCGACGATATTCCATACGGCGTCGGCGGCGACGCGTCTGTCGAATTGCTCGTCGTCGCCTGCCGCGTCGCGTTGCAGAACGGCGCCGAGCGCGTGAGAGCATGATCTCGCGAAGACGAGTCGCAGCGCGCCGACGTCGATAGCGAGACGTTTGTCGAGCGATTCTGGATTCGGTAGCTTATAGGTGAGAAAGCCCGGCCGCGAATAGGAGAATCGGTAATTTGGTCGTCGCTTGGCCATTTCCTTTTTGAGCGCGTTTTCGGCGCCGCGCTGACAGGTTAAGGAAATGAACTGCGAGACGTGTGAATCGCGCGCGCTTTGGTCGGCGGACGGTGAAGTGGAGGAATTCACGAGTTGAATCTTTCCGTTGAATTGAACGTTTTTTTCGGCGAAACGACAAATTTTAGGGTCGAGACGTATCGTCGAAAAACTCTTTTCGTATATAATGGGAACGTTGGGATTGCGCGCGCCGACGAATCGTGTTCGGCGCGTCGCGGCCTAGGATATATGATATATAAGAAACAATAATGGTCAAGAAGCCGGCGAGTCGGCTTCGTGTGAAATTGTCGAGGGTCGCGTTGCGCGCGCTCGGATGGAAAAGGACGTTATGGATTCTGTAAAAGTTGGATTGATCGGATTGGGCACGATCGGCGTCGGCGTAGCGGAGATTCTGCTGGGCAAAAGCGACGAGATCGCGCGCAAGGTTGGCAAGCGGGTCGAATTGGTCAAGATATGCGATAAAGACACGACGACGGATCGCGGCATAACGCTTCCGTCGGGAATGCTGACGTCCGACGTTACGGAACTCTTTAACGATCCTGAAATCTCGATCGTCATAGAACTGATCGGCGGTCTCGAGCCAGCGCGGACGTTTATTCTTCGCGCGTTGGAGTCGGGCAAGAACGTTGTAACGGCGAATAAGGCGCTGATTGCCAATTGCGGAGCGGAGCTCTTTGCGAAGGCGCGCGAATGCGGTCGCACGATTGGATTTGAAGCGTCGGTCTGCGGCGGCGTTCCAGTTCTTGCGGCGTTGCAGACGTCGCTCTTGGCGAACAAGATCGAATCGATTCAGGCGATCTGCAACGGGACGTGCAATTTCGTTCTATCGGAGATGGAATCGAAGGGAGCGGCGTACGAGGACGCGGTTAAGGAAGCGCAGCGACTCGGGTTTGCGGAAGCGGATCCAACGCTCGACGTCAACGGCTCGGACGCGACGCAGAAGCTCGCGATTCTCGCGCATTTGGCGTTTGGCGCGCAGGTCGATTGGAAGACGATTCCGCGCGTTGGGGTCGACGTTGTGAACGCGATCGACGTTCGATTTGCCAAAGTTCTCGGGCGCAAAATTCGCCTGGTCGCGACGGCGCGACTTACGGACGACGGACTTGCGCTGAAGACGTCGCCTACGCTCGTTCCGGAGGATTCGGCGCTTGCGAAGGTAACGAGCGCGTTTAACGCGGTTCAAATCGTCGGCGATTTCGTCGGTCCGCTCTTCTATCAAGGGTGGGGCGCCGGGCGTCGTCCGACGGCGTCGGCGGTCTGCAGCGACGTGATCGACGCCGCGCTTGGACGCGTGGGAATTACTTTCGACTCGTTGCGACTCTGGAGTCCCGAGCGCGAGGGCGTCGCGGTTCAGGACGCGAGTAAACTTTCGGGACGCGCGTATCTGCGCTTCGTCGTGGAAGATCGACCCGGCGTTATGGCGGAGATTTCCTCGGCGCTCGGACGTCGCAATATTTCGATCGCGCAGATGATGCAGGATTCGCACGACGTTTCACCGAACGTCTCGCTCATTATTCTCACGCACGAGGCGTCTTCGGCGGCGCTGGCGGCGGCGCTAGACGAGCTTCGTTCGGCGCCTTTTATTCACGGCGAAACAACGTTGCTCGACGTCGTCGACTAACGAATCGCATTTCCTGGTAATTTAACGATGCTAACGGGCGCTATTATGACGACAGAATACGGTAAATCGCGCGCGGTTTGTTTACGCGTCGCGTTTGTTCTTTTGGCAGTTTTCGTTCTCTCCATTGCGCTTTCTGAGCGCGCGAGCGCGCAGCCTCCGCGACGCGGCGGCGATCGGAGCGGGCGCGCCGACCGCAGCGGTCGAACATCGCGCGATCGCGGCGGCCGGGATCAGGATAATCGCGGGACCGGCAATCGCAACGGCGATAACAACGGCGACAATAACAACGGGGGCGGTCAAGGCGGCTTCCCCGGCGGAGAGGGCGGCTTTCCTGGCGGAGGCTTCCCCGGCGGCGGCTTCCCAGGCGGCGGGGGCTTTCCCGGCGGTGGGTTCGGAGGCGACGGTCAGCATGGCGACGGACAGAACGGCGACTGGCAGAACGGCAACGGGCAGGGCGAGAATCAGAATCGCCAGCCCGAGCGAAAAGTCGATCTCGATCAGGCGTTGGAGAATACGATCGGAACGTCCCCGATTACGCTGAATCAGAATAATTTCCGCGCGCGGGACGGCGTGCAGCTCGTCGGAACGTACTATAAGGGCAATGGGGATAAAGACACGCCTGTTGTGATCATTCTCCCAGGTCTGGAGAGCACGCGCGCGGACGAGGCGCTCAATAATTTGGCGCTTGCGCTCGCCAAGGAAGGTTGCGCGGTATTGATTCCAGACTTGCGCGGTCGCGGGGACAGTAAAACGAACGCGCCGAATTTTCCGGGCATGCCCGATCGCGGCGGCGGTCGCACGAGCGGTCGTGATCAGCAGAACGCGAGCGTGAATCCGAACGACGTTCGCATGATGATTAACGACGATCGCGAAGTCTGGTTTGAATTCCTCGTGACCGTTCACAATAAGGGTCTTTGCAATATTAAGAAGACGATAATCGTAGGATCGGAATTTTCCGCGGCGTTAGCGTCGGCGTGGGCGAAGAACGACTGGTCGGGCAAGGGCGAGGTCTATCAGAACGTGGTCGGCTTGGTTCTGATTTCCCCGGACGCGGTCGACAGCAAAAAGAAGAAGACGTCGAAAAAGCGGGACGAGGAAGAGGAAGAGACGACGGAAACGACTTACGATTCGCTCGCTTCGCTTGAGACGGTGCGTTCTCGCGCGAAGGGCAAGGGCGTCTTTGGTTATTTCGTCGTAGTTGGCAAGTATAGCGAATCGAAGTTGGAATCGGCGCAGCTGATTCAGCATAAGATCGGCGGCAAGGCGGACGAAGAGGCGCAGAATCCGGCGGATAAAATCGTGCTACTTTTGGGGCTTGAAACGGAGAAGCAGGGGGACGCGCTCTATACGTACGACACGTTCAAATTGGACTCGCAGGTCGTTCAGTTCGTCGCCAAGCGCATGAAGGAACTGCCGACGAAGCGCGCGAAGTGGCAGGAGATTGAATTGAAGAGGCGCTAGAAGTTCGGCGCGCTCGTTAAAGATTAAGGGGAACGGTTCCTTGGGGCGCCGTTCCTTTTTATATGGGCGCGCGCCTTGAAATTCGCGGGAAACGGCGTACAATTTTGTGCGAACGAAGTAAGCGCGCGCCGGGGCGACTGTGGGGCGCGAAACGGCGCGCATAGCGGAAGGAGTAGGACGTGGAAATTCAACGTTGGTATAGCGAAGGGTTGCGATTTGGCTGTAAGCAGTGCGGAAGATGTTGCGGCGGCGGCTCGCCCGGCTACGTTTGGACGAGCGACGAAGAGATTCAGGCGCTGGCGAAAGCCATGGGACTGTCGCGCTCGGAGTTCGAGTTGCATTTTATAAGACGCATAACCGGGCGACGCAAGAGTCTGTTGGAACGCAAAAATTACGACTGCGTACTCCTTGCCTCCGACGGCAAACGCTGCTCCGTCTATAACGCGCGACCCGTCCAGTGCCGCACGTGGCCATTCTGGGATCAGAACGTTGCGACTCCCACTGACTGGGCGCGCGCCGCTAAGCATTGCCCCGGATGCAATAACCCTAATGGGAAACTGTACTCGCAGCAGGAAATAGACGCCTTGCGAGAACAGTTTTAGACTCCCGCTAAACGCCCCTGAGTAGGAGTCTCGCGGTTCCTCCCTGCCGCGAACGAGCTTCTGAAACGGTTAAGACGTCTCCCGTTGACGCCAGCGTGGATGAATAAAACTCGTCGATTATTTGACAGGAATTATTCAACAACGCCTTTTATAACCATATTTTAGGTTAATCGTTTGTTAGTGTAGACCGTTTATACGGTTTATGACGTCAATTGTTAAAAGGACGTAGTTTTTAGAGGTTGGCATATTGCCAACGTCGATTTCGTTATGCCAATCAGATTGGTCGTTCGATTGTGGGTCTTAGGACGCGTTCGTTATTTTGAACGCGTCCATTCTGCTCGGACTGAGGTCCGCGCTTTCCAGACCTTCGCGGCTGAGCCGTTCCGGCGGGATCACAAACGTTACGCGTAGCATATTAGAATAAAAGAGCGCGGTAGGCGAGTCATGCCTTACCGCGCTCATTTTCTGAGATAAGAACGGGTTAGAAGACGTTTATTCCACGCTCTTGCCCCAACATTCCATCTCGGTAACGCCGTGCCATTTTTCCGGCGAATCAGTCTTGAGATTCGTCAGTTTAACGGAGGTTACGCGTCGGGCAGGGAATTCAAAGACTTGCGCGTCCGCCGTTTCATTGAGCGTAATATCGACTTTTGAGCCGTCGGAGAATTCGAGGGTTCCGGTTTTCCAGGCGGCGTCGTGCGGGAAGTCGGCGCGGAGATAGAGAACGACTTTGTCAATTTCGACCTCGCAGCCGAAATCAATTTTGAGCCATAAGTCCGTGCGCAAATTCGGTCCCCAGGACGGGAAGTTCGGACCGTGTCCTCGATTCTCCGTCTTGCCGTCGATAACGTTCTTAGCGGCGAATTCGTCCATGAAGGCATATTCGCTATTGGTCGTTGCGTGCGGATATTGGAAGAGCGCGTACGCGTCGCCTTGAATATCGCGCGGATTGTACGCTACGTTGCGGTATTCGTTGAACTTGCCCTCGCGTTTGGCGACCGACGGAATCCTGCGCGCAATATAGCCCGCCATAAACGTTCGCTTATCGAGCGGTCCGCCAAACTCTATATTGCGGCTTTCATTGCCGATCGCGTCGTTCTTTTCATTGACGGCGCGGCGTTTGAGCTCGTAATTGAATTCGTTAATACCATTTTCAAGCGCGAGTTTCGCTTGGTAGTATTCGTAATCAGCGCGCTCCTCGACGGTCCAGCAGTTTTCTTCAACGTAATCGCCGCAGTAGGGAACGAGCAGGTCGATCCACAGCGCGAGCGTGCGGAGCGCACGGTCGTCTATCTGGACGTCCTTGTGGTAATCCTTGCGATTATCGCGATCTCGGAACATTGCGATAAGAGGGCTCTTCGCCGCGCCGGACTTGTACGGCGGCAGCATGTCGGGACCCTCTTGAATGCCAATCCACTTGACGAATTTGCCGTCGTGATTGCCGTACTGCGTGAGATTCAGGTACGACTCGCTGAAGAGTCGCCCAGAATTCTGGATCGCTTCGATTCCTTTCGGCGTCGACGCTTGGTTGCCGCGCAAGCTGAAGGGCGCCGTCTTGCCGTCCGCGTCGACTTCGCCCGTGTGACAACGCACGCAATGAGCGTCGAGAATCGGCTGGACGTCGCGAACGAAGCTGAAGCCCGCGTCTTGGAAACGACCGCGACCCGGCGATAGCGGAGGCGTAAGTTGCGACGGGTCGCGGCGCAACGCCATCGTCGCGCCTCCGGCTATACTGGCGGCGTTCTCGATAATCGCGCCTTTCGGCTCGTGGCATCCGACGCAACCAAAAGTCTCGCCCGGTTGCAACGTCGACCAGCTTCGCATCGTCTGCACGACGTCGCCGTTTGCGTCTACGAGTTGGAAGTAGACGGGCGTTAGCGCGGGTACTTCAAAGTAAGCGGAGCCGTCCTCTTCGACGGGCGCTTCGCCGAGAACGCGTTTAACGTCCCAGGAGCCGTTGGAGACGCTTGGCGGCGTGCAGACCATAGCGGCGCCAGCCGGTCCGGAATTGCCGTTTTTCCTTATGCCCGCGTTTCGGAATTCAAGCGCGACGACGCGCAACGCTTTAACAACGCCGCGTTCGATTCCTTCGAGCCCCGGCCCTTCATAAACGTCTTGGACGTAATAAGTTCCAGTCGTTTTATTGAGATCGACCTGCGACGGACGCGTCGTCGGCTTGACGCGTTCTTGGAGCAGGATCGGCTGACCGCAACTAATTGCGGGATCGAAAGCTAGGAGTTCGCGCCTTCCGTCGTAATCGAACCAGTATAGTCCGAATGGAACGTCGTATTTCCAGGCGCCCCCTTCGGGGAGATAAGCGGCGAGGAAGGTGAAGTCGTCGAGCGGGTAGGGATACTGGAAGAGTTCGCCTACTTGACCGTATTGGTCGATCTTATCGGCGGGCGTTTCGCGGATTGGAGCAACGAGCGTCGCGCCATGATTCTCTTGCGTTCCCTTGGAGCGGTCGACGAGGAGCGCCTTGCCGTTCTGATAGGTGTGATGTCCCGCGGCGATTGCAAGAACCTTATCGGAACCAGGAATACCTCGCGCGTGCATAATCGTCGTCGGGAAGTAGGAGTTATTGCCGTAGAATTCCGTCTGACCCGTCGCGTCCGCGTTCATTTGGAAGAGGGGTTGCGGGTAAATTTGCCCGCGATCATTGTAGTCCCAGCGCGTATAGATAATACGTCCGTCGTCGAGAAGCTTGGGGTAATTAACGGTAACCTGATCGACGGAGACGCGGCGCAGAAAGCGTCCCTGCAGATCGCAGACGTAGAAGTTGGAGACTTCCGTCCACCAGCAGTCGGTAATCTGCGTGCATCGGGTCGATCCGAACATGATTTCATCGTTTGGGAGATAGATGGGCTCAATATCGGCGACGCCGGGTCCATAGGTAATCTGCCGCGTCTTCTTCGCTTCAACGTCGTATTCGTAGATATGGAAGTCGTCGGATACGTAGTCGTCGCGCATTGAGAAGAGAATCTTTTTGCCGTCCCACGAGACGTCGGGGTCGCGAATCGTGCCGTTTTTCGACTCGACGAGAACTTCGTTGCGAATCGTGCCGTCCGGTTGAAAGGTCGCCAGACACAGCTGACCGCCCGGCTGGCGATTGCAACTGAAATCTTTGTAATCCTCGTCGGAGACGTCTTCCGTGTACGCGTAATGGCTCGCGCCTATAACGTAATGCTTCGTATAGACGATCTGGGGCGCGTCTGCGGCGAACTCTGCGAGACGTCGCGCGCGACGCAGACGGCACGCGTCCCAATAGAGCGCGCGCCAGTCCGGATTGACGCCCGGCGCGTCCGACGCAACGAGCGCGTCGAGCCGTTTGCGCAACGCGTCGACCCCGGCAGGGGACGCGTCGATTTCCGGGTTAGCGCCGTCGACGAGCGTTGCGCCTTGCGCGACGGCGCGGCGATAGTCGAGTTCTTCGCCGTCGAAGGCGTCGGCGTCTTCGTCCTCTTCGAGCGCATCGAGAACCTTAGCGACGAGCGCGCGCTCGCGTTCGGAGTCGTTTTCGCTCGTAAAGAGCGCGGCGCGATTTTCCCAGACCGGCTCGTCCTGCACAAGCCAGTCGGCGGTGAGGCGCGCGTTAAAGTCGTTCTCGTCGAAGCGCCATTTTAGCTCCGCGCCGAAGAGCGTCGTTAGTTGCAATAGCGTCGTTGCGACGAACGCCGTCGCGATTACGATTCGCGTGTGTTTTGTCGTCATTCTCTTGATTCCTACAGGCTCCGCGCAAGGGCGGCTTGTTAGTTCCCCGCCGTATTATACGCGAAAGAGAATGAAAAAGCGAGGGGTGGAAAAATCTTTTTGATCTACGACGCGGGAAAAGGTAGGGTAGTCGCGTTGTCGGAGGTCGTCTTGGCGCCGTCGACGCTTCTTTTTACAAGAACGCCTAACGCGGTTCGCGCCGATCTTGCCCGCCGCAAAAGAGAGCGAATCAAGCGCGCGACTCGCGATGAAAGCGGAGAGATTTTGACAAGCGGAACACGTGCGGCGCGCGCAAGTTCTTTGGCGAATAGTCGCATTTTGAGGTTTGCGCTTCGGCGCGTTCCTAATTCCAAGGGGCTTCCATAAGACCGACGATCTGCTCGGCTAGCTTATCGATCGCCTCCTGTTGCGCGGTCGCGGTCGACTGTCCCATTTCGGCGACGAGGAACGATTGCGAGTTAATCGTAACGCCGCTCTCTTCGTTGAGCGGGATCGGATTCGTTTCCGCGATAATATTGGCCGTATGCTGATCGCGCCACATGGCGAGCGCGCGTAAATTGACGTTTTTCTGACGCGTGTCGTCGTAACGATTGAACGCCGTTACGGTTTGATCTTCCGAGATCAGACGGACGGAGAGCACGGAGTCGGCGACGTCGGGGGAAGCGAGGACGTACGGGGTCTGCTCTGTAACCTTCTTACAGATCGCTTCGGTGAGTCGTTCGGCGAACGCTTCCCGATACGTGTCCGCCTCGACCATCGGCACGAAAACGGTCTTGATTTCCGTATTGTACATCCCTTGCGGACCGATTTGGTAGCCCGCGCAACAGCAACCCGCCGTAGCGAGCGCGAGTAGCGCGAAGATCGTCGTCGCATAGAGCGCGGCGCGGCGGTTGAGGTTTGTCATGCGTTCCATAGATTGCTGTCCGTCGGATGAAGGCGATCGTTATCTTATCTTGCGTTGCGTCGGATTAGCCGCCGTTTTCGCAGCGGGGTCGTCCGGATTGGGCGCGTCGGCGACGGCGTTTTCGTCCTCGTATTTTCCGAGCTGTTCGAGCGATTCGTCGCGGCGCGCGATTTCCGCCATACTGGCGTCGGGCGCTTCTTCGAAGTATTCGTTAGTGAAGTTCGGGAGGAAGGGTGCGACAGGTCGAATCCATGCGAGTTGATCGACTTCGGCGGGCTTGGTTTCAATTTCTCCGTAGGCTCGCGCCGCTTGGGTTGCGTAAGCGCTGTTTGGATGCTCCTTAACGAGTCGATTGTAGTAACTTCGCGCGGAGGCGTAGTTTCCGCGTCGTTCGTAATATTGCCCTAGTACGAGGAGGCGCTTCGCCTGTTCGTCTTTAATTGTCTCGAGTTCTTTTGTCGCGATCTCGACGTTTCCGCGTCCGCTTTTAATAATAGCTTCGCCGAGCTTTCGCGCTTCGTCGAGCGGCTGCGCGTCGTAGAAGGGTCCGAGGTAGGACCGATGTAGCGCGACCATAGCGAGCCAGCATGCCTTTTCGGCGCGTTCGTTGCCGGGGTAATTTTCATAAAGCTGACGATAGTAGAAGGCGGCGTTTTCGAAGGAACCGTCTCCTTGTTTAACTCCGCGTCTCATATAGGCGTTAGCGAGCGCAAAGAGCGCCGCGGGCGCGAGTCCGTTATCGGAGACGTCGTTCAGGAAGATCGCTTCGTAAGCGCGGACGGCGCCGGAGAAGGATCCGAACGTTGGCTTGTCGCGATCGGCGTGCATCTTCGGCATTGACTCCTCTTCCGAGAGCTTGACCCAGTAGTTGCCGATATAGAAGAGTCGTTTCGTCGCTATGTCCTTATAAATCGACGCGTTATAAGTCGACACAAGCGCCTTATAACAAGCGAGCGCGTTATTGAAGTCGTGATAGAAGAACCAACATTCCCCCGCGAAGAAGAGTCCGTCTTCTTCAATAAGCGTTCCCGTCTTGGGCGCTCTAAATGGGTTCTTTTTAGCGTCGTCGGGACGCAACGCGGGTCCAGGCCATCGTTTAGCCGCCTTTTCGTAGAGTTGCGCGGCTTCTTTAAGTAGTTTGGGCTCTTTGGTCTTTTCGTATTCTTTCTGCTTAAGGCACGCCTGGCGCATGTACTCGAGCGCCGCTTTTTCGTCGGGCCCCATTCCGAGCCATTCTCGAATGGAGTCTAGTGAAAGCGGATTGTATTTCGACCAATCAATGGGGGTAGGGACGTCCTTTTCCCAGTCTTCGAGTTTGCGATTATACTGTTCGTCGTCGCGCATCATAACGAGAGAATCGGCGGTAACTCTGCGCACGAAAGAACGATCGATATTCTCTTTGCTCGCTTCGTCGCGCGCGAAGAATTCCTCGCCTCCGTCGCTAATCGGCTGGAGATATCGCGGCGTTTTGGAGTCGACGTTGCGCTTGTCCTTGAGCTTTTTGCGCCACGACTGATAATCGTCTTCGAGTTTTTTCTCCTGCTCCTGGCGCTGCGCGAGCGATTCGCGTTTCGGCTGAGGGCGGAAGGATTCGTCTCTAATCGGCTCAAAGACTCCGGACGGCTCTGGGACGTCGACGCCGGAGTTAACGAAGTCTGGTAGTTCGCTCGTCGTGGGCGGCGCGAGCGCGTCGTCTGTTGCCGCTGCGGCTGGTTCGGCGGCCTGTTTGGAACTTTCAGGATTAAGGATCGAAGCGCCGTCGTCGAGGGCGGGGAACGCGGCGTCGATCGTAGGGAAGTCGTCGCTCGGCGCCTGTCCTCGAATTGCGAGGTCGACGTCGAGACCCGGTTGCGGCGCGTAATATGGCTCTGGCGAATAAATATAAACGCCAGGTTCGGGCTGAACTGGAGCGTAGTAGACCGGCTGCGGAGGCGGGGCCGGCATAACGTATACCGGTTCCGGAGGCAGCGGCGGGGGACAGCATGAGTCGTCGTAGACGAAAAGACGACAGCCGGACGTCGCGATTGAGGTCGCGGCGAGCGTTAGGGCGATTAGAACTGCGGATTTCTTCTTAACAACGATTTTCATCTTTGGACTTCCTTGTCCCCAATGTGATTTTATGCGAGCGCTTCGTCCATTTGGCGCGTCGGCGCGTCGTCGGAATCGAGTTCGTCGCTCGGCTCCCACAGCGCGAAACGCAAGTAGTCGGCGGATCGCGGACGGCGCGGCAGGTAGCGCGCGAGGTACGGTTCGACGAGCGCGCGATAGTCGGCGCGCGCGCTTGGCGACGCGGCGGCGTACTCCGCCAACGCTTCTTCGTCTCGTTGATCTCGATCGTCGAGCGCGGCGACGCGAAGGTCGTCGAGTTCCGTCGCGAGCACGCGTTCGTCCCGAGCGCGAGTCGCGAGCGCCGTTCGCAGTCGTTCGTACGCGAGCGCGTTCGTCAGGATTGCCTCCGACGCCCGCCTGCTCGATTCGAGGAGCTTGAGCCCGCCGATCGTCGTCGGAACCAGTCCCGGAAGACGCTTCGTCGTCCGGCATTGCGAGCAGACGACCCCGCCCGCGTCGAGTTCGAACCACACGCCGCGCGCGAGATTCGTTATCGCGTCGAGCGGTAGTTCGCGACCGCATTCCGCGCACGCGCGAGTCGTCGGGAACTCGCCGAGGTAGGTCAATAGCGCCGTTTCAAACGCGGCGACCCTGGCGGCGACCTGACCGCGACGTTGCAACGAGTCGAGCGTCGCGTCGGCGATCGTCCAGAGCGCCGGGATCGGCTGGTAATCTTCCGTCGCGAGATCGAGGAGCTCGACGAGGTAGTACCCCGCGTAAAGCCCGCGATAGTTCCTCGCGTTCGGACGGAACCGCCGCGCAAGCTTTGCCTCGGTGAGCAAATCAAGCGCTTCGGAATTCTTCCTGATAAAGGATAGCTTAATTGAGGCGAGTAAGTCAAGAGAGGTTTCAAAAGGATTTTTCTGACGTCGAGCTCCTTTCGCCAGACCTCGTACTTTGCCGAATTCTTTCGTAAAAAGCGTGAGAATGAGACTCGATTCCATGAATTCGACGCTCTTAACGACGAGCGCGTCGCACTTCTCCATACTCATATCATTCTCCGCTCCGGTAACGAACAAACCCTAGGGGCGCGCCTCTGCGCGTCGAGACATTATGACGAAAAAACCGCTCGGCGTCAAATGGAAAAACCGCCGCGCGACAAAGAAAAAACCGAAAGACCCGCGCGGGATCTTTCGGTTGTCAGGGTGGAAGAAGAGATTCGAACCCTCGACCTTCGGAGCCACAATCCGATGCTCTATCCAACTGAGCTACTTCCACCGTCGAGACGCGGAACGCGCTAGCGCGTCCAACAACGTCGCGTCAATTGTAGCTGAATTCCACAATCGGTCAAGCGCTATTTTTGCAAATTTGCCAATTCGTCGTTAGCGTTCAATCTGCGTGGCGACGAGGCTCTTGCCGCAGTAGATTTCACGGAGCTTGGGTTTTTCGATCTTGCCCGTCGGGTTGCGCGGCACGTCGGCGAAGATGAATTTGCGCGGTCGCTTGTAGCGCGGCAGTTCGGCGCAGAATTGAACGAGTTGTTCCTCGGTCGTATGGCGATCGGGCTTGAGCTCGACGATTGCGGCGGCGATTTCGCCGAGTCGCGGGTCGGGGAGTCCGATGACGGCGACGTCTTTAATATCGTCGTGTCGTCGCAGGAAATCTTCGATCTGTACGGGGTATAGGTTCTCGCCGCCGGTAATAATGACGTCTTTTTTGCGATCGACGAGATAGATAAAGCCGTCTTCGTCCATACACGCCATATCGCCGGTATAGAGCCATCCGTCTGAGCTCAAGGTCGCGGCGGTCGCGTCGGGATCGCGATAATATTCGAGCATGACGCCGGGTCCCTTAACGGCGAGCTCGCCGACCTCGCCCTGAACGACGTCCTGCTTATTTTCGTCGAGAATGCGCGCCTGCCAGCGATAGCCCGGCTTGCCGATCGCGCCAACCTTGTGGATGTTCTCGACGCCGAGGTGCACGCATCCGGGCCCGATCGATTCGCTCAGTCCGTAGTTCGTGTCGTACTCGTGCATTGGGAAATACTTCTTCCAGCGTTTAATCAGGCTCGGCGGCACCGGCTGCGCGCCGATGTGCATGAGGCGCCATTGCGAAAGAATGTAGTCGTTGAGCGCGACTTCGCCCGACTCGATGGCGTCGAGAATATCCTGCGCCCACGGAACGAGTAGCCAGACGATCGTGCAACGCTCTTCCGAAACGGCGTGCAGAATCGTTTGCGGCTTGACGCCGCGCAGCAAGACCGCCTTGCCGCCGACGAGGAAACTGCCGAACCAGTGCATTTTGGCGCCGGTGTGATAGAGGGGCGGAATGCACAAAAAGACGTCGCGCCGCGTCTGCGAGTGGTGGTTCTGTTCGGTAAAGCAGGAGGACGTCAGACTTCGATGCGCGTGTAGAATCGCTTTTGGAAACCCGGTCGTGCCGGAGGAAAAGTAGATTGCGGCGTGATCGTCGGCGGTTAGTTTGACGTCGGGCGGTTCCGGAGACGCGTAGGTCGTGAGGTTGTGGAGCGGCTCGGCGAAGGTGGGGCAGACGTCGCCGAGGAAGAAGAGCGCGCGAACGCGATCGAGGCGATCGCAGATCGATTCGACGCGTCCGATGAACTCGGGACCGAAAACGAGATAGTCGACTTCCGCAAGCTCGAGGCAGTATTGGATTTCGTCGGCGGCGTATCGGAAATTCATCGGCACGGCGATCGCGCCCGCCTTGAGCGCGCCGAAGTAGACGGGCAACCATTCCAGACTATTCATGAGCAGAATGGCGACCTTGTCCCCTTTCTTGAGCCCGCGACTGAGCAGTAGATTGGCGAAGCGATTGGCGAGCTCGTCGAATTTCTGCCAGGTCGTAGAACGTCGAGCGCCTTGACCGGCGCGGGGCGGCTCGACGAGATCGAAGTCTTTCCATGTAATTCGTCGTTTCTCGTCGTCTTCTTCTGGCGAGAGCTCGACGAGGCAGACGTCGGAGCCGTAAAGTTGCGCGTTGCGCGCAAGTATTTCCGTAATAGGGGTCGTTTCGTCAATGTTCGGTAGTTCGAGGGGTTGCGTCATTGTTCTAGTCCTCGGGTAATATTTTTTCGTTTCTTCGGCCGTCCGCACGGGTTGCGCGCGCCGCCTGGCACGCCGCCGTCGCCATTGATTATAGAGTGGGCGCGGCAAGAAGCAAGACCTTAAGATCGAGCATTTTGGTTGTTGTTCTTGACGGAGCGGATCGAGTCGATACAATCGGACTTCTAGGCGTTGCGGCGCGCAGATTGCGCCGTTAGTCGTCTGAAATTTGCCTAATTTAACAGTAAGCCGCCCCAGCGACGGCGCCGGAACCGCCATGAACCCAACGAAAACTAACGCGACCCGATTATTAGAAAACGCCGGGATTCCCTTTGCGACCGTCGAATATGAAGTCGACGAGTCCGATCTCTCCTGCATGCACATTGCCGAAGGCATGGGAAAAGACCCGCAGGGAATCTTTAAGACCCTCGTCATGAAGGGCGAAAAGAAAGGCTATTTCGTCTGCTGTCTCCCCGTGAGCGACGAACTCGATCTCAAGAAGGTCGCGAAAGCCTTCGGGGATAAAAAGTGCGATCTCATTCCCATGAAGGAGCTCAAGGACCTCACCGGCTATATTCGCGGCGGTTGCTCCCCGATCGGTATGAAGAAGAAATTCCCCACGCTTATCGACGAGACCGCGATCCTTTTCGACGAAATCTATATCAACGCCGGCATGCGCGGCATGATGATCGCAATTGAACCGAACGCGCTCGTCGGATTCGTCGAGGCGACGCTGGCGGATCTTGTTAAGGATTGAAACGTCTCCTCGCGAAGGGAACCGCCGCCCGTAGCGGCGTCGCGACTTGACGTGACTAATGCCCGCAAAACAGATCGACAATAACAGAGAGGAGCGTTATTAGGAGTTGCTCAATGAAAGCCGAAACAGAAAGTAGAAACGTCGACAATTCACAACGCCGCCGTCGAACCGTCGCTATTGTCGAAAAATCCATAATCATTCTTCTGTGCGTAGCGATAGTTGTCGTTGTCCGCATAATCTCGTTTCCCTTGTCGTTATTATTGACGCCAAGCCTAGGGACGCCAAAGAAGGAATTCAAATGGGAAGGAACTCAGGTTGTCGAAAGCTATGGCAAAGGCGACGGTCAGCGTTATGTCTATCCTTGCCAGTTTTCACGTTGCGATCCGACCGAGCGTCAACATTGGCAAACGAAAATATACGAAGGAGTCTGGGAACCGAGCGTTTGGTTTGACGATCCTAAGATTGTTCACCTTTGTGATGCTTTGCTATCCGGCAATTCTGGAAAAGTTGAAGACCTTATTATGTACGACGGCGTCGATATCAACGCGCGCGGTAAAGAGGGTATGACGCTTCTCTTGTGGTCGATCTTTTGCGAATTTGACCAGATCGAACTTTTACTCCAACATGGCGCTTCTCCTGATTTTATCGTGGAATCTGATTATCGAATACTCATATCGGGCTATGGAGAATCGAGTAATTGGATAGAGAACAAGAGCTTTCTGGCGACTTTGACCCATCTTTCATACTATGAAGTTGAAGAATCGACGCACCGATTTCGAGACCTAGTCAAACTTATGTTGAAATATGGCGCTGATCCGAACTATGATCGAGCGAGATCGCTTATTTTAACAAGTCAATGTTTTCACACTAACGATCAGTACTCGCAAATCCGACAACTAATAGCGTCTGGCTATGACGTTCAACGAGGCGTTGGAACCGTTGCGTCATTCGATCCTCCTGTAGACTACCGAGAAGACGAGGAAAAGTCGCCATATATATTGAAAAGCGGCTACTTTTGCGATCTGAATACTAACGTTGGACTTGCTCTTCACAGTCAAGTTAAGGACGCTTTAAAATATGGCGTTCCTTCTATAAGGAGGAATTGGGAGGAAACTCAAGAACTTTTGCAACGCTACCCCAACGATGCTTCTTTGAAAAATCTAGAGGAGTTTTGGCGTACAAGACGTGAAGAGAGCTTTAGCTCTGTTCGGCAATACGAGAGAGTATTGTTGCGCCAGGGCGTTGGTTTTGATGGAGCGACGATTCAAGAGACGCCTTCCGAATAATATTTCGATATATATTCGCCGGTACAACCAATGGTTAGATAGATCATAAGATATGGATCGCTCACTACTGATTACTATCAACAGCGCCTTATCGCTCCCTTTCGTTTTGCAACGCGTTTTGGTATGGTCGACGTTAATATACGCCTTCATTATGCGAATACAATTTGAAAAGAAAGAAGTCCTGACGATATGAAACGTTCAAATGTTATTGTGATAGTTGTGCTACTGGCGGTTCTTCTAGTATTCGTAGGAGTCGCGATTGCCCTGTTAAGACCCAACGCCTTAGCGCGCGCTTTAAGGGGTCGGTCTGTTAAACCGGTTATTGTTTCACAAGTGGACGAACCAGAGGGGCGAATATTCCTTTCGAGATTCCTTAACGGCGACGACGACTACCGTGAAGACGCGATCAACGATATTTACTCTTCTGTATGGAAGGCGGACAAATTCTTTACTGACGCGAGAACGTTGAAATTATGCCGCGCTATTCAAAGCCGAAATCCACAAAAGGTACGGAAGCTCATTCAATCAGGATACAAACCCGAAACCCTTAACACAGGCGTCATGCCGCTTCTTTTTTGGTCTTTCTTCTGCGGCGAAGACGTTTTTAAAGAGCTTCTCGACGGAGGCGCCAATCAGAACGCCATTTTGCTATTCGATTATGACGTTGTATGCGATTCGATCATTAAGGATTCGTCGTTGCTATACGTCGCGCTCATGTGGTCCAATTACCATATCGAAGACCGCAGTTTCTTTAAGAATTACCCGCGTCTGCTCTTGGAACACGGCGCTAGCGCGAAGGAAATCGGCGAGGAATCGCCCCTCTTGCTCGCGCTACGATTGAGAAACCCAACTGCCGAAGCCGGGGAATACCTCGATTTAGACACGATCAAGCTTCTCGTCAGTCATGACGCGAACGTAAACTTTACGTCGCGAAACGGCAAGTACAATCCCGTTTCAACCGCCGCGCAGAAATTTGATTTTACCGCGTTGGAAGTCCTCCTTGAACATGGCGCGACCGTAGATACGTCGACTTTTCCCGGTCGCGAATGCCAGCGCGCGCTCTATTATTATCGCGAGAAGATTTTGAACTCTCCCTTATACGACGCGGACGTTCGGCGAGTGCAAAACGAGGCGTTTAATCGCGTCGTCGCGTTACTTGAAAAACAAGGAGTAACGTTTGACGCGCCTGAGGCGATTCAGTCCGATTGGGAACGAGAACAGGCTTGCGCGATTACGCGCAGAGCCATGCCGGAGGAATTCCCAGTCGAATCACCAGTTGAGCGTGAAACGCCGGAAAGACAAACTCAAAAGCTGGGAAACAAGCGATCGGTCACCTCGGACGCGACGCATGAGGAACTTGACGAGGGGAGGGCGGATAATTAACGTTGTGTCGCAGAGTGGAACTCCTTTGCACAGACGTTAAATCCGTTTTAGTTTTTTTCATAGAGCTAGAAGCAATTGCGCCATGTCCGCCAATAATCAACGTCCCAGTCTCCTCTTTTCCTCCTATCACAACTACCTAGACGGCGCAAGCGGGGCGGCGCTCACCACGCGCGCGCAACTATTAGCGCTATCGCGCGCCGGTTGGCGCGTACGCACGTTGTGCGGTTCTTTCTTCGACGGCGGTCAACGCGCGGAGGAAGCGTTTTACAATGCGGCGCGACGCCTGCGACTACGCGTTACGCGCGAGAAGTATGAAGCGACTTTCGACGGAGAATCCCGCTCCTTTCAACTCTTTCGCTTTAACGACGAGGAGATCGAATCGGCTTTCTTTTTATCGGACGCCGACGACGCGTACTATCCCAGCACATTCTTCCGAGGAGTTCCGGAAAGATTTTTCTCCAACTTCTCGCGCGCGAATTGCAG
>JAEEGL010185389.1_pt1 | contig 23594 bp, 16 predicted proteins | sample 9134231 | NCBI WGS metagenome assembly JAEEGL01 (sample SAMN16246548, study PRJNA631951) | gut metagenome | biome: gut microbiome; feature: rumen; material: fiber-attached | host: Bos | place: Iran: Karaj | collected 2018-10
GGAAATTGGCAAAACAGGCCGACGGCAGCGTGATGTTGCGCTTGGGCAACACCGTGCTGCTTGCCACTGTTTGTGCCGCAAAAGATGCAGTTCCCGGAACAGATTTCATGCCGCTACAGGTAGACTATCGTGAACAGTACAGCGCAGCCGGACGTTTTCCCGGCGGATTTACAAAGCGCGAAGGCAAAGCCTCAGACAATGAAATCCTTACATCGCGACTGGTGGACCGCGTTCTCCGTCCACTCTTCCCCAGTAACTATCACGCTGAAGTATTCGTCAATGTCATGCTCCTCTCTGCCGACGGAGTGGATCAGCCCGATGCGCTGGCCGGATTCGCCGCCTCGGCAGCATTGGCATGTTCAGATATACCTTTCGAGTGCCCCATCAGCGAGGTGCGCGTGGCTCGTGTGAGAGGCGAGTATGTCATCAACCCCACTTTCCACCAGATGCGTGAAGCCGACATGGACATCATGGTCGGTGCCTCGGCTGAGAACATCATGATGGTGGAGGGCGAGATGAAGGAAGTCAGCGAGCAGGACCTGCTCGGTGCCCTGAAGGCTGCTATGGATGCCATCAAGCCCATGTGCGAGCTGCAGACCGAACTCAGCAAGGAGCTGGGCAAGGACGTGAAGCGTGAGTACAACCATGAGGTGAATGATGAGGAGCTTCGCGCACGCATGAATAAAGAGTTGTATCCGAAGGCATACGAAATCACCAAGCAGGCTCTGGAGAAGCAGGAGCGTGCCGATGCTTTCGAGAAGATTCTCACCGACTTCAAGGAGCAGTTCTTCGCAGAGAGGGCAAAAGCTCCCCTTTCGTCCCCCGAGGGGGACACGATAGCGTCATCCGCCGATAGCACTACTATAGAAGCCCCCTCGGGGGCCGTAGGGGGGGCCATCTCCGACGAGGAATACGACGCCATGATGGACCGCTACTACCACGATGTGGAGCGTGATGCCATGCGCCGCTGCATCCTCGACGAGGGCATCCGTCTCGATGGCCGTAAGACCGACGAGATACGTCCCATCTGGTGCGAGGTGTCACCCCTGCCAATGCCTCACGGAAGTTCCATCTTCACTCGTGGTGAGACACAGGCCCTCGGCACTTGCACCCTAGGCACCAAGCTCGACGAAAAGCTCGTTGACGATGTTTTGGAGCGCGGCTACATGCGCTTCCTGTTGCACTATAACTTCCCGCCGTTCTGCACTGGCGAGGCCAAGGCTCAGCGCGGCGTAGGCCGTCGTGAGATTGGTCACGGCCACCTGGCATGGCGCGGCCTGAAGGGTCAGATTCCCGAGGACTTCCCATACACTGTGCGTCTGGTGAGCCAGATTCTGGAGTCAAACGGTTCGTCGTCAATGGCAACCGTCTGTGCCGGAACGATGGCTCTTATGGATGCCGGCGTGCCCATGAAGAAGCCCGTAAGCGGTATCGCTATGGGTCTCATCAAGAACCCCGGTGAGGACAAGTATGCCGTGCTGAGCGACATCCTCGGCGACGAGGACCACCTCGGCGACATGGACTTTAAGACCACTGGTACACGTGACGGTTTGACTGCCACGCAGATGGATATCAAGTGCGATGGACTCAGCTTCGACATTCTGGAGAAGGCCCTCATGCAGGCCAAGGCCGGTCGCGAGCACATCCTGAAGTGCATCACCGACACTATCGCCGAGCCACGTGCAGAGTTCAAGCCGCAGGTGCCACGCATCGTTCAGATCGAAATTCCGAAGGAGTTTATCGGTGCCGTCATTGGCCCGGGCGGAAAGATTATCCAGCAGATGCAGGAAGACACCAACACCACCATCACCATCGACGAGACCGAAGGCGTGGGCAAGGTGCAGGTGGCCGGTCCCGACAAGGAGAGCATCGACGCTGCACTGGCAAAAATCCGTGCTATCGTGGCCATACCCGAGGTGGGCGAGGTTTACGACGGTGTGGTGCGCAGCATCATGCCTTACGGCTGCTTCGTCGAGATTATGCCGGGCAAGGATGGTCTGCTCCATATTTCTGAGATTGACTGGAAGCGCCTCGAGACCGTCGAGGAGGCTGGCATCAAAGAGGGCGACCACATCCAGGTGAAACTGCTCGAGATTGACCCGAAGACCGGTAAGTATAAGTTGAGCCACCGCGTGCTCATCGACAAGCCCGAAGGCTACGTAGAGCGTCCTGCCCGTGGCGAGCGTCGTGAGCGTCCCGAAAGAGGCGAGCGTCGTGAGCGTCCGGAGCGTGGCGAACGTCGTGAGCGCCCCGAGCGCGGCGACCGTCGTGACCGTGGCGAGCGCCGTGAGCGTCCTGAGCGCGGCGAAAGGCAACATTCGTCGGAATCGGGCATGAATCATCAGCGTCCAGAGCAGCAGCCCGAGGGCGAGATCTACCGTGACCCCGCCGAGAACCGCGAGCCCCGCGACTTCAGTGATGCCCTGGACCACATGGACTTCTAAACTGTAATTGAATACACAATGAAGTAAATGCGATGGGAAAGAAAAAAATCGGGCGGATTGCTTGGCAGTCCGCCCGATTTTATGTATCTTTGCAGCGACTACGAAAAAAGTCGTAACGAAAAAAGTCGTAATATGGAGAATCCTTTTAAATTCGGAACTATCGTGGAGGAGGAATACTTCACCGACAGGGTAGAAGAGGTGGCGTATATCTGCCAGTTTGTTGACAGTGCCAATCATCTGATACTCATCAGCCCTCGCCGCTTCGGCAAGAGCAGCGTGGTGGAAAAGGCAGTGAAATTAACTGACAGGAAACATATCACAGTGAACCTGCAACAGGTGACATCGGTGGCCGACTTGTCAGCAAAGTTACTAAGGGAGTTTTTCAAAGTGCATCCGATGGAGCGTGTGCGGCACCTGATAACACATTTCCGCATCATCCCCACGGTGTCGACAAATCCGTTGACGGGTTCTATGGATGTGTCATTCCAGCCAAGTGCCGACGCAACGGTGCTGATAGAGGATGTGATGACGCTGATAGAGAAGGCCCATACCAAGGATGACAGGCTGATAATTGTGCTGGACGAGTTTCAGGAAATTCGTGACATTGCACCGGGTCTTGACAGGAAGTTGCGGGCCATCATGCAGCAGCAGAAACATGTCAACTACATTCTCTTAGGCAGTCAGGAAAGCATGATGACAGAGATTTTTGAGGAAAAGAAGTCGCCGTTCTATCATTTCGGAGAACTGATGCGTCTGGGAAAGCTGCCACGTGAGGACTTCTATCGTTACCTCTCCGAGCGTCTGTCCACCTGCTTCCCTGTGAATTACGGAGAACTGGCCAACCGCATCCTGGACTATACAGCCTGTCACCCCTATTACTCGCAACAGTTAGCGGCCAATGCATGGCAAGTGGGGACGTTGCAGCCAGAGATTGAAGACCCCTTTGCCAAGGCGATTGCTCATATCGTGATATCGCACTCACTGGACTATGAGCGGCTATGGATGAATTTCAAACGCACAAACAAATGGATTATGCAGCGTCTGGCAACAGGAAAACCGCTGCAGACTGGTGAACACCGGACAAGCACCATCTACAGTGCCCTGAAAAAACTACAGAAAGACGGGTATGTGATATACACAGACAGTTATGAGATAGAAGACCCTTTCTTCCGGCAATGGATTATAGAGGAAATGAAATGACATAGGCACAGGAGCATGTCCCGGAATCCGGGAATCAAGGAAGGAATACTCCGGTGTCCTGCTGACGGATGATTTCTACCAGGGCGACCAGTGGCTCGACGAGATGGAGCGCATGTTCCGTGCCGCCAAGCCGATGATGGATTTCATGAATGCCGTCATCGATGACTACGAATAACCCAAGAATTGTGTGGGTCGGATTTCCGCACCATAGAGAGCCTTTAAGACCTATCTTTCTACCATTGCAGTGTTGCAGCTCGATGCCATTCTGATGGGAGCAAAGAAAGTTTCCATCAAATAGACAAAGCCAGGAAACAAGAACCAGAAACCTTTTGAGCGGATAATGATAATGGAGTATAACTTGGCTTACGCCAATCTTCAGATTCCGCTGCTCAGTCATGGACAGACATTGACGCGGATGCCATACGCGAGCAGTTCCTTCAGAAAGTATACGAACTAACACCACCTACCTACAGACGATTTAATCTGTCTGGCTATTTAATTGAGAAGTTGTTTGCTTCTCTAAGTTTTGAATCATGTGATCATCTCAGCACAGACACAAACTCTTATGAATATAAGCAACGGAGCGATGTTGTTGACAAGATTCTTAGTAGTCATTTGTACTATGAAAGACCTGTCAAGATGCGAGTAGTATCGATTGATATTCGATCTGTTGTGTGGAGAGTTACCTTGTCAGCGAGATACCACCTGTTTACTTCTGAAGATGATGACCATCAGCAAGACACGATTGATAGCGTGAGTATTTATCGGGTATAATCACAATTATGCTCTGATGTAATATGGGAAATCAAAGACAATATTTAGCGAGCGGTGGGTTCAGATATTTCGGAAAGACCTTCAAAGGAGGATTTGGAACAGATTGAACGGTACAAGCAAATGGACTGGGTGTAGCAACGAAATACGGCTGTTTGTTTCCATTGACATAGAACCTAACATCGCGACAATTCCGAAAAGGTATTGTCGCGGTATATTCATACAGTCAACTAAGCATATTTAACATTTTGCATGCGTAATATGCATTTAGGTTCGCTTACAAACAAAAAAAGTATTTAGTAAACAAATATTTTTTTGTAATATTTTGCAATCTTCCCTTTGCAATTCGAGGTTTTATTCGTACTTTTGTAACCGTAATAAAACAAATAGTCTCTTTTAGATACATAAAAAGGCGTAAATGGAGATTGTTAGATACATGAATATTAACAAGAATGGCCTGATGGCCGACAACGGATATAGCTATCCATCGGATGCACAACTGCGTAACATTTTTGCTTCGTCGTGCGTGGAAGCTGCGGCACGAAGTATGCAGATGCCTGCCGTAGAAATGTATCGCAGGATGAAACGCGTGGAACTGTTCCGCGACGTGATTTATCCATGCTATGACACACTTCACACCCAGAGCCGGGAGATTGTCACGGAGGATGTGTTGGAAGCCCTGAGGGTGAGAGAGAACAAACAAAAGGAGGCATAGGCATAAGAATTTAATCCTATAATATTTGATGTGTTATGCTTAGCGATTTACTTCTATGGAACAAAATAGGCAGGATTGTCACCTTGCTTTCCGAACATCTCAACATTTCGAATGAGCGTGCCCTTGACCTTTTCTACACTTCAAAGACCTGTGAGCGGCTTCACGACCCATCAACGTTGCTATACACATTCAGCGACGGGTATATTGTTGATGATGTTTTGCGAGAGATACAGAAGTGAAAACCAGACAAATGACTTGTCAGAAGTCGTGTTGCCAACAACTTTGCTCTTGAAATAGTGAAGCAACTGAGTTGATAGGCATGTTTGTGAGGTGTTCGCAAGATGCAAACTCCACCCTTGCCAAGAGCAGACGGCAAGGGTGGAGTTTTGATATAAGATACTGTTACTAACTCGGAAATCTGCATGTCTGCAAATTGCAGGGCATACTTGGTGTAATATACCCCCAAAAAGACATGAACTTGCAAAAAACTGTTACGTTCTTTGGCATTATCACAGAAAAACATTAACTTTGCAGCAGTGTTCAATCGTCATTCGTAATTCGTAAACGGTAATAAATCGTAAATTGTAAATTCGCAAACCAATTCTATGGGCATATTCATCAACAAGGGGAATGAGGGGTTCCGCCAGATTCGCAACAGCGAGTACGTGGACAAGTCGGGGCTGATAGCCGTGGTAAATGGGACGCTCTTCACTGAGAAGAAACTGAGTTGCGTGACGCGCTGTCGCCGCTTCGGCAAGTCGATGGCAGCAAAGATGCTGGCTGCCTATTATGACCACTCGTGTGACTCGCGCAGCCTGTTTGCCGACTTGGAGATAGCCGGCGACCCCACGTTCGAGCAGCATCTGAACAAGTACCCGGTCATATATGTCGATATGACCACGTTCATCACCCGTTTCAACGACGACAACATCGTAAGGCATATTCAGGACGAAGTGAAAGCCGACCTCGCGAGAGCCTATCCGCAAGTGCCCCTTGGTGAGAGCGACGACCTGATGGGCAGCATCATGCGTATAGCCGCTGCCACGGGCGAGCGTTTCGTGTTCATCATCGACGAGTGGGATGCCATCTGCCGCGAGTTTGGCGAAAAACCAGAGGTGATGGACAGGTACGTGAATCTGCTGCGCGGAATGTTCAAGGATGTGTCCGCCGTCGACACTTTTGCTGCGGTCTATATGACGGGAATATTGCCCATCAAGAAATACAAGACCCAGTCGGCCCTGAATAATTTCCAGGAATACTCGATGATAACACCACGCAAAATGGCCCCATACTTTGGTTTCACAAAAGAGGAGGTGAAGGCACTTGCCGCCAAGCACGGAATGGACTTTGATGAACTGGAGAAATGGTACGACGGTTACCAGATAGGCATACAGCCCTCGATGTTCAATCCTAACTCTGTGATGCAGGCGATTGACAACGGGCGGTGCGAGAGTTTCTGGGCCAGTACGGGTGCCTTTGATTCCGTTTCCGACTATATAGAGCGGAACTTCGACGGGCTGAAAGACGACATACTGGATGTGCTTGCCGGCGGACGGGTGAAGGTGAACACAACAAAGTTCCGCAATGACCTCTCGGACATACGCAGTCGTGACGATGTGCTCACCGTGCTTATTCATCTTGGCTACCTCTCCTTTGACTGGCAAGAGCGCGAGTGCTACCTGCCCAACTATGAGGTGTCTGAGGAACTGGCAAACGCAGTGGAAGAGTCTTCCTGGACGGTCGTCGCCCGTGCCCTGCAGCAGTCCGAGCGCTTACTGACTGCCACCCTGCGCTGTGATGCCGAGACGGTGGCCCGAATGGTGGAGGCCGCCCACGATAGCGAGGCCAGTATCTACAAGTATAATGACGAGAACACGCTCTCCTGCGTCATCAGCATTGCATACTATTATGCCCACGGCGACTATATCTTCCACCGTGAACTACCTACTGGCAAGGGCTATGCCGACTTGGTGCTAATGCCCCGCAAAAACGTCAGCAAGCCCGCTATCGTCATCGAACTAAAGAGCAACAAGGCCGCCAGCAAGGCTATAGAGCAGATTAAGGCCCGTCACTACACCGACAAGGTGGCTGAGTATTTAAACTCTACCAACCGTGTGAAACCGTGTAAAACCGATGCTGACATCCTCCTTGTCGGCATCAGTTACGACGCGGAGACCAAGCAGCACACCTGTACTATTGAGCGGTGGGATTTATCCCATGGCGGTGAGCAGCTATTTTAAGGCAAAAACATGACCCTTCACTGCTCCAAGCACAACGAGATAAAGCCGGGCTACACCCCGACCTACGAGAACGGCCGCCTCGTCTCGCTCGTCAAGGATGACGACAGCGACAATACGTACTTCACCTACGACGACGGCACCGGCCAGCGATAATGAGGATGAGGTGAAGCCTCAAAAAGTAATTTGGCATGGATACTAAACGAATCATCGGATTTTTGCGCCAGTTGGCGATGAACAACAGCCGAGCCTGGTTTCAGGAGCATAAGAGTGAATATGAGGCCGTTAGGGCCGACTTCGAGCACGGCGTGCAGCAGGCCCTGGAACGTATCGTGACATTCGACACGTCGGTGGCCCATCTTACTGTGAAGGACTGCACTTATCGCTTCTATCGCGACACGCGGTTCTCTGCCGACAAGTCGCCTTACAAGAACCATCTGGGAGCCTATATCGCCGCCCACGGCAAGAAGGCACTGCACGGCGGCTACTATATCCATCTGGAACCCGGCCACTGCATGGTGGCCTGCGGCAACTACTGGCTGCCCACCAACATCCTCACGTCGTGCCGCAATGAGATGATGGCGAACACGGAGAGGTGGCTCAAATGCGTCAGAGACCCTGAGTTCCTGAAATACTTCGGCAGTCCGGTGGCCAGCAGTTTCCCCTCGCCCACCGACGTGTCGAGTTGGGACCAGCCGCGGGGCTTCGGACTGGAACGGCTGAAGACCTGTCCCTCAGGCTTCCCCCGCGACTGGGACTATGTGGAGTATCTGCGCATGAAGGACTACTGCTGCTGGCACCAGGTGACGGATGATTTCTACCAGGGCGACCAGTGGCTCGACGAGATGGAGCGCATGTTCCGCGCCGCCAAGCCGATGATGGATTTCATGAATGCCGTCATCGATGACTATGAATAACCCATGGTGCTCATGGTGGCATAAACGTGACAAATTATCATCAAAACATTTGGCAATACGGAGGAAAAAGCGTAAATTTGCAGCGAATTAATAAAGTTAAGATTATGACACAGCTTGTAGTAACACTGAGAGACCAGTCATATTTGCCCAACGTACGCCGTATTGTGAAGTCGTTGCAGGGCGTTGAGAGCGTCAGCGTGCCTAGAAAGAAAGAGGTGACAGGCATCCATAAAACCTCCCCCGTGACTACACAGCGGCGCAGTGCCAATTTTCTGAAAGGTCTGGCCGTACCCCAGGACAAGACCTCACGGCAACTGATTGACGAATACCTAGAGGAGAAATACGGTGTATGAGACTGTTTGTTGACACCAATATATTTATGGAGTTTGTCGAGCAGCGTCAGAATTTAGACAAGGTAAGCCTTATCTTCGACGAAATCCTCGTTTTCGTTACCCATATTCACTGATGGCTGCCATCGGTGCCGATGTGAGTGGTGGGAAGCAGACCGGTTACCTAGCGGTTTATAGCGACCATGTAATACTGTGTGCCCCAGCCCTGCCAGAATCCGTAGACACCATTGATAGAATGGTGCATGTTGCTGGTAACGGGGAACATGGGGTTTCGCGAGAGCGAGAGCATGTCCTCGTAGCTTCGCCAATACTCGTAGGCAGTGCTGTCGATATGGGCTATGCGCACTATGACGGTATCGCCCATGGCAAAATAGGGTGTGAAATCCTTCTGCAGGTTCGTGCGTCCCCGATGGATGGCTATGCGCCCGTCATCGGGAATCATGTCACTGCGCAGCACTCCGAGGAACGACGGCAGGAAGTCCTGGCTGTTGCTGTCTGTTTGTACTGACAGTTTATAGTAGGAGACAGGCTCTTGTGGTATACTCATGTGTGCGAATAGTTGGCAGAGCGATTCTGAGGAACTGACTTGCTCGATGCTGAATGAGTCAATCTCCGCCGGCTCGGGAATGGTGGTGCTGGCCACGATGTCGGGCCGTTGGCCGTCGCCGTGTATGGTCAGTGTATATGTACGGCCTGCCATCCCCTTGATGTCGGTGGTCGTATATACGTATGGTGGCATGTAGCGGCGGTCCATTCTTCCCGTGAGCGTGGCCGTATGCTCACCGTCGGAAACGGTGATGCGCTCCCAGCGGGCCACATATTTCTCAAGCGAGTCGAGCGACTGGTACTCTTCGCTGATGGGCACCGAGTGGGTGAGTTTCACGATGGGATAGGCATCGGCCTCTATCCAGCCCTCGACGACGAGTGATGACTGTAGGCTGTCGGTCACATTGTCCGTGCAAGCTGTCAGCAATATAGCCAGACAACATGCGGACAAATACAAGAATATGTCCCTACAAGCAGGGATGTTGCTTTTTTCCATTTGTTTAGAAACTGTAGTAGTAATTCACTGAGGGCAGTATGGGCATTATGAAGCGGTATGGCTTGAAGGCAAAACTCCCTTCGTATATCTTCAGCCGGTAGAACAGGTCGTTGTTGTGCATCGTGACATTGTAGAGCGAGAGGTTGAGGCCACTGCGCCGCGTACCCACCGACTTGAAGTCGTAGTTTACCGATACGTCGAGGCGGAAGTAGGGTCGCAGCCTGTAGGCATTGTGCTCGCTAAACTCCGACAAGATGTTATTGTCTATGAGATAGAACTGCCGTGGCGCGGTGTATGGTGTTCCCGATGCGAGCACAGCTGTTGCCCCGAAACTCCAGCGTTTGTCAAGTTTGTAGGTCGCCACGGCGTTGAGTTCGTGTATGCGCTCGTGGTTGGCGGCATACCACTTATCGCCGAAACGGCGCTTAGCCCGTCCTAATGAATAGCCCAGCCACCCCGTGATGCGTCCCTTGCGCTTCTCCACGAGCAGGTTCAGCCCGTAGTTACGGCCATCGCCGCGCAAAAGCACGTTGTCCAGGCTGTAGTTCTCATATAGGAAATCGTAGATATTGCCGCTGTATTCCACTTGGTGCCTGAGCCATTTGTAGTATAGGTTTGTCTCAATGCGCAGCATCTTGTCAAACAGGAATACCTCGTGCGAGACGGAAAGACCGTAGGCATACTGCGGCTTGTTGCGCTCGTCAGCGGCAAACCAGAATTCTGTAGGCAGGCCAATGTTCGAGAAGCCCGTGCGGAACAAATACTGATGGCAGACATCGGCATGGAGCAAGACTTTTCCTGCGTCACCGGCATCATAACTCAGGCTGGCCACCGGGTCGAGCGAGAAGTGTTGGGTGTCGGGTGTTGGGTGTTGGGTGTTGGGTGTTGGATGTTCCGCGTAGAGCGTCGCCCGCAGCCCTGCCTGTGCCGTGAGTCGGGACGAAGGGCGTAGCCGATAGTTGGCGAAGAGCGACGACTCTGTGGAATGTTGGCGACCGATAGAGGTGTTGTCTGTGTGGAAAAAGCCATCAACGTGAGGGTCCTGTGGCCGGACATTGTGCCACTGCAGATGCAGTCCTGCTGAGAAATCGCCCCTGGTAAACTTTCCTTTGTAGGCCACGTCGCTGATGCCCGACGGTATGTCTACGTGCAGATTGTCTTCGTTCAGGCTGAAGCGATTGTCGTAGTGTGTGAAGTAAAGTGTCTGTTCTGTCTGCGTGAGTGCCGTCTCGCGGTTCCAGTGCAGTGCGGCCATGATGTTCTTCCAGTCCAGTCTCACGTCGTAGGCATAGTTGCCGCTGCTGTTCTTCATACGGTCGCCACCGTAATAAGCGTCGATCCACACGTGGTTTCGGTCATCGGGCCACCACTGCCACGTCAGATTGTAATCGCTGAAGCCATAGCGTAACTTGTCGTCCTCATATTTCATCCACTGTCCATAGAGCAGGTTGATATATGCGGCGCGGGCTGAGACGGTAAACTCCTGACGTTGGCCTACTGGAAGGCGGAATGTGGCCTGCGACGACAGCGGCCCTACGGAGAGTGATCCGCCGGCCACGGTGTCGTGGCTATGTCGCAGCAGCATGTCCACCTGTCCGCCTATCCTACCCGCACTGGCAGCCGAGGAGGCCGTGCGCGATAGTCTCATGGCCTGGAAATGTGGGGCGTTGAAGATGGAGAAGAAGCCCAGAGCATGCTCTACGTTGAACAACGGGACTCCCTCTATGCTTACAATGTTGTGCTGGTTGTCGCAGCCTTGTATGTGTAGTCCGGCATCATATTCCGAGTTCGTTTGTACGCCTGGCAGCATTTGAGCATAATGCATGGGGTCGGCGTTGCCCAGTATGCGTGGCATGTCGTCGAGCAGTTGCAGGCTGACCACAGTCACGCCTTGTTGCTGCTCTGCGAGAAACGAGCGATTTCGTCTGCCCTGCACCTCGACATTGTGCAGCTGGTGCTCACGAAGCGAATCCGTCTGCCCCTTCAGCGACAAGGCGAAGAGGCAGACGGACCATGATAGGGCGATTCGCAAAAGGCTCACTTGATGAGATGCTTGAAGTCGTTCACCAAGTCCTCGAAATTATTAATCACTTTTTTGAAGTATGTCTCGTCGAAATACTCATCAAAGCTGTAACTTGTGCCATCGTTGAAGTAGATGGCCGGCACTGCTTCATAGTATATTTCACCATACTTGCGACTGGTCTGTGTGCTCAGCTTTACTGTGGCCATGCGCGTGTTCTTGCCGTCGTAGTAGAGTCCGATGTTCAGCTCTTCGTTAGCATTGTCAATGGCTCTCTTGAAGTTTGCTTCGTCCCAGCGGTTGTCATGGGTCTTCTCACTATAATCCAAGAAGCGGTCTATGTCCTTAATCTCGCCAATGGCTTGTACCTTACCCTGCACGTCCACCTTGAACACGCCACGTCCGGCCTCCTTGACCTCGAACTCAGTCCATTCGCGGTAGTAGCCGTAGCGGTATTCCGACTGTGTGGTCAGTCGCACCTTGCCGTTGGCCTCGGCCTCTGCCGATAATAGTTGCTCACTGCCCTTGAACACCTTGACAGCCGCGTATGCCTTGTTGTCGCCCATGAACGACGCCTTTTCCACGACGACATTATATCCGCAGGTGCTCACATCGGCTGTAGCCTCATAGTTGTCGGTGGCGAGGTCAATGTCTTCCTTTGCCATCTTCAGTGCTGTGTTCACCTTTACGCTTACCAGCGTGGTGCCGCCGCGTGTCAGCGTGGCTGTGGCTTCGGCAGGCACGCCGATTGCATTCTCATAACGCTGCTGTATTTCCTTGCCGTTCACATATTTCCAGCGTGTCTCGTCAAGCAGTGACAGGTGAGCCTTGGTATAGCGGTCGCTGGCCCAGATCTTCAACACGCACGCCTGGTTCTGGGCGTCGGTAAAGTGGAACTCCAGTCCGTCGCTACTGCCTTGCTTCTCCCAGCCGTTATTGCCAGCCACGAAACGTGCCCTAAAGTTGGCGGCAGTATAGAAGTTCTTCTGCACGTTGTTGCTCATAGTACCTTCGCAAAGCTCTAATGCACTTTCAAACCAATCGTCAAGTACGCTGTTGTCGTATCCCTCATAGACGTACTTACCAGTTCTATAGTCATAATACTCACTGCCGGAATATTTTTCCTCGACATAATTCACTATGTCGGTCACTGGCTTAAAGTCGTTGGCATTGATTCTTGACAGCAGTTGGCGGGCGGTTTGCTCAAGATACTCTTTCTGCTCTTTCGGGGTCATGGAATTGACATTGGAGCCAGGAGATTCGGAATCGGGAACTACGATTCCCTCGTCTTTACTGTCATCATCGCCGCCGCAGGCCACAAACGTAAGGTTCATGGCCATTGCTAGGCAAAGAAACTTGATTTTCATGTTTTTTGATTTTATGTGATTGTTGTTCTTTTATCCCACAAAGGTACATATAATGATTGTATGGAGTATATGTATAACCTTGGTTTTATGATTTTAATATCTTTATTAACGAAATTTAATCGTTGAAAGTGTGGGCTGGCACGGGGCCTGCCCCTACATCCGTTAGGTATCAGTCCAAAAACCTTTTTGATTGCCTCTTCTCTTGTGATGTGGGTGACGGTCGGCTAATGGCGCTTCCGCCACTCCTTTGTCCGGACTGCGATGTTCTTGGCCAGGCACTCGCTGTAGAGCCAGGGCTCGCAGCTGTGGATGTCGCCCACGTTGAGGAACGGCAAAGATATTCGCCTTGATAGTATCTATTGCCGCTTTACGCCTATTTTCTATAGCCATAATAATCAAACATATTAAAGATAACACCAAGACTCGCAACAGACATCAAACCCTCTTCGCTTGCTTTTAAAACCTATTTTATTCATGCGTTTCGTGCTTTTCGTCAATAAAGTTCCGATATTTTATACTTTTTTGTTAAATAATTTTTGTTTTTTGAAAAAAAAGTGTATCTTTGCGGTATGAACATGCGAGTTGTGTATAGAAGATTTCACGCTGTGGTTAAAATATTTGTTTTAACCGCACTATTCTGCTGCGCTTTCACAAATGTCCATGCACAGACGGTTACGGTCAGCAACAACCTCTTGTACGATGCCTTTCTCACCCCTAATTTGCGGATAGGTGCCCGGCTGGCACCCCACTGGTCGGTAGGCATGACGGCAGGCTATCGTCCCTGGCCTAAAGACGATAATGCGACCCGCAAACTCCGCCATTTGTTGCTCTCGCCCTCTCTCCGCTATTGGAAAGACTCTGTCAACGTGCATCATTTCTTCGGAGCCAACATCATCTACAGCCACTACAATGTGGGAGGCATCACCTTCCCCTTTGGCCTGTACAAATCCGTCAGGAATGAGCGTAGGCAAGGCGACCTCTGGGCCCTTGGTGCCTTCTACGGCTATTCGTGGCCGTTGGGTCGCCATTTCAACCTCGAAGCCATGATAGGTGCAGCCATAGGCTATACCAGCTATGACCGTTATGAATGTGTACACTGCGGCCAGATGCTCGGTCATGAAAAGAAGTTGTTCGCTATGCCGCAGGCAGCGCTGAACATCGTTTATAACATCCCGGGACGTCCGGCCAAGGTGCTGCCAGTGGAGGAGCCCGTCATCCAGCCTCCCGCCCCGGAGCCCGAGCCTTTCATCCCTGTGATACATGCTGTGCCCGACTTCACCGGTCGTGCCGGACAGTTGCAGAAAGACAATCCCGTCTTGGCACATATTTCGCAGTACAAGCCCTACGACCGCACCCGCATCCTGCGCCGCGACAAGAATGCCCTCTATGTACACTTCCCCTTGGCGAAGTCGGAGTTGCACACGGAGTTCCGCGAGAACAAAAACGTTCTGGAGCGCATTGTTGATATCACCCGCCAGATTATGGCCGACACCACCAGCAGCGTGAAGATTTTCCAGATCATTGGTCTCGCCTCCATCGAAGGCCCCATTGCAGGCAACGAGAAATTGGCCACCAATCGTGCCCTCGCCCTGCAGCACTACGTGCAGGATCAGTTGCACATTCCCGATTCCCTCTTCGACACCGTTGGTGGCGGCGAGGCATGGGCAGAGTTCCGCGACCAACTCGAAGAGCGCATCACGATGGAGCCACAGCATAGTCAGGAACTGCAGCAGGCCATCGGCATCATCGACAGCGAGAGCAATGCCAACGTGCGTGAACAGAAGTTGCGCCGCATGAATGGAGGCCGCACATGGAAATATATCAAGGAGCACATCCTCAGCGACCAGCGTAACTCGGGATACATCCGTATCTACTACGACTACGTGCCCGACAAGGCCGCCAAGGTTATCAACGAGGCCAGTGAACTGCTCGCCACCGATTGCAGCGACTGCCATTATGAGGCCCTGCAAATGTTGCTGACGGTTCGCAACGACGAGCGCGCCCTGAATGCATTGGGTGTTGCCTACTGGCTCTGCGGTCAGCAGCAGGAAGCCATCGACTGTTTCCGCCGTGCAGCAGCCAACGGCAATGTGGATGCGAAAGAGAACTTTGAAAGATTGAAGAAGATTGAAAATTGAAGATTGAGAATTGAAAATTGAATATTATTTTTATTATTAACTGTTAAAAATTGAAACAATGATGAAAAAGTATTTCTTTTTTGCCACGATGAGTGCGATAGCACTTGCTGGCACATTGGGTCTCACTGCTTGCTCGTCGACTGACGAAGTTGCAGACGATAAAGTAGTGGAAAACAACCCTACCTATGATCCCGTTGCTAAGACGGTGACAACACAGTTCGTGCTGAACGTGGCTGGCGGTGAAATGAACGCTACACGTATGAGTTCTGCTACGGTACAGAAGAACGACAACTTCCGCGGCATAACAGATTCCAAACTCATTGCCCTATCAACAGGTAAAAACACCTGGATGGCTCCCTTTGCCGGTTCCTCAACGGGCTACGCAGTCAACAAGACCTTCGATATGGGTACGATCTATGGCTCATCGGCTGTCACACCCGGTACTAACAATGAGACCAACCAGGCCAGCAGTTCCAACCGAATTTTGGAGTTAGCTATGCCTCTGACCACCGATGCTATGTTGGTCTATGCCCGTGCCATCAAATCCGGCACTGATGAAGAGAATGGCAAGGTAATCATGAACGTCACCAGTTCCCCGGAGAACACAACCTTCGACCTCGTGTCGCGCATTAATAGTAGGACTACGGAATACGAACAGACCTGCATGCTCGGTGCCACCATTCTGAATCGTATCATCGATGCAAATGTGACCGCTTTAAGTAAAGCAGGAGATTTTTCCCACAATGGTTATTCCACTACCGCAGCCGTTCCTGCTTTAACTTGGAAGGAACTCGGTATGGCTTATAAAAACAATGATCCTCTTGAAGGTCTGGAGGAAATCCTGGGAAAGGCATACGTTACCTTGACAACTATTAAGACAGGCGAACTTCGTGCCGGTTCCGGTAATGCACTAAAAGTCATTGCCCAGCAACTCTATGCCACAGCCACCTCTGTCTATAACGCTACTGCTGTAAAGGACAAGGAAGCAAACGCACAGCGACTGGCCATCGAAATAAGAAGCAGAATCGGAAACTACTTCAATGATCCTGAAGGCTCTACAATAGAATGGAAATCCATCGGTAATGCCACTGAGTCCAACACGATTATTTACAACCTGATTGCTGCTCATGTCCAAGTGAACTCTGTTGAATTAACAGCATCTAACTACACCACTTATTTCGGCAGTGTGGTAACTGGTGACCTGAAAGGGCTTCCTACTGCATTCAACCTGCCTAATGGCGCTGCCATCCTTTTCCTTGATGCCAATGGCAAGTTCACCTATAAGAATCCCAGCACCTCGCTGCTTGACCAGGACGTCACTACTGAAGCCGAAAACTACATGTATCCCGCTGAGTTGCTCTACTTCGACAACAGTGCCCTCCGCGTGAACGACACAGAAAAGAAGGCTGCTGACTATCCTAACGGTGTGAATCCGTGGGATACTGAGGCTACATGGACTGCAGGAGGATGGACTTGGGGTACTACCGAAATTCCCTCAGGCGGTATCGTTACCTCTACCACCCGCAGCATTGCCGTGAAGAACAACATCAATTATGGCGTGGCCATGCTGGAGACCAAGGTGGCTCTGGACGGATCAGCCTTTGCAGATAACCGCCACGCCCTTATTCCTACAGAAAGTAACCAGAGTCTCTCAGCCGACCAGGTGAAACAGTTTAAGTTGACTGGTGTGCTCATCGGCGGACAGAACCATCAGTTGGGCTGGAACTACTTGGCAAAAGCGAATGGTACGAATGATTGGGACTTCACCATCTTCGACAATCAGATTAATGGTATCGGTGCTATACCTACTCCAGAGGGTGAAGCCAACTACACACTGGTCTTTGACAATTACCATCCAGGAACTCAGGCAGATCAGACCGATGTGCTCGTTGCATTGGAGTTCGAGAACCAGGGTATAGACTTCTATGGTAAGGACAACCTGGTTCTCAATGGAGGCAAGTTCTACCTCGTCGGCAAACTGGAGTTGGGTACAAAGACCATTGCTGACGGCAACTGGCCTGCCTACTACGCCATTCCTCCCTACACTTCGGCCGGCGCTACCAACAAGATTACACGTGTCTTCGTTCAGGATTTCATGACTACCGCCACCTTCAAGATTGGTGCCACCTCACTGCAGAATGCCTTCGTCACTGTGCCCGACCTGCGCAGCACCCAGACCTCACTCGGTCTGAGCGTGGACTTGAAGTGGCAGACCGGCCTGAGCTTCGATACCGTTCTCGGTAATTAAACAGTCTCTAACTCCTCCATCACCGTGAGGCATAGAAGATACTCTTTCATCAATGTGGGACTCCTGCTGTCAGCCTTCTGGCTGGCGGTGGGATGCTCCACGATTGATGATGATCTGTCGGACTGCGGTAACACCTTCGAGTTGAACTATCAGTTGCGATTAGTGACTAATATGACCACCGAGCTGCAAACCCAGTTGACCACGATGACTGAACTCAGCGTGGCCAATGCGCTGTCGATGCATCTGAAAGATATCTTCACAGACTTTGCCCACGACGTGGACCTGTCGTTCTACGACACCGAAGGCGCCCTGAACCGCCTGCAGCATGAACAGCACATCATGGATGCCAACCAGTCGAGCTATACCCTGACGCTGCCCATGCGCAAATACATGCACTTGGCCATAGCCAACATTGTGGATAATGACGTGGTGAGCCTGAAGGATGACGAGCATAGTGCTTCATCGATACTTCAGCAGGCAAAAGGCCAGTTGACTGACGGAATAGAAGTTCTGCCTTCTCACACCACTGGACTCTTCACCGCTCGTCAGCCCATGGAGGTGCTGTCGGGCGTTGACCAGACGTTCAACGTGCGACTGTATATGGCAAACAGTGCTGCGGCCTTGGTGCTTGACCCCAAGGGACAGGCTTATACCGACCTAAGGGTCTATGCTACAGGCTTCGCCGATTCTTTCTATAATCGCGACAGCACATACGTCTTTACAAACATCCCTCCACTCGTCAAAGCCGAACAGGTAGCGACAGGCTGTGAGTTGTTATGCTTCTGTTCTGTGAACTTCCCTTCACGGGATGCTGTTTCGGCACCGGCAAAGACTCGGTCGGCAGAGGATCCTACACTCTGGCAACTAAAGGTTTACCTGACGAAGCCAGACGGCAGCATTACAGAGACCATCTTGAACATAGACGAACCGCTGAAGGCGGGATACTTGAAAATCATTAAGGGTGAACTCGACGGCGAAGGCGCCGTGAGGCCCTATAACAGCACTGTGAGTGTCAGCGTTACGCTGAACTGGAATAGTGCCGGTAACTATGTTACGCCCTTATAATATAATAAGAATGTACGCGCGCGTAGGTCTTGTCTCAGTCATCCTCTTGATGACAGGATGTAAAGATTACGACGAACTACTACAAGCGTCGGAAACAGACGCAACAGTGGTAGCCGGTATCGCTTTTACTGTATCCAAAGAGGCACGTCCTACTACACGTATGAGCGCCGCTGTGGTTCAGGAAGGGGGACAGGCGTATCGTGGCATCGACATGCGGCACATCGTTCCCTTTGCCATTGCCTCAGCTGAAAAGGTGACTACCAGCGATATGCCGAAAGCCTTCCAGGTGTTTGGCAACGGAGATAAACCCGTTGACGCCAGGGCGTATTATTATTATGACAACTGCACGCTGATGTCGGGCGTCAATGCTTTCCTGTGCTATGGCTGTGCACCAGAAGTCCTCGGCGGCAAACATGCCAATGGCTCGATAGTGGAAACATTCCCTGCTGACATGGCACCCAAAAACATCCGCTTCTCCTTGGAGGCGATTACCGACAACAATGTGAATCCCACAGCCGCTGCATTGGCCAACTATATGACGGCTATCGCCAATGCTGAAGGCAATAATGTAAAATGGCAAAACACATCCAATGCCACACTGGGCGTGATGTATCTGAACTTCATTAACAAGATAGAAATTGAAGAGGATGGTGGCGGCGAGCCGTTGCCAGGCTCTGCAACCAATATCCGCGTCTATACGCAAACCTTGAAATTGGCCTTGAACGACATGACGCTGTCAGATCCCACAGACTTGGCCATCCGCACAGCGATTATTTCAGCAATAGACAATTACGACAGCGATTGGGACGGATTCCCCGCTTCCATTGGCTTGCCTGATGGCGCCGCTGTCATCCGCTGGACGGGAACAGCCTTTGAGCCACAGGTCAACACCACCACACTGGCAGACATCAACGGCATTAGCCGTTATGCCTATCCTGCCGAACTCTATTACTACGGCAACAGCCGTATCCGCACCTCAACCATCGACAAACGGGAGGAAAAATATACCGACCGCGAATGGAATCTTATCTTAGAAGACTATGAATATGCCAATGGTGTGGTAAGCCCCAATACCACGTCGGTTGCCATTAAAGAACCCCTGCAATATGGCGTGGCACACGTACAGATCATACTCAAGAAAACAGATAGTTCAAGCCTGAAAGATGCGGCAGGGGCAGACATTCCTGTAGGAGATGCAAACTTCCCCCTGACGGGTGTCGTCATTGGCGGACAGTTGCCCGTGGGCTTCGACTTCACACCCACCACGGCCTATCCCGTCTATTCGGAGGCTGACATGAAGTTTATCTATGATAACCAACTGCCCACACTCTATTTGAGTTCATTGGCTGATGCTACCCAGCACATCAATTCATTGGTGCTGCAAACATACGACAAGAAGAAAGTGCCTGTAGCACTGGAATTTACGAACAACAGTGGCGAGGAATTCAAAGGCTCGGGCGGCACTATACAGAAAGGAACAAAATTCTATCTTGTGGGCGAGATTGACCCTGATGAGTTCAAGGAAGACTCGCGTGAGGAGATACGTGACCGTGTGTTTACACAAGATTACACGACCACGCTGAATATCAAAATAACTGGCTTGGAGAAAGCCTATAACGTGGTGCCCAACCTCTTGTCACCACGATTAGAGATGGGCATTGAACTAGTACCCAAATGGGTGGGCACAACACCTGAAGAGGTGCTGTTTTAGGATATTAGAGGTGAGAGGTGAGAAATTAATTATTAAAGATGAGATATACGTTTAGACATATAATCATGCACCATAGCAACAGACACAGGAGTTGGCTGCTGCTATCGCTGCTGTTGCTGTGTCTAACGGCTTGTTCATCGTCTGATGAAGATATAATTGCGGATGCCCCTGCCGGTGAACAACGAGACAAAATACCCGCACAGTTGTATATCTACGTACATGCTCCGCAAACGGCGGTGCCCACCCGTGCCTATACAGGTGACGTAGACCCGATAAACAACGAGGCTATGGTCTATTCCCTGCAGATATGGGTGTTTACTCACGATACGAACAAACTGATTGCTTATTTCTCACCTTCAGGGACATCGGCCCTGAACAAGCCCGGTGGCTATGAGGTGTTCCAATTGACCATTGACGAGGACTATGCCCAGACGCCAGAGGCGAGTCGTGAGACGGTGGATGTCTATGTGTTGGCCAATGTCACGGCAAACAACTGCTATCTGACGCTCGATCATACGACGACACATGCACAACTGGAGGCTGCCGTGCTGGCCCATAGCACTCAAGATGCTTTCGGTCTGACCGCTCCCATCATGGTAGTACCAGAAGGTGTGGGGCTACCCATGAGCGGCGTCCTTCGCGACCAGCCCGTGACCGGCACTGCTCCCGTGCTGAAATTGGATAATAGTGGTGAGATGGCCACCGTATCGCTGATACGTACCATCTCGAAATTGCGCTTTGCCTTTGCCAATCAGAAGGACAACGAGCCTCTCGTCATCAAAAGCATCAAACTGAATACCACCATGATACCTGAAGAGCAATACCTCTTCATGGCCGATGGCGCACCTTACAATAAGCAGACCTGTCACATCAAGACGGAAAGTGGCTATAACACCACGGTGCCGGAATTGTTGACATCGACGATTAACGATGTGCCCGTCATTGAACAGCCCGTCGTCTATGCCTGGGGCAACGAGGAACTGGAGCCCCAAGCATACGAGCAAATGTTGGACGAAGCCGTAGCCGATGGCAACCTGACCCAGCGAATGTACTTCCTGCGTGAAAGCGACAAGCAACTGCAGGGCGAGATAAAATTCCAGATAGGTGACGGCCAGGAGCAGACAGCCATTTTCCAGATGGTGGATGAGGGCGGTTTCTCACGCAACCATATCTGGACGGTCTATGCCTATCAGGCACAGGCACGACTGCATGTCGTAGTAGTGAATATTGCTCCCTGGAGGACGACAGAGACGAACTATGAATTCTATAACTGGTAACATGAAGCATATACAGTACATCCTCATGATGACAGTCAGCGTGCTGTTAGCAGCCTGCTCGCAAGACCTCGACGGGGAAGCCGTCGAGCACAGCGATGCTCCTCTCACGTTGGCTGGTGTTACGCGTGCCACAACGGGTGATACTGAATACGGCGATATCAGGATATTCCTGACCAACGGTACGACGTCAACAGAGGGGCTGTTTAAATATGATGCCGAAAAGTCATCCTGGACCACGCAACTGAAGTTGAAGTCTGGCGCGAGGACCTATCAACTTTATGGCTATATGCCTGACAACGCGGCATTTGCACGCAGCATTTCCGACTTTGACGACGATGGTGCCGTGCTCCATATCCAGCAACTGCCGCCGTTGGCTACACAAGACTATTGTATCGTGACGGGTGTGCGCCAGGTGGAAAATCCGGAGTTGGCGTCCCAGGAACCGCCGTCGCGCGGAGCCTTCAGTTTCGATTACGACAGCAAGCGCGAGAATTATATCAATCTGTTCCTCGATCACCTTTACAGCCATATCATATTCTGTATGAAGGTTGGCGATGATTATAGCGCTGTGCGCACCATCAAGATTAAGCGCATGAAACTGCAGGTGGCTGACATCAGTCACTATAATGTGGACGTCACCCTCACCAAGGGTGTCGGAATCAGCAGCGTGGCTCATAATAGTATAGCCGGTACAGAAACACGCGAACTGACCATAAGAGACACAGAGATTACCCTGACGACGAGTTTCAAAACAATATGTAGCGGCTACATCATTCCTGCCACCACCCTGTTTGACAAACTCTCTCTGGTGATAGAATACGATATTTACGACAAGCGAGGCAATAAGGTTGCCGAGCGAACTGCAACAAACGCCCTTGCAAATCCGTTGGTGGAGTTACAACGTGGCGAGGAGCGCACACTCCAGATCAACATCGACCCCTCGTACCTTTACGATCTGTCGCTGAATGACCCACCTATTGTAGTGGTTAGAAATTAGAGGTGAGAGGTGAGAAGTGAGAGTTAATGATTATATAAAAGGTTGAAAATTGAAAGTTAGAGAGACCATAATATGCTTATTGATGCTTCTGGGCGTTGTGACAGCCCAGGCGCAGATTAATATTGCCGGCAACGTTTATGGTGGTGGCAATGCCGGTGATCTGGGCGGTAAGACAGAAGTGTTGATCTATGCTGGTGATATCCATCAGGTCTACGGAGGTGCCCGTCAGGCCAATGTGGGTGGCAGCACTTTCGTACACATCGACGGCGAGCATGCCTCTAACTACGTCGTTATCGATAAACTCTTTGGCGGAAACGATATTGCAGGAACCATCGGCGCTTCTGCAGATATTCCGACGGAACTGACAGAGGTCATAAAAAACAATATGACCGACGACCAGAAGAAGGGCAAGAACAACATCGACAATACATGGAACACCTTTGTGCGCACCTCTACCAAGACCGTTACCACGGGCGAGGGCGACAATGCCGTCACGACTGAGGCTGAGGATGCCCAGAAGATCTATATCGGACAGTTGTTCGGAGGTGGTAACGGTGACTACGACTATACCTCTGATGACAGTCCCTACAAAGGTAAGATAAGACCAGAGTTGGGTAAGGCCTATCTTGAGATTTGTGGTGCCTCTATCGTTTATGCATACGGTGGCGGCAACAACGCAACTATTACAAACAAAACCGTTGTCTCTCTGAACAATCCGAGTGAGGTGGTGAACAGTATCATAGATGAAACCAATCCTAATGCCAATACAGACCCTGAGAAGGGGGATGTCGGTGAGTTGCTGACTAATGCCCGTTTCGAGGACAAGATGGGGATCAACACCACCTTCTCTTACCCCAGCAGCGATGCCTACCAGATTGGACGTTTGTTTGGTGGTAATAACAAGGCAGATATGGCCATCCGTCCTCGATGGAATCTGCAAAAAGGTAGGGTTCGCAACCTCTATGGTGGTGGTAATGAGGGACGCATGACCAGTTCTGAAGGTCTGCTGTTGCAAATTGATGGCGCAGGAATGGTGGTTGACAACGTCTATGGTGGTTGTCGTAAGGCAGATGTGAGGCCTTTGTATAACAACAA
>JAEEGL014976496.1_pt1 | contig 23592 bp, 24 predicted proteins | sample 9134231 | NCBI WGS metagenome assembly JAEEGL01 (sample SAMN16246548, study PRJNA631951) | gut metagenome | biome: gut microbiome; feature: rumen; material: fiber-attached | host: Bos | place: Iran: Karaj | collected 2018-10
AAATTAAAAGATTTTGAAGAAGAAGTTCACAAATGTTCAAAATGCGGACTGTGTCAGAGTGTTTGTCCTGTTTATAAAGTAACGGGCAACGATTGTTCAGTTTCCAGAGGGCAATTTATTATGCTGAGAGGCTTAATAAACGGCGACTTAAAAATGACAAAAAACCTTAATCGTTATCTTGATTTGTGTTTAAAATGCGGAAAATGTTCGGAATTTTGCCCAAGCGGAATTGATGTCGTTGATATTATTTCTTCCGCTAAACAAGAATATTTCAAAAAACACCCGACAGAAAAAATAATTTCTTTTATCCAAAAATATTTTATTTTCGGAATTTTTCCCAACTTGCTAAAATTATTTAATATTTCCCCAAAAAGCAGAAAGTTTGACAAAAAAGTGATTTATTTCGGAGGTTGTAATTCAAGATACACAGGAAATACTTCCGTAATCAAAATCCTGAACAGTATAGGAATTGAAGTCATTACGCCCGATTTTTCCTGCTGCGGAATCCCGTTTTTTGTAAGAGGGGATTTTAAAACTTTTGAAAGTTATATGAATAAATACATAAAATTATTAAAACAATATAATATCAAAGAAGTTGTTACAACTTGTGCAAGCTGCGAAAAAACTATTAAAGATTATATCAAATGGTGTGATGATAAAGATAAGGAGTTTTTGTCGGGGGTAAATGTTAAGAATATTTTTGAATATTTAAGAGAAAATAATGTTAAACTAAAGCTAAAAAAATCTGTAAAAGTTACTTATCATAAACCCTGTAATCAAAATAATTACGAAGATATAAAATATGTTTTATATAATACAGAAAATCTTGAATATGTTGAAATGGAAGGTTATGACAAATGCTGCGGACTAAACGGAATTTTTAAACCGAAAGAATACAAAATAATATCAAAGATTTGTAATGCTAAAAGAAATTCTGTAATCTTAACCGGGGTTAACACTGTTCTAACGGGATGTTTCGGCTGCGAAACCGCTTTGAGAATATACTCCTTAGGCAAATACAAAACCGCAAATTTGACAGAGTTCTTGGGGAAAAATATATATCCCTAATATAGACCATTCGGTCAATATAATTTTCAATCCGTTGATTGATGTCAGAGTCATGCCAAATATGTACACTTAAATCAAGGGAGAGAGTGTATTTATGAAAAGAATGATGTTGTTATTTGGTATAGTTTTTTCAATGCTCGGCGTATACGCTGAGGAGAATGTATTACAATCAATTGAGATTGTGCCTGTCAAAGATACATATAATATAGTACTTGTTTCCGACAAGGCTGTAAACGTTAAGAAAACAGTTCAAGCACCTAATAAAATTAATTTGGCTTTGAAAGATATAAGAGCTTCAAAAACAATTAATACGGTTTATAATAATGTTTCTAATGTTGATACCGTAATGGTTGAACAACAAGGAAACGGAGTTAATATATTCTTTCAGGCAGAAAATGCAGAAGCTGCAACCATAACTTTTGATGCCCTGACTCCTGCACCGGTTGCTGCTGTTAAAAGTGAAACTACTAAACTTAAACTTAACAATCCCATAGAAAGCTATGCTCCAATCTACAACGAGGATTTTCAAACCGCAAAAACTTCAAAGTTGTATGACAAACTTAAAGCAAATTCTACATTGAATGAAATTAAAGATAATATTGATGAAGCATCTGCAAGTGGCGATACTTCAAGTAAATTTATATCATTCGGACTTTTGACTTTGCTCGCAGTTGCAATATCAAGACTGTTCAAAAAGAAAGAACCGGAAATGAAAATCGGACTTTCACAACAGTTTGGCAACGGGGTTTCACTTAATTACGCCGAGGCTGAACAAGGAATGCAGCCCTTATATCATACATCCACCGGCGCTAAACCGCTTACAGCTGCGAACTATGGAATTAATGCTTACAAAAACAGTGAAAGAAATCCTTATGAAACTGCTCCTATGCAGTTCCATAATCCGAGAATGAATAATTATGCACGGATGACAGCTGAACAAACATTGCCGCAAACACAGCCTGTGATGACTAAAACTCAACCTGTTGCGACAAATAAAGTTGCAGCTGCTAAGAAAGGTATGACAACACCTGTTAATACCGCACCGGTTAATCAATCAAACCCGAATATTGATAATCTCAAATTTTTGGAATCAATGACAGCTATATATGAAAAAAGCGGGCGTCACGACTTAGCAAGAGGTTTGAAAATAAGTTTAAGCAAGAATAACATTCAATAGAAAACAACAATCTTTTTATAAAACTATACTTTTTACGCAGTTGGATAGAGCTGCGTATTCTTTTTTCTGTGTGAATATGAGGATTAATTGCGTTAATGATAAAAACACTAGAGATTCTTCTCCATTAAATAGTTGTTGGACTCAGAGTGCGTGAGAAATTTGTAGGATGTTGTCAGTACCTCCACACTGCGACTACTCATTTATGCTTTACAAGCAGTTTGTTTGTTTTACAATGATAATTACCACATCAACAAATTTTACTTTTAGGGGTATATTTAGAAAGCGAGGTCATTATGAAGATTCAAGCTATTAGTAGTTATAATCATACATTTAGTAATAAAAATCAGAAGCAAAGCTTTCAAACAATCAATTTTAATGGGGTAAGTTTTGCAGAGGATGGTATAATTAAAGAAGAAATACGTCTTTTTTCTCAGGAACAGGTACAACATTTATTATCATTGAGAGATAAGAGTTTTAACCTTAAGCAAATATTGGATTATGATAAATTGCCTAAGAAAGACAGATTTATTGTTGACAGAATTTTTAACAGGTTGGGAGAATCTCGGACTAATGATTTGAATATTGAACTGGATTTAATACATAATATCGGAATATTACCATCATATTACTCCCGAACCGGGTATAGTAAATACACTGATTTAGGTTATAAACTATCTAATGATAAGCTTGGAGAAATAGCTAAAATCAAATATACAGCCAATGAGAATAAGCTCAATGATGTATGCAAAGATGAAAAGATACTTACAAATAATGAAAATTTATATACTTTGGTAATGCCTACTTATGAAGCTTTAATAAGAAACATACAAGAATATTTTCATGACACAGCAATACCGAATGAACGTACCGATTATAATACCTCTCTTTTGTTTAATCAAAAGTAGTGGGATTAGCTGAAAACTAACAAAGAACTTATTTAAAAAATATAAAATCACCCTTTTAAATCCCCATTCGGAGAATATATTTGACCAAAAAACAGGTTAAATTATATTCAAGAGAGGGGATTGAATATGAAAAATTTTTGGGTTTGTTGTCTGTTGTTACTTACGGTTAATTGTGTTTTTGGGGCAGAACGACGTGTAATAATGCAAAATCCTTATATCAATAATCCTTATTACAGAAATATTGATTATTATCAGTCCGAAGTTTTACCCAGAGACCTTTCTGCGTTGGAAAAATACTCTATGAATAAAACATATTTCAGAGAAAATCCGATAAAACGGCTTGAAAGACTTGAAAATTTGGCGTTTGGTTCAATACAAAGCGGCGATATTGAATCAAGATATAAAAATGTTGAAACGGCAATTCTCGCTCGCCCAAAGTACAATAATAAGCATACTGTACTCGGTACTCTTACAAATTTTTTCAATGGTCAGCCGACGGGTATAACACCTTCTGTATATGACAGTTTCGGAACAAATTTTATGCCTGCTTATGACAGATTTATGCACACTATGCCTAATAACTATGGTAGCACCAGAGTAAATCAATATTCAAACGGTATATTTGGAAACGGGTATAACATATACCGTTCAAATACCGGAAACGGCGGCTCAATCAGAATACTTGATTAATTGTTAGTTATAAGCTTTTTTTATATAATGCTTTTATGATAAACATTGATTTTTTAACCATAAAAGCATTTTTAGTTGAAAATATTGATTTTATAATCGGCTCACGGATTCAAAAAATTCAGCAGCCGACAAGACGTGATTTGATTCTGTTTTTAAGAAATAATGCAGAAAGCCGAAAGTTGTACATCAATATTGAACCTTCTGTTTATCATATAGCTTTCATAACTCCTGAAACGGAATTTATGCGTAATATAAAAATTCCCAAACAACCGCCGATGTTTTGTATGCTGCTCAGAAAATATCTTGAGGGGGTAAAAATATCAGATACTTGTGTTATTGAAAATGAAAGAATACTTGAACTCCATTTTGAAAAAGTTGATGAATTCGGCGAAGAAAAATCTCTTTGTTTGGCTATAGAATTGATGGGAAAATATTCAAATATAATTTTGTATGACAGAAAAACATCCGTGATAGTAGGTTGTATTCATAATATAGGAGCGGAAAAAAGCCGTTACAGAGAATTGAAAGGCGGACTAAAATATGTTCTTCCGCCTAAAAATAATAATGCGGGACTTTCAAATGAATTAAAAGAACAATTTAAGAATTTATCCGAGGATAAAATTAAATATTATCTGCTAACAGAAAAATATACTCCGGCAATCTCCGGAGAAAGATATACACTTTTTTCCGAACTGCTTAATGATTCAAAACCTTGTGTTTCGGTTAATCATATGCTTGATGAATATTACTCAAACTATCAAAAAAAGTTAAGTCTTAAAAATGCGAAAAATAAAATTAACGCTATTGTTTATTCAAAATTGAAAAAAAATCAAAACGCTGTTTCTAAAATTAAGACTCTTTTGGGAAAACGCAATTGTGAAGAAAAATATAAATTATTTGGAGAACTTCTTACTGCAAATTTGTATTTAAAGGCAGACTATCAAGAAAATATTATTTTGCAAGATTATACGACAGATTCTGAGATTGAAATTGAGCTGGATCCGACAAAAACAATGAATGAAAATGCACAACGATATTTTAAGCTATATACAAAATCTAAAATTACCAGAGAAAAATCTGCAGGGATTTTAAATAATTTGTCTATGGAGCAGGAGTATTTGGAAAATATTTTATACAGTACGGAACTTGCAGAAAATTTTGATGAGATTGAAGAAATTGAAAATGAGTTGGGTGTATCTGAAATTAAACAGAAACAAAGGCCGCCGGTAGAGATTTATAAAACGAATATTAACGGATTTGATGTATATATAGGAAAAAATAACCGACAAAATGATTATATAATATCAAAACTGGCAAAAGATAACGATTATTGGTTTCATACACGTTTATGTGCAGGCTCTCATGTCCTTCTTAAAACTAATGATATTGAACCGGATGATAACATTCTGGTTGAGTGTGCAAAACTTGCAAGAAAATATTCTTCCGCAAAACAGCCTTCTAAAGTCGGTATAATATATACAAAACGAAAATATCTTAAAAAACCCCCCGCCGCTCCTTTAGGGTATGTTACTTATAAAAATGAAAAAGAAATCCTAATTTAATCTTTTAAATATTGATTTATCCATTCCAATATAAAAGGAATAATTTCCGGGTCATTCTTTAAAAGTACCATACCGGAAGATTTGGATTGAGAAATGTATGTTGAAAATTCTTTTTGTGCGAATTTTTTCAAATAATTCTGTGCCTCTACTGATGCGGTATCATCAACGCTTGCAACGGATAAAAAGTCAACATCACTCAGTTGTGCAACAGAAACCGGAATATACAGTCCTCTGGTTTGGACTACCGGAGATAAAAGAACAATTGTCTGCGGCTTGAAATCAAGTTTGTCGGCAGCTATTACACCGGCGCTTGCTCCTATATCAGATCCGACTATAGCCCATTCATCAAAGAATTTCATTCTCGGGAATTCTTCTCTTATATAATTTATTACCTGTACTACATCATTGGGATATTTTTGGTAAGCACTATTCTTTAAACTTTTCCATGAAACTTTTTTCAATGCGGAATTATAAACGCTTAATCCGTGTCCCCTCAAATCAATTGTGAGTACTGCATAACCATTTTCTAATAATTTATCCGGAAGATTTTCCCACCAAAGTGAATTAGTTCCGTGAGAATGCAGCAACAATACGGTCTTATATTCTTTTCTGCCCTTTTCTTTCGGGTAAGTTAATACCGCTTTTAAACTGAATCCGTCTTTTGCCGTGACAGACAAATCTTTCTTAATGTAACCTGCAGCAAAGGAACATAAGGTATTTGTTATAATAAAAAATAATGCTAAAATAACAACTGTAAATCTTTTCATAACATTATAATTATAACATTTAAAATTAAAATTTACAATTCTTAACAAAACTAACAAAAAAAGGCAATTATTTCAAAGTTATATACTTAATATATATAAGAGCAAAAATTTTAAGGAGCGACTATGTCACTTGTAATAGATGCAAATATGAGATCATTCGCACAGAAATTACAAATATCGTCATCAAGGATGATTCAGGACTATGGATTATCTACGGTTGATGAGATAATTAAAGCTGAAGCTGCTCAAGGCAACACAAAAGCCATTCAGCATGCCAGAGAGTTATACAGTTCTCCGTCTAAGTTAATAGAGATATTTAAACTTGCTGATGTAGAGAATAAATTTGTTCTTATTCGTAATATGGATGAAAAAACCCGTTTACAATTATTGCCGTATTTGAAAAGTGAAGATTTGGTAATGGGCTTATATTTCTTCACGCAGGAAAAACTTCTTGAAATGCTGATGGAAGTTGATATAGAAGAACTCGTTAATGTTGTATTAGAAGCATTTCCTGTTTCAGAAATTATGAAAATGTTTACGGAAGAAGACTTAGCTGCATTCTTCTTAAATAAAGATTTAAAGAAGGAAGATGTAGTTGATCAGTTAAAAATACTGCCGTCAGATATGATGCAAAAATTTATAGAGAGCGTTACCGGAAGATCATCCGAAGAAACGGATGCTATGGAGTTAATTAATTCTCTGGCGCAGCTTCCTGATGATAAATTCGGAAAATTTATGTCCTGTATTGATCCGGAAGTGCAGAGATATCTTGTATTTGCATTAACGGAAGAAAACCCAGAATACTATACATTGTTTCCAAATATTACCTATGTAAATATGCTCAGCACAATGATGAAACAAGATATGGTTAAACCAATGATTATGTTAAAACCCGAAACATTGATTCAAATGAACTCAATACTTCCGGAAGACTTACTGTCAATCGTAGCCAGCCAAATTGATACACAGGAATTTGCAAAATTCCTGCAAAAAGGACATATGGATTTGCTTGAAAATGCTATGATGATTTAAGGTTATAACATATTTTTTCTGATGCGTTCTTTAGCACGATCAATATCATTGATTCGTTTTTCAATGCTTTTTATTTGTTTCTTAAGAGCATCTCTTTCAGCTTTTATAAGTTTGTATTGAGCATCTACATCTGCATATTTAGTTTGGCAATTAATTAAATCATTTCTTATATCTACTTGTGCATTTTCAAGCTGAGAAATTGCACTTTGGATATTTTCATTACCGATAGCATCCTCGTTCATATTTGCATAGTTTGGCACAACAGCTGATTTAGAGCTGCTTTGGTCATAAGATGTATCATTAAAATTGAGCGGTGTAAACGCATTACCGTCAGCATATGCCGCAACTGTCAATATACCCATCATTGCGACAGATAAAATTATTTTATTCATACTCTTCATAAAATCTATTCTCCTTCTCCTTTGATAATAGTATTATATCATGAGCTTAAGGAAAAATTAAAATGTGACAATTTTGTCAAAAGTATAAAAACGGTTTATAATAAAAATAATGAATTCTTATTGTAATGGTTGTGGTATGTGTTGTAAGTTAATTCCCGTAAAATACGGGGATGGTGTTTTAGTGCGAGACGGATTTCAAATAATTGATGAAGAATTTTTTTCAGGATTATATGAATTATCTGAAGAGACTGCAAAAAGCCTCAACTCAAATTATGTAGAATCGATTTTGAATATTTTTCCTGATGTAAAATTTTACGGATGTAAACATTTCTCTGCAGAAGATAACAAGTGTGAACTTGAAGAAATGCCTCCCGTTTGTGCTAATTTCCCCTCTGCTGCGTTGGCAATAATCCCTGATGAATGCTCATGTTCAGGAGATATTTTTATTAAAAATGAGCAATTAAAACATAAAATCCGTACAATTAAAGAAGAAATATTAGATTACGAAATCCTTATTGAAAACGGAGATAAAAATTCTGCTTCTTACAGAAAAATTATTGATAATCTTACAAGATTTGTAACAAAGTACAAGGATTTTGGTTCAGACGACTGGTAATTTTTTGTTACAAATCTTAATTTTTTACAAAATTTAGTCAATTATTTTCCTCAAAAAACTTTTATATATATAGAGGAATTAATATCATGATGTTTTTGAATCCATTTTCACAATTTAATTTTTCTTCGATGACCGGATTCTGCTTCGGGAGCGGTCTTTCACAGGCGTTATTCGGCGCTCCGTCGTTTTGGTATACGCCGACTATTGTTCAAGGTTTTGGGTTTGGTGTTCCGGGAATATTTATGTCTAATCCCGGGTTTTACGACACTAATTCTGCTTTTATGAATTGGACCGCTTATGATATTGGATTTAATATGTATGATACATTTACTAAATCTACAGCCTCGCAATTCAATACAACACAACCCGGTAATAATAAGAATTATTCATCTACGCTTAGTGATTACAGTTCAGAAAAAGGCGAACGTCTTGCAAATGATATAAAACGACATGTTAAAGGTTCCTCGACTTCAAAATGTGCAAGATATGTTTCGGATGCGCTTGAAAGAACCGGTTTAAATAATGATATGCCCAGAGGCGATGCATATCAAATGGGGCCATACCTTCGTAAAAACCGTAATTTTATCGAAATTTCAGCAGAAAGTGTTGATTGGGAAAATCTTCCTGCCGGATGTATCTTATGGTATGACAAATGTTCGCAAGACTACAGTTGTAGATGGGGACACATAGAAGTAACGCTCGGTGACGGAACAGCGGCTTCTGATTTTATAAATTCTAAAATTAAAAAACCTGATGCTATTTTTATACCCGTGTAATATAAATGAATGATTTTTTGTACTTGTTCTACTCCAAAAGTATGATTTATACTGTGTTTTCGTTAAAAATTTTACGAGCTACTATATAATGTTATTAGAGCATGTTGACTTTTTATAAGTCTTAATTAAAACAACAGTAACAACAGAATATAGGAGATAGCATCTATGGGAATGGCAGCATCTCAAGCCAGATATCTTGCACTGGTTGCCAGACAATCAAATTGTGAATATGAAGGACAGCAAATAAACCAAACAAGGCTATTGCTGGCTAATCAAAGTGCTGATTTGTTCAATCAGATGCTGGGATTAACTGTTCCGGTTCCTCCAAGCACGCAGGATTTTACTAAAACTCAATATTCATTTAGTGACGGAACTCACAATTACGTTATTGACAGGTGGAAACAGTTACCAGTTACTGACACGGATTATAACTATATGGTAAATACGTATTACTTTACCGATATATATACGGGCTCACTTAAAAGGATGGCTGACCCTCAGGTTCAAATGAGCAATGCATCATCAAGCCCCGCATCACTTGCACAAATAGAGACTGCAAGAGCAGCATTGAGAGCGGCTCAGGAAGAAATGGATGCGAAATATAATCACTGGCAGACGGTGAGCACCGAACAAAATGCAATAATCAACGATATTAAACAAGCTGCGCAAGAAAGCAACTTAAATAACCATGTAATAGCTGAAATTACCAATGCTACTTCAGATCCTACCGGAACTTCATATGTTTTTAATAATGATGAAAACACATATAACATCAATTTTTATGACAGTGCAACACAGGAAGCCCAAACAATTCTATCAGAACTGAAAAACATGGTAGATTTAGGGGTCATATCAATAGGCGGACTTAGAGATGCTATGATGCAGCGAAGCGGCGGTACTTATTATATATCTGATGTTTCCGAACTTATATATGAGGGCGGTGACCTTACTCAAGTACAAACTTGGGTTTTGGATACGTTCGGATTAGCAACATGCGGAAATGATAAATTTATAGTTAATAAAGAAGGTGTGATAAATTTATATACTAATATCGACAGTGGTGCAAGCACTCTTGAAAACTTCTATGGATACCAAATTGCAGATGATGAACATTCTTCTATATCAACATTCTATATAGATCAAATAACCCCGTGTAAAACGGCAATAGAGAATGCAAAGGCTGCTTATAATGAAGTTAAAGGTATATATGATGAAAGAAAAGCTGCATACGAAGCTTTATCACAACCTGTATTCATTGGAAATGCACCTCTTACATATTTAGACCAACTTACGGATGAACAGGCAATAGAACTCCATCAGGTTGTAAAAGATATGCAGGCTCAAGGCATAGACACAGATATAATCAACTGTTTTGACTCGGACGGTAATTATTTAGGCGGAGTTTATTCTTTTGACATATACGGTGTAACTTATTATACAACATATAACAACTTGCATGAGGCTTATGCTTCAAACCATCTTAGCAATAATAACATTGATGCACAGTATCGAATGGCATATTATAATGCGGCATTTATCAATACAAGAGTTGACCAGCAGCAACGAGCATTAATGGAAACTGATGCATCAGGTCGTTTTACATCTATAAGGTTTGAAGATGATTCTTTGAAATATACTCTTAAAACTGAAACTACAACCGACAAAGAAGCTTATGATGATGCAATGAATCAGTATTATTATGAAAATGCAAAATATGACAAAATGATACAAGATCTTAATGCTAAAACTTCTATAATTCACCAACAGGATCAAGAATTGGAATTAAGACTAAAACAACTTGATACCGAAAGAAATGCTTTATCAAATGAAATAGAGGCAGTTTCAAAAGTAGTTAAAGATAATGTAGAAGCTTCATTCAAGACATTTGGCGGCTAGTAATTTCCAAATTATATAAGACAAAGCGTAACAACAACAAAAAAGAAAGGAACAATAAAGCAAAAGGTAACTTGAACAATAGTTAAAGCATTCTTAGCAACTTATTGCCCCGGTGCCTAATGCCTTATTAAAAAAAAAGATGGCATACAAACATGACGGATACTTAGTAATAGCAAACAGATACGGCTCGGCATCTTCTGACGCCAAAGCTATGCTTTATGAGACTTATGACAGATTAAGAGACTTGACTGTTTCAGGTTCAGCTTCATCGGGAACCGGTTTTGAAATGGCAGGAAGTTTCTTATACCAACTCGCAAGTTTATTTGCTCCGTCAGCATTTATGAATACACTTGGCGGTACGACCGCTATGAATATTCCCGGAACTTCATACTGGTCAAAATATACAGGCGGAAACGGAGGATTAACAGGAACATATTCATCATTCGGGGTTAACAGTTTAGGTAATTATTCAGGATTCCCGAGCGGTTATGCATCAAGTCTTTTAAGCGGTTATACAACAGGCGGCGCTGCAGGATTAGGAAATTTGTTATACGGTTATGGTTCATCTAATGGGGCTCCGACAGGTTTTGCATCAGGAATAGGCAGCATAGCAGATATCGCAAGTACAGCGGCATACGGAGTGGGAACTGCAAACGGATATGGTATTGGTGCATCCGGAATATTAATGCCTCTCGCAGGAATTATATCAGGATGGGGCGGTATTATGACGGCGGCAGCACCGTATCTGGGCAACTTCGGACTCCCTGCAATTGTTATGGGTAACTTGATGCAGGGTACAACATCTGCCGCACTTTCAGCTTATCAATCAGTGTCTGCCAATGTACTTTCAAATGCTGACACAATTCTTTCACAAAAAGTTGCTAATATCGAAACCGTTTGTAAGATGCTTAATACGCAATCTGATGTCGTGAGAAAAATGCTTAAAGACGATATCGAAAGCACAAGCAAGGAAATTAATGATCTTGGCTCATAATAATGCAAGGACGAACATTTTTTAGAATATTAATAGATAATTTATTTGTTAAAAATCCTATTGGCAAAACAGTCATTGGGCTTGTTAATTTTTGTAACAATTTAATCGGATATAATACTAAAAATCTAAAGTTTTTAAAAAAAATGCCGTTATATAATAATAAGGATTCCGAATCCGATTATAAGAAGCGTTTTATTTTTGATAGTTCAAACAGTTATGGAGTTAATATAAAATAAATGTTAACAATTGTAACAACTGATAGTAAAAATAGGCAATTTATTCGTTTTACATGTTTTAGTATATATGTAGGCTCTAAATGTATGGAGGTAAAAATCCATGCGTGAGGAAATACAAGATAACTTAAGACGCTTAGTGAACTTTTTGAATTTTGCACGTAATTTCTTTGTACGTAAGAATCCATTTAAGGCACTGGCAGCAAGTTTGATAGCAAGCCTGAAGGACATGCTTACCATAAGACAAAAACTAAAGATGGCAAAGTATCGTGTAAATTACCACAAACATCAACTCTACAAAATGGAAAATTTGATTGCGGAAAGTAATGAACACACATTCCTGAGGGGCAAAAACTTAAACGAAACAAGGTAAAAACCGGAAGGAAAAGATTATGGGATTAATTACCTCAAGCTACAGGATGATGTACTTAACAGCATACAAGTATACTCTTGAGTCGAAAATTCAGTGGATTGCTACGGCTAAGATGGAATTGGTCGCATCATCGGATGAAATCATACAGTTAGGTAATGATTTAGATCCGGAGAATCCGGCTGTTAAACAGCTTGAAGCTCGACGTGATAAGTTAAGTGTACTGGAAAAACGTCTTGATATTCAAATGCAAGAATATCAAAGCAGATTACAAATGGTTAATGCGGAATTAGGTTCATGTCAAAATGCAGTTAATGATGCAATAAAGAGTTCATTCTCTTATTAGGTTAGCATTAAGCTGTAATTACAATGTCAACGGGAATATCATACTCATTGGGGAAAATTGTTTCTACAAGGAGTTGTTTTGGTATACATACTATTTTTTTTGCATGAGAGTTTTTTAAAAATCTGTCGTAGAATCCTTTACCATAACCGAGTCTGTAATTATTTTTATCAACAGCAAGTGCGGGAACTATGATTAAATCTATATTTGGTTCTTTTTGGGGTTTGGATAACGGCTCCATTGTATGAAAACAAGATTCGCACAATTCGGTATTGTTGTCATACTTACAGCATAATAAATTATCACCATCTATTTTCGGCAGATAAAATATTTTTGTTTTATCTTTCGTGATACTTAACAAATCAACTTCGTCTTTGAGCGGGTAAAATATCATAATGTTTGTTGCATTTTTATATTCTTCCGTATTTTTTAGTTTTTGCACAAGTATTTTGCTCAAAGTTTTCATATCCAGCTTTGAGCGTTCATCTTTTGCCCATTTTCTAAGTGATTGTTTATCCAAGTGCAATCCTCATTTATTCTACAATTGCTCCGTGAGAAGCATCTTGTACGGTTTTTGCATATTTTGTTAAATATCCTGATTTAACTTTGCATTCAAGCGGTTTAAAATTCTTTTTGCGAGATTCGAGTTCATCATCGGAAACCTTTAATTCCAGTGTTCGCTTATTTATATCAATTTCAATAATGTCTCCGTCTTTAATAAGAGCTATAACGCCTCCATTAGCTGCTTCTGGACAAATATGCCCTACGCAAATTCCCCTTGTTCCGCCCGAGAACCTACCGTCTGTAATTAATGCGGTTTTTGTTCCCAGACCTTTACCGACAAGCAGAGATGTGGGAGCAAGCATTTCTCTCATGCCCGGGCCTCCTTTTGGCCCTTCATAACGAATAACTATTACATCTCCGGACGTAATTTTATTATTTTCCAATGCAGTCATAGCTTCTTCTTCGGAATTAAAGCACTTTGCTTTTCCTCTAAATTCATAACAGGTTTCATCTACAGCGGAAATCTTTATAACGGAACCCTCGGGGGCAATGTTTCCTCTTAATATTCCGAGCCCCGGTTTTGTATTTAGCGGTTCAGAATAATTATGGATAACATTATTATCAACATAAGTATCTTTTACGAGTTTGCTTGTTTTTTGCAGAGTAATACCTTCAATATCTTTAAACTCTTTAATATCACGAAGCAATATTTTTAACAATCCGCTTACTCCGCCGGCCTGATAAAAATCTTTCATTGTATAATCAGATGACGGCTCAAGTTTAAGTATTTGATGAATTTTATGAGAAAGTTCCTCAAAGTCATCTAAAGTAACATTTACATCTGCAGCATTTGCTATTGCCAGTATATGCAGAAACGAATTAGTTGAACCTCCCATTGCCAAATCCGCTATTATTGCATTTCTCAGATTGTCTTTTGTAATTATATCCAACGGTTTTTTATCTTTTTTAACTAATTCAACTATTTGCTCTCCGCTTTCAAATGCGATTCTGCGTTTATGAGAAGAAACTGCACTTGCTGTTGCACAGAAAGGAAGACTCATTCCTAATATTTCAGTCAGACATGCCATAGTATTTGCTGTATAAAGTCCCTGACAAGAGCCTGCGGAAGGGCAAGATGCTTCTTCGAGTTCTAATAATCTTTTTTCATCAATTAGACCGTCTCTGAACCTGCCTACCGCTTCAAATGAACCTCTAATCATTGTGAGTTTTTCACATTTGCTTTCTCCGTCCAACATAGGTCCTGCTGTTACAATAATTGACGGAATATTTAACCTTGCGGCTGCAATTAACATAGCAGGGGTAATTTTATCGCAATTGGAAAGCAAAACAAGGCCGTCAAGTTGATGAGCATTGGCAACGGTTTCTATACAATCAGCAATCAAATCTCTTGACGGAAGTGAGTATCTCATGCCGTTGTGCCCCATTGCTATACCGTCACATACAGCCGGAACACCGAATATAAAAGACTGCCCGCCGCCTGAATGTATTCCCTTTTCAATCTGCCTTTCCAAATCCCGCATTCCTATGTGCCCCGGAACTAAATCCGAAAAAGAACTTGCTATACCGATAAACGGCTTATCCATATTGTTTTTTGATACACCTGTCGCCATCAAAAGGCTTCTATGCGGTGTTCTTGCAATACCTTTTTTAATACTGTCACTTCTCATAATATAAATCCCTTTTATAGAATTTTATCATGAAAGGGAAGGTGTGAATAAGAGAGGAGATAGTACTTAATCTGTAAAAACAATATGTTTTAATTTGCTTACTGTTTGCACTTTTTATATCGTTTCTTACATTTTGTTATATTTCTTAACATAAAAGCAATTTTTGTGTACAGAAATACTTTATATATGTAAGGGATATTAAATTATAAAGGAATAAAGATTATGTCAGAAGAAGTAAAATCAAATACGTTGAAAGTAACCGGCATCATTGCGGGTTCAGCAGGAATAGGATATGGAGTCGGAAAATCAGTACAACAGGCAGCAATTAACCGTGCCGCAAATGAACGCATGGCTATTAACTCTGAAATACAAAGATTATTGGAGGAAAATCAAAGTTTAAACGATAAATATCCAACTTTATTACAAAAATACAAAAGTATTGAAGCACCGCCGCCGCTGTTTATCAGTGCTAAAGAGGATTTCGAATTGCAGGGGATGTTTTACGATCCGCAATCTCGCATTGAAAATGGATATATGCAAGCAAAAAAATTGAAACAAGATTTTTTAATAGGTTTAAAAGGTGCACAATATAAAGAACTTCAAAATGCAATGAAGAATAAAGCGGATATCAATACTTTAACTCCCGAAATTAGAGGCAGATATGAGGCATATCTCAAATATCAGAAAGCGAGAAACTCTGTAAAGCAGTACGAAAAAGCAAGACTGGATGTAATCAATTGTAAAAAAACAATAAAAAATAATTTGAACATAATAACACAATTAAAGGATAAATTGTCGGGTATTACAAAACAATGTTCCGAAAAAGGTCTAAGAGCAGGTATATGTGTGGCTCTGATTACAGGCTCAATAGCTGCTTTATGTTCCTTATCTAAAGATTAATTTTCTATTTTGTTGAACTTTAATATTTGTTGCTTATGCTGCAAGATTATATGCTGATGCAACATTATTAATTGATTGTTGAACATCTAGCGGAATATTTTTCTGCTGCAGTGTCAAATTAAGAAGTTGTATTTGGCCCTCCTGAGTTTTTTTCATGTTTTCGATTTTAACTTTTTCTCCGACATCTTGACCGACTATAGATTTTGTAGCTTTTCCCGCCAGCCAGCAGCCGATAGACCCGCCGATTAAGCCTAAAACTCCGCCTATAGCCGTACCTAATCCGGGAGAAATCGCAGTTCCTATTGATGCACAAATCTTTGTTGCTGCCCAAACACCCGCAGCTTCACCGGCAACCCAACCTGCCGTGTTCCCTACACCTTTTACAAATGTTTGTCCGAGTTGCTTCATACCGGTGCTATTATCCTTTGAAAAAGCGGCTTTAATGTTTTCGGCACCGAAAATAAATTCAAATGCCATCATAAGAGCTCCGCCTTTTAATCCGCCTCCTCTTTTAAGTACTGAAGTAAATTTGGCACTGTCTTTTAAACCTTTGATTCTTTTTAATTTTTCGTTGATACCATTACTGTCTTTAATTGCTTCTGTAACAGTTCTCGGTTTAGCAGGTTTACCTCTTAAACCTCTGATTTGGTCGCATAATTGTCCTATCGGTTTTGAAATCCAACCGTCATTTACATAAGCGTGCTCAAGTTTTGCAACAGCTCTTTCTATTTTTTCCGGATCACCTGAATCTAAAGCTTTCTGCATTATATCTTTTAAGGTTTTGTAATCATTTTCAGATAACTGTTTTCTGAACAAACCTAGTTTCCAGAGTTTTCTTGCTTCAACTTTGTGCATTCTAAAATATGCTTCTCGCATCAAGTCATTTGTTTTCGGGTCTTTCCACAAATTATTCAGAACCTTGTTGTTTTTAATATCAAACATTGCGTTTGTATCCTTTAAAGCCATACAAGAATTAATCGGATGCGCAATTAATCTTGGATTGTTGAAAATTCCAAATGCTGCACCGCCAGCAGCTGCTCCCAGCATACTTTCAGACGGTGCGGAATTTTTACTGTAAAAATCAGCAATTTTATCAATATCATTTTGTGATGCAAAAGTTTCTTGTTGTATTCCGTTTCCGGTCTGCTCTGCTTCTGTGAAGATATCTCCGTAATTTTGATAAGATTGTGGTGAATACGGGTCATATGTTCCGTACATATTATAAGGACTATAATAGGGGTTCATATAAGCGGAATTTATGCAATATCCGTTTACAATGCTCGGAGCTGCCAAACTGCCGAAGCTCGGAGTATTTCCGTAAAGTATATATTCCATATTTGTAAGTGATTGAAGTGAACCTACCATAATAATTAACCTAACAATCTATTAACCTATATATATAAAGTATTTTTTTTATTAAAAATTGCCTTTTTTACAAAATTTTTGTTACAAAATTTAATATTTGAATTAATTATGTTAAAATTATTTAATGCAAGAAATTATTATCGGGAAAACGTATAAACATTTTAAAGGAAATCTTTATAAAGTTGTCGGAATAGCAAAGCATTCTGAAACAATGGAAGATATGGTCGTATATGAATCGTTGAGGAATAACACTTTATGGGTTAGGCCAATTTCTATGTGGAATGAAGTGGTTGATGAAAAAGGAACTTTGAGATTTACGCTATGCTGACAAGAGAAGTAAGAGAATGGGTGGAGAAAGTAAAAAGGGGTTCTTATTCTTATGAGGATGCCATGGCAGAATTTGTAAGGTTTTCCAGCTATCTTACACGGGAAGAAATGTTAATGTTAAAATCAAAAATTAAAGAATCTTTTAGGTAATGCCTGTTTAGGTTTGCGGCTTTTTGTAATCAACTTCCTTTGCATTATATTTTTGCATTAATTTTGAATAGCTATTTTTTTCGAGTTTATTGCTGATTGCCATAGAACCAAATCCTCCTGCGACTCCTGAAGCTACTCCCAAAATCATTTTTGTTTTCTTTTCAAGATTTTTTGCTAATACTGACACCGGAAGAATGAATAAAGCTATTGCTGCCGTGAGCAGACCTGTTGATGCCCACTGTAATTTTTTGCTGTTACTGATATATTCTCGTTGGAATTCGTCTGCCATAGATTCTTGTACTTTGTAATACTTTGGTACTCCGTTCCTTGAGCCAATTTCTATAAGTACATTCCCGTTGCCGTAATTTTGTATTATGTTTGAATTCAGAGCCATAATATAACCTTTCGTCTATATAAGTTTCGTGAACTTCAAAAATTGCTTTATTTAATTGCATGATTGTTATATATACAGCTATAATTCAATAATATCTCGAAAAACTTGACTTAATAAAACTTAATATTGCTTTTTTTATTGAAGCTTTTGCAAAAAAAAACTTGAGTAGTAAACTCAAGCGGAAAAAGGGAAAAGGGATTAATATTATAAGTTACAACATCTTAATTTTTAATCTTAATGCTTTTTGCTTGTAAATATCCGTATCATGCATACTCCAAACAAGTGTCATGCTACTTGGGTATACTGATACATATATTTACCATATTATTCAATTTTAATAACACATTGAACTATGCTTTCATTCGATACAGGCTTATTAACAAACGTACAAGTGTACATTTTATCGTACCTGCTGACTCTTTTGTGCGGAAATTTTGCATAGCAAAGCCTGCATTTGCCTCGCTGCTGCATTCTTAACTTATCTATTTCCCGCTATACTAAGAGAAGATACCGAATGTTCTGTCAATGTTGTCATCTGATACTTTCTTGATTGAATCGTATTCTTTAGTAATTGCTGTCCTTTCTGTTTCTATCTTTTTCAATTCTAAATCTATTTTTTGTTCTTTTCTGTCTATTACTTTCAGGGCATGTTCATAGTCCGCTTCTGCTTTTGCCATAGCAACTTTGTCAATTTGAGTTGTTGCGGTATAAGTCAAATTCGTATCTGAAGCAACACTTATTCCTGATAAATTTGCTTCTCCATGATTGTCTATTGATATTGTTTCTAGTGACATTTGTCCGCTCTGTAACATAGCGGTTAACCACTCGGAGTTCGTTGCCGCACTACCGTCCGGTCCGTTAAAGTCATCTATTGAGATGCATCCGCCATGTTGCTGGATTGCATTAAAAATTCGAATATAATAATTGAAATCGCCCATATCATAGTTGTCTGCAACGTTTTCATTATTAAATATTTCATTACTGTATGTTTGATAAAAATATGTCAAAAATTGCTGTAATTCTTCCTGATAATCATTTTGTCCGTTTTCTTGCAAATAATGTATTAATGAACCAATTCCCATAAAGGACATTGGTGAAATACCTGATGCTTCAAATATATTATTCAATAAATCATTTATGGGACCGTCTCCTTCTTCAGTGACGTAATGTTCCATAAATATGTCTGATATAGCATTGTTTAAATCATTGTTACCGTTATCTTCCCAAAGTTCGCCCGTAAGCATGTAATATGCAAAGCTATGTGCATTAACGGAAGATGCGTCTCTTATAAAATCTTGATATCCGTCATAAACATCATCTTCTACAACTACTCTGCCTCTAGAATCAACCAATATGTAACTTGAATTGCTGTCCATTGATGCAGGTCTGTATGCATCACGCCCGAATACATTGCTGAAAGTTGCCGTAATGTCAGTTCTTGTAATTCCGCCGGCATAAGTCTGCATAGTCAAAGTGGTAGCATCGAGGGCTTTTTGATAGTCCTCGTATACTGCATCCTGCTGCGTAGAAAGCTGTAATTTAGCATTCTGCAGCTGTTGAGCCTTTAACTCAACGTCATGCAATCTTGATGTTAACATCAAGAGTCTGGATTGTGATGCCGCCATTCCCATGTCTGTTGTTCCTTTAGTTGTCCTTTGTCCCTTTTGTGTCATGTATAACGGCATTTTTTTCAAAAACTTTAATGTTTTTGACAATATTGTTACAAATGTTTACAATTCAATCCAAAAATTTAAAAAATTGAAAATTTTCTTTAGGTTTTGTATTTGAACTTTAATAAGTTTAGAATATAGCTTCCAAAATATACGAATATCACAAAATGTTTATAAACTTATTTTGTAACATTATTTTGAGCTGTAATAATTCTATTTTTAATTTCTTCATATTTTTCCGGCAAAAGCACTTCAAATTCTTCCGAAGCGGCATAAATATCAATTAAACCGTTTTGTGCTCTGTAATTATTCGTAAATTCTTTTAATTCAGTTATGATTTCTTGTTGATATCCGACATATTTACCGATGATTTCAGTAGCTACTCTTGTATTTATTAATCGTTTAAGAGTATCTTCCAAAAGCATTTGTAACCCCCAATCAGTCAACTCTTCAGGGCTCATTTCCTGCCCTTCTTGTTTATCAATAGTCTTTGAATTGTAAGTATCAAGAGTATTATCCGCAATTAATTTTTTGTATTCATCTTCCTGAAGTTTTCCGTCCCCGTTTTCATCATACTGTGATACGTCAACGGCTTTTCCCTTGACGAAAATTGTTAATGACCCAAAATTAATCCCGCTGTTCATCGTGCACTCCTTATGGATTGTTTCCATGTATAACGGCATTTTTTCTGAGAACTTTAGGAAATATTTTTAATAAAATTATAAAGATGGTTAAAACTCAGTAATATTAAGAAAAATTCGCATTTACAAAACTTAACAAATCAATATGCAATTCATTAACACATCTATTTTAATGTTATTATGTAGTTGTAATAGTACAAAAACGGAGTACAAAAATGTTAGAAAAATTAGAAAAATTTCAAATTACAATATTATCAATAATTATCGCACTTGGTTTTATCTGTGGTGCAAAGATTGTTACATCAGGATTGGCACATGATGGAATTTCGGTTACGGGTTCTGCTTATGAGATTGTCAAATCTGATTCGGGCAAGTTAATTTTTAATATTTCCGTACAGGGAAAAACAAAGGCAATGGCATATCAAACTTTGAAACAGCAGCTTCCCACAGTTGAAAAATATCTAAAAGATAAGGGAATAACGGATATTACGATAAAGAACTATAACGGATACTATAACTATAAATACAATCAAGCTACAGGAAATTATACAAATGAAGTTGATTATTTTAAATTATCTCAGCCTATAGAAGCTTCGGCAAAGAATGTGGATTTGATTAAAGAGGTTTCTATAGATATACAGAATTTGATAGATAAAGGAATTGATATAAGTGATGCCGGTGCAGATTATTATTATTCCGGACTTGCTGATTTGAAGGTAAAATTATTAAAAGAAGCAACTTTAGATGCAAAAAATCGAGCTTCTGCAATGCTTAAAGCTAATAATAACAGCGTAGGGAAAATTCAATCGGTAAAAATGGGTGTATTCCAAATAACTGATGTAGATTCAACGAATGTTTCCGATATGGGAATTAATGACACTTCTACAATTGACAAAAAAGTAACTGCAGTTGCTAATGTTGTGTTTAAAATTAAATAAGCAATTTTTGTTTGTTAATTAACATTTCTTAATAAATTGTTATACTAACCTAGCCCAATTTTATTGGGCTTTAGTTTTATTTGTAAATTTTTGTAACAATTTTCAAAATAAGCGTTACTTTTTATGTGAAACGTGGAATTAGGAACATGTATACAATTTTAGTTAACGGAATATTCTGAAAAATGGAATTAAAGTTAAGAAGAAGAAAGTGTGAATACTATGAAATTATAAACGATTGCAGCTTGACCTGCAATCCGCTCATAGCCACGCTTTCGGGGGGGGGGGCGTATCGACTCTAAACAACTTTTTGCAAAAGGATTTGCAGATAATTATTCGAGGGGAAAAAGGAAAGGAGGCGTATTATGATTAGCCTCCATATAATCTTTTCCCCCTGGACAGGTGGAATTAAAGGGGGTATTAACGCATGTTGCTACCCACCCCTGCCCTCCCTAATTAGGGAGGGAGAACTGAAAGGAGGTATGTATGATAAGTATACATACTAACCTTTCATCCCTTGTGGTGCAGAATAATCTTTCAAAATCCACAAACGGCATCAATCAAGCGATTGAACGGATGAGTACGGGTTACAAGATTAACCACGCCTCAGACAATGCGGCAAACTACAGTATTGCAACAGAAATGACATCCAAAATCAATTCTTGTAATGTTGCACAGGACAATATCGGTATGGGAATGAATCTTGTATCTGTGGCGCAAGAAACAGTGAGCCAGATGCAAAGCAGGGCGAGCAAATTGCACGCCTTGATTACGCAGGCACGCAACGGAACATACGGAGAAACATCACTCAATGCAATCAATCTTGAGGCTGCAGCGCTTGTAGCCGAGATAGACAGAGCGTACAAGAATGCAGAGTATGACGGAATCGGAATGATTCAGAAGTTCAAACCGGAGGTTCCAGATGGTATCGGGTTGACGAGTGAACTCAAACCCCGTGATGACGGATTCTTGGTAAATCCTAAAACATACGATGATGCAGTAGTTGATGCAATGACTCACGTTAAAGAAATCAACACCTTTGAAAGCGGAGTTACTTATGCAATCGGTGACCTTGAGGACTTAATCAAATTCCGTACACTTGTTAATGGCGGACAAAACGGCGCAGGTTCAACATTTGTTATGTGTGACGATATCGACCTTTCATCAATAGATAATTGGAATCCTATTAGTTTGTTTAACGGTGTATTTGATGGCAATGGACATATCATATCAAACTTAAAGCAATTAATAAACACTGACATAAATAGCGGTCTATTTAGGTGGGTTACAACCGGCAGTATAAAAAATCTGGGTATAGAAAATGCTGATATAAATGTAACCAAAAGTAGTTCGTCACGTGCATACGGAATAATATGCGGGCAATTACTAGGCAGTTCATCAATAAATAACTGCTATGCAAAGGGTAATATGGTAATAAATGCGGAAAATGCGGGTAAAGTAGGAGGATTGATTGGTGACGATTATGAAGGTCCAATAAAAAACTCATATTTTGAGGGGAATATAACTGCTTCCGGTTACGCAGTTGGTGGAATTTTGGGGCAAAATGAGAGAAATAATACGACCAAAATAGAAAATTGTTATGCTAAAGGGAATATATCAGGCAAAAACAATGTAGGTGGAATTGTTGGGGGATATGACAGTTTCAGTTGTAATGTTAGTAACTGTTCATTTAGCGGCAATGTAACCGGTGTAACAAATGTAGGTGGAATAGCAGGAATACAGAAGATGCATGGTGCTACTAATACAATAAACAACTGTGAAGTCTCGGGTAGCGTATCCGGAGTTACCAATGTCGGAGGAGTTGTAGGTTACTCGTACGAAGGTAGTACTGATAAGCAAATAAAAAGCGTGTTATGTAAAGTAAACGTCAATGGTAGTAATAATGTTGGAGGAATTGTAGGGTATGTTAACGGTGTTTGTAGTTTGCAAGATTGTATGAGCCTTGGTAATGTTTCCGGAGATAATTATGCAGGCGGTTTTATAGGGAGAATAAATGCTACAACAACGAACGATGCATCAACTATCAAAAATTTATCCTTCTATGGAGACCTGACAGGCGAGAGTAGTACCGGAGGAGCAGTAGGGGGAATAGCAATCACTGCAGACGGAGAAACATTTAAGACCGTTAATTTTACAAATTGTACTATAATGGAAAATTCTTATAACA
>JAEEGL016642551.1_pt1 | contig 23591 bp, 15 predicted proteins | sample 9134231 | NCBI WGS metagenome assembly JAEEGL01 (sample SAMN16246548, study PRJNA631951) | gut metagenome | biome: gut microbiome; feature: rumen; material: fiber-attached | host: Bos | place: Iran: Karaj | collected 2018-10
AGAAGGAGCAGTATGCTTTTTCTGATACGCTCATCAAGATCCTGATCGCTTCTTATCTCTTCCGATGCGGGGGAGCCTGCAGGCGGCAGGGGTGTACCGATTGTATGCCCGATGTCCGCGGGAGGGACTCCCGTGCCTGATGTATCCTCACAACTGCCGTGCAGTCCCGCATTGAAATGCTCCGGAAGTTCTCCCAGAGTTTTGTAGTAGAGGACACAGTTTTCAAGCTCTCTTATATTGCCCGGCCAGCCGTATGCTTTGAGCTTATCCATGGTATCGTTCCCGATACCGAGATAATCGCTTCCCATGAAGGTCCTGAACAGTTCGGGTATGTCATCCGGACGCTCCCTTAAGGGGGGGACTCTTATCTGAAGGACATTCAGCCTGTAGTATAGGTCGTTTCTGAATTTGCCGTCGGCGACCTCCTTATAAAGATCCTTGTTGGTCGCGGCGATTATACGCACATCGATGTCTATGACCCGGTCAGAGCCTACGCGCATTATCTGTCTTTCCTGAATGACTCTGAGAAGCTTTGACTGAAGACCTGCCGACACATCACCTATCTCATCCAAAAAGATCGTTCCGTGATTTGCCCTCTCGAAATACCCGAGCTTTCCGTTTTTATTGGCTCCCGTAAAGGCTCCGCCCTCATAGCCGAAGAGCTCGGACTCCAGAAGGTTCTCGGGGATGGCGGCACAGTTTACACCCACGAAGGGCTGAGCGTTTCTGTGAGAATAATTATGTATCGCCTGAGCAAAGAGCTCCTTTCCCACACCGCTTTCCCCCTTGATAAGGATGGTGTAATCCGTTTTAGCCGCTTTCTTTGCGAGTGATATACAGTTTCTCAGCGAAGGTGATTCCCCGATTATATCTTTGAAGCGGTACTTTGCGAAAAGTCCCTTTTCAACAAGACGCTTATTCAGGGTCTGCTCCTGCTCTTTTATGTCGGCCTCGTCTACTATGGAATACATACAGCCTACCTCGATATTTTCAAGCATTATCTGCTTCTTGGAGACCAGATAAGCCTTGTCTCCGAGACTGATTATCTGATCGTCTCCGTTTGCGGAATCGCTTATGTCCGCGAGCTGCGGGGACAGCTCCCTTAAGGTCTGCGTCTTGGTATCTCTGAGCGAGGGGAATACGCTCTCTGCTTTTTTGTTGCTGTAGACCAGCTGGCCTCTGTGGTTGAAAAGCACCATGGCCGCAGCTGCATCCGAAATATAGTCGTTGAGCATCCGACTCTTCAGATAGCTTCCGGCGTAAGTGTACTCTGAATCGTTCACGGGCTCGGCTATGGACGATGCGTATCTGAAGAGCTTCAGGTTGATATCATCGTCATCTATGCCGAGCGCCTGCTTGAGGTGATAGATCGTGTTGAAGCCTATCTTGCGGTATCCGATGTTGATTATGTTGGGGATACCGGCAGGCACAAGGGGGACCTCTTCGGGTGTGATGGCATAACAGACCCCGGGATATTCCTGCCCGCCTCCCGCATCCGGGTCATAAGGCACCATATTGAAGGAGGTGAAGCCGAGCCACATCAGCATATCGACAGTCTGTCTGCTGCTCTCCAGCTCGTCATTGACCACCAGCACATCGGAGCCCTCCGGGATCTCGTTCAGAGTATCGAGATATTTCCTGTCGATGCTCCTTGTTATGATCGAGATATTATCGAATTTGCCTGCGTGGTCGATAAGCTCCCGCAGGTAGCTGAGATTATTGATAAGGAAGATATCAGAATCCACCTTCGCATCGGGCTCGAGCTGATTCAGAAATATCATATCTATGTCTGCGTAATCGGAAAATACGCTGCTGATGGTGTCGCGGATGGACAGAACCGCTTCGGTATTGCCGTCTGTACGGAAGACGATCGTTATTTTCTTTTTCATAAGCTCCTCTTTAAGGGTTTTTATGGGATTTTTACACATGTATTTTAACATAAAAACTCATAAAATCCTATTTATATTTCAAAAAAAGGAAACAAAACTCAGATTTGGTTCCCGTAAAGCCGATATTGGTTTGTAAGCAGGAGAGACTTAAGAGTATCAAAGATACTCCCTGAGCCCCTCGTACAGCCTTCCTCTGATGCCCCTTGTGGTATCTGCGTGGTAGAGAGAACTTATGATGGCTTCCTCCACGGCTTCCACCGAAGCCTCGAATACCTTGTCAATCTTTTCGTCATGGAAAAGCCTGATATCAAGAAGTGAAGTGTCGGAGTAGTGGGGTATACGGTTGGCGGTAGTAAACGCTATCGCAATGTCTCCTGAGCCGTCTCCGCAGTAAGAGCCCACTCTTCCGAGTGAGATTGTCGCTCTCTTTGCGACGCGCTTGAGCTGTCTCTCGCTCAAGGGAATGTCTGTGGCTATTACCATTATGATAGAGCCCTTGTCGGAGTCTGCAGGTGTATTTTTGAGCTCCCTGATCCGTTTTCCGATATGATCTCCTCCTATCACGAGGTTGCCGGATGAGCCGAAGTTGGACATCACGAGCGCCCCCACGGTGTAGTCCTTTCCGTCAATGCTGAGGACTCTGGAGGAGGAGCCGATGCCTCCCTTGAATCCGAGGCATACCATACCCGTGCCGCCGCCGACTGCACCTTCCTCGAAGTCCTCTCCCGCAGAGGAAAGGGCTTTAAGGACATCCTCTTCTGTGACGTGCATCCCTCTTATATCGTTCAGCCTTCCGTCATTACACTCCGTTACGAGGCAGTTTACCGTTCCCGTGGATACACCGATGTCGGGATTATCCCTGAGCATATATTTGACCAGCGCGTTTGTGGCTGTCCCCACGGAAAAGGTGTTGGTCAGTATGATGGGAGTCTCGATAGTGCCCATCTCCTCCACCTGTACAAGACCCTGAGACTTGCCGAAGCCATTTATGACAGATACGCCTGCCATCACCTTATCCCTGAAGATATTGCCGGGGTGGGGAAGTATCGCAGTCACTCCCGTATTTATATCGCGGGAGTCCGTGCCGCCGTCCCGACTGCCCTTAAGGGTAACATTTCCGACCGTGACGCCGGGAACATCCGTAATCAAATTTCTTTTACCCGGTCCATGCTTTGAAAAAAGCTCCAGACCGGCATCCTTAGGTAATCCCATTGTGTCTCTCCTTGTGCAGCCCCGAGGTCGGACTGACCGGGCTGCGGATTTTTGAGATAAGATAGTGCAAGCAATGTGCCAAAGGAGGGAAGGCACGGGCTTGTAATTGGCAGATGTTTTGCATATAATCGAGATGTACTTTATAAATCTGAAAGCGGAGAAAGATTATGCCATACGACTTGATCATAAAAAACTGTACCGTAATAGACGGCACGGGCGATGACAGATATACGGGCTCGGTGGGAGTGAAGGACGGACTTATCGCGAAAATATGGCGGGGTGAGCCGACCGATAATGAAGCAGCGGAGACCGTTTACGGAGAGGGAAGGATACTGTGTCCGGGATTTGTGGATATCCACTCCCACAGCGATACGACCATTCTCAGATATCCGGAGGCGGAGAGCAGGATACTTCAGGGAATTACGACCGAGCTCGGCGGCAACTGCGGAATTTCGGCAGCTCCGGTAAATCCGCGATTCCGGGACAGCCTTGAATACTATCTGAGAGAAAGTCTGGAGGACGGAAGCCTTGAATGGGAGTCCTTCGACGAATATCTTCGCCTTGTGGAGAAGAAAAAGCCCTCGGTGAATATCGGCTCCCTCGTGGGGCACGGGAGCCTGCGCATAGCGGTCATGGGCTTCAGCGCGGACAGACCCGACCGCGGGCAGATGGGGGAAATGAAAAGAAGACTGAAAGAGGCCTTGGAGGACGGCGCCTTCGGAATGTCGAGCGGCCTGATCTATCCGCCGGGTTCCTACGCGGATGAGGAGGAGCTGACGGAGCTCGCAAGGGAGCTTCCCGCGTACCGCGCGATATATTCCACTCACATGAGAAACGAGGGGCTCATGCTGATCCCGGCATTGGAGGAGGCGATAAGGCTGGGAAGAGAAAGCGGAGCCTTCGTGGAGATATCTCATCATAAGGAGACACGGAAGGAGCTGTGGCGGGACGCGGTCATAAAGTCTGTCGGGCTGATGAAAAGTGCGAGGGAAAGCGGCGTGAAGATAGCCTTTGACCAGTATCCGTACAGGGCGTCCGCCACTTCCCTGGATTCAAATGTTTCGGAATGGGCGTTTGAGGGGGGCAGAGAAAAGCTTTTCGAAAGACTGAGAGATCCCGTGACCAGAAAGATCCTCGTAAGAGAGGCGAATGAAAGCCATACAGGCAGGTGGGGCGATATATTTATCTCCTATGCCTTCGGAAAGGACAATTTGTGGACGGTCGGGAAATCCGTAGAGGAGATCGCCTCGATCAGAGGCACGGACCCCGCGGAGGCGTGCTTCGACCTCATACTCGCCTCGGAGGGCCGTGTCAATGAGGTCAACTACGGGATGTGCGAGGAGGATATAGAGTTCATAATGAGTCAGGATTTCGGGGTCATCGGCTCCGACGGAGAGGCGAAGCCGCTTAACTGTGAGGGGCAGCCGCATCCCAGAAATTTCGGTACCTTTCCGAGGGTCATCGCACATTACTGCAGGGAGAGAAAACTGTTTTCACTTGAAAAGGCGATAAACAAGCTCACCCTGATGCCGGCGGAGCGCATGGGCCTCAGGGACAGAGGCCTCATAAAAGAGGGGATGTGTGCTGATATGGTGATCTTCGATTTCGAAAGAATAAACGATACTCCGTCCTATGACAGACCCAAGCAGGCCTGTGAGGGTATAGAGAGGGTGTATGTCAACGGAGTTCTGACTGCTCTTAATGGCAGGCACACGGGCGCAGCCGCGGGCCGGGTGCTGAGAAGAGGAAGATGATACGAAGGTACGGTGCAGGGACTGAGTTTACTGCTGCCGCAGAAGGATAACAGAAGGGGCATTGCCCCTTCTGTTATTTATAGCGGCGGCCGGTGAATTCGATGAGCTTCCTTGCGAGGACCAGCATGGGATCGACATACATATCAGGCAGGTCCTCGTCGGCTTTTATCACGGAAAGTTCGGTACAGGCGAGTATCACGATGCTGCAGCCGTTATCTGTGAATTCCTTTTCTATAAGCGCGAAGCTTTCCCTGTCACACGGTCTGCCGCTCTTTACACAGTCATAGATCTGATGCATCACTTCCTTCTGGATGTCCGGACGGGGAGTATAAAAGCTCAGCCCCTCATCACGGAGGGCTTCCTGATACAGACCGGTCTTTACGGTCCCGTCCGTTGCCATGATGCCGACCCTTGCCTGCGGTGACGAGGCTGCTATTTCCTTCGCGGTCAGTCTGATCATATGGAAGATGGGCATATCGAGCTTATCGCTTATCATATCGACGAAAAAATGAGCGGTATTGCACGCCACGCCTGCGGCTTTACACCCCGACTCCTGTAAAAAGAGCGCATCCTCAAGGATACGGTCTTTGACCCTGTCGTAATCTCCGTCAAGGATCGCACCCGTCCTGTCAGGCATGGAGGTATCGCTTAAAAGGAGCAGGCTGATGTGGTCCTGATCCTTTTCGGCAACAGTATGCTCGGTGATCATCCTGTATAGCAGCTGGCTTGCCATAGGGCCCATGCCGCCTATTATTCCTATTTCCGGTTTCATTCAAGTTTCTCCTTTACCTGTTTTTGACAAAGAATCTATATGCAAAAAACATACCCGATGCCTGAGAAAGAGGGGATTTATGTGCCGTATAATTTTCCGAAATATTATTTTCCAAAAATCAGACACAAAACAGAATATTATATGATATAATTGGCAGGTATAAAGATGATTATGTACAAGGAGAATACCGATGAAGTTTTCAGAGATGAAATATGAAAGACCGGATCTTGAAGCCGTAAAGAAGCAGTATACCGATCTTGCGGCGAGGCTCGGGGCTTCCGCTTCCTACGAGGAAGCACGGAAGGTTTTCGTTGAGGAGGATACTTTCTCAAAACACATCAATACTTTGTCTACCATCTGTGAGATCCGTAATTCCATCGATACGAGGGACGAATTTTACGATGCGGAGAAGAATTTCTGGAACTCTGCCGAGCCGGAGCTTATGGAATACGAAAAGCGCTGGACGGAGACGCTTCTCAGCTCGCCGTTCCGGAAGGATTTCGAGAAGGAATTCGGTAAGATCATCTTCACAAACGCCGAGCTTGAGCTGAAAAGCTTCAGGCCGGAGATCATTCCCGAACTTCAGAGGGAGAATGAGCTCGTTCAGGAATACGCCAAGCTCATCGCAAGCGCAAGGATACCTTTCATGGGAGAGATATACACCGTTTCTTAGATGGGCAAATACAAAAATGACGCAGATGACGATATAAGACTCAGCGCATGGAAGGCTGAGGGACAGTGGTATAAGGACAACCACGAAAAGCTGGACTCGATCTAGGAGAGCTCATAGTACTGAGATACGAAGATATCGATGGCGACTTTATCACGATCCAGAGGATGTATCGCAGAGATTCAAAGGAGATAGTACCATATACCAAAGGAACCTATGGTGACCGGCGGGTAATTCTAACCACAGAAGCAAAGAGGATAATAAAGATATGCCAGCAGTATCAGATTCAAAATGGCTGCGACAGTGAAGGATTTATTTTTTCAAACGACGGAGAACCGTGCGGGTATACTCCTACCAGAGAACTGTACGACAAATACTGTAATAAGCTTGGAATAATAAAAAAATCTTCGCACAAGGCAAGAAAAACATATATTTCTTCTTTACTTGACGGAAATGTAAATGTTAATTCAGTAAGAGAGATGGCAGGGCACCGTGACGAACGAACAACTTTATCCAACTATTATTTCGACAGAAGTTCGGATGAAGAGAAGAAAAAAATGATCGAAGCGGCCCTGGCAATCTAGATTGAGAAAAGTTTTGGGTAACGAAAAATACCCAAAGTACCCAAAATACCCAAAATCGCTATTTTTCTCCAACAAGTAAAAATCAGGCTCCAATCGTTTCAAAAAACGTCAAAGTCCTTGAAAATCAAGGGCTCTCGGGAAAAGCAAAACCCCGAAGATCTCTCTTCGGGGCCTCAAATTCTGGTGGACCATCAGGGGCTCGAACCCTGGACACCCTGATTAAGAGTCAGGTGCTCTTCCAGCTGAGCTAATGGTCCGCATTTGCTCGGAACATTTGATATATTAACACTTATAAACTCCTTTGTCAACAGTTTTTTTAAGGAGTTTTTTTAGATTCATAAAATATATGATAACCCTGAGGAATGAAAAAGGGGATTATTTATATTAATAATTATGTTTTTGAGTTCGGATTCATTGCAAACGGAAATGATTTGTTGTATAATACATGTAACTATATTCAAAATGGAGTTATTATGTCCTAAACGTAGGGCAAGGAAGTTATTTCTCAAATTTTGAAGTAAGCATATTTGGGAGAATTTGAGTGGAAATATTTGGATCATTTATAAATTGGATACAAGAAGTGGCGCAGCCCATCATTGATTTATATCATAAAGATACTGACACATTCTTTATAGGGGCTATTGTTCTTGTGCTGTTGCTTCTGATCATTATCATAGTTCTCGCCAGAAAGGCAGAGGAGAGTGATGACCGTCCCAAGAAGAAGATCAGGTATGATGACATCGACTGGTCCATGGACGGTGATGAACCGAAGGAAAGTAAAGAACAGCTTCAGGAAGTTGAGAGTTCCAGAAGAAGGAATCACACGAAGGCTGTGGCGGAGCCGGAGCCTTTGCCTGAACCAGAACCTGAGCAGGAACCGGAGCCTGAGGATGAACCCGAAGAGACTTTGCCCGAGGAAGTCAAAGAAGAGCTGGATGCTTTCGCTGTTCCTATGTGGATGACGAAGCACACCATTAGTCTGGACGAGGCCAATGCTGACGCTCAGAAATGGATCGAAGAGGAACTGGACAGACGCATAAGCGTAACACGCAGACTCATGAGCGAGACGGAGCGTCATGCTGAACAGATCGAGAAGCTTGCTCTGGAGATCCCCAAGGAGAGAGTCGTCTGCATCGTGACCAAGGACGATGGGCAGGAGACGCCTGATAAGGGTGGTTCATCTGAACCTGAGCAGGAATATCCGAAGGTATGGGAAATCGAGGCTGAGCCGGCAGTTCAGAGCAAGCCTGAATCTGCACCTGAGCCGGAGATCCAGACAGAACCAGTACCGGAACCTGCACCTGAGCCGGTGGTAATAGAAACCATCAAACCGGAACCTGTTCATGAAGAGCCGGTGGTAAAGAGCTCAGATGTCGATACTAAGACTTTCGAGTCAGGCACCCTTAACAAGATCATCAAAGAAGCAGAAGAACTTAAGGCTCAGCAGGGTGAAGAACCCGAAGAAGAGTCAGGACCATCTACCGTAGAAGAGATCCTTAAGGCGGCGGGAGACCGTGAAGAAGGATCCCCGGGCCGGAACATCCAGGAGACTTTGAGACGGCTGGAATCCATGCAGACTGATAATGACAGCCTTGCAAAGGATATCGGCCTCTATGAAGAACCTGCTGAAACCGTCTCTGCCATCAAAGAACAGACTGCAGCGCCTGTTGAAACATCTCGCGCCGGTTATCTGAGGCCGGGTACCCTGGCTCCTGAAAACCAGGAACTTCAGGACAGCCTCAGGATGGAATACGAGCAGATGCTCAGAGGCGAAGAGGCTGTTCCCTCGGTCGGAAGCAATGTGGTGGATACGAGCGACACTGTAAACGTGCGTCCCGGAAGGATAAGAAGATTCGGCTTGAACAACCGTGATACCAACAGATCCGGAAGGGTCTTTACTGAAGAAGAACTGATCAAACAGATACGTGATTGATATAGAGACGTTACTATAACGGAGGAAAAGGTATGTTTTGTACTAAGTGTGGAAATGAGTTACATCCTAATGACAAATTCTGTGCCAAATGCGGTGCTGAGGTAAGAGGCGGCGGAGACCAGAAATACGGTAACGTCGTATTCAACCCTCCTTTCAGAATGGAAGCTGAGAAAAAGACTGCACAGATCCTTAAGAACCGCGAAGAATTCAAAGGATTCAAAGAAATGGCAGATGAAAACAATAGGAGGGCCGTTCGCTCAAAGGGCAAAATGGACTGGAATCTTGAGGGATTTCCTGAGAGTCTGAATGCCAGAAGCGGGAAGTCAAGTTTTGACTGGGATTCTGTTATCGAAAGACGCAGATCAGATCGTTCCCTTGGGTTCGAAAAACTCGATTTCAGCTCCACCATGGAGCACAAAAAAATAGATGCTGAAGACGTGGAACAGTCTAAGGCTGCCAAGGAGGAAAGCGTATCCCTGGGTCTTCCTCCCGAAGATGCCAAAGGCATTTCTTTGGAAGAACTGGAGAAGGAGCTCTATGATCTTGAGCAGGAACTGAAGACCGACACAGCCCGTACCGCTAAGTACGAGCCTCTCAAGTCAGAAGAGATCGACAACAGCGATGAACTGGATGCATATCTTGACGGCATCTCCAAATCAAAGAAATCTCAGAAGGCAGTTAAACCTGAACCGGAAATGAAGTGGAATTTCAATGAGCCTGTGACTAAAGAGAAGGCTGCAGTCACATCTTCCATGGGCCTGGTTTGGGGAATCGATCCTGAAGAACTTCAGGCTAAACGCCGCGCCAGCAAATTAGCCGCCAAGAAGCAGGCTAAGGTGGTATGGGATATGGAGGAGAAGGCAAAGGACCCCGAGCCTGAGCCGGAGCCTGACTCGTCTCCGGCACCCGCAGAACCCGTTAAGGCAGAGCCTGTCATCGAGGAGCCCATATACTATACTGAGCCGGTAAAAGAAGTCGCTCCTGAAATCAAGCCTGAGCCTGAGGTGGCCCAGGAGGTTTACAGTGAGCCCGTTCAGGAACCTGTGCAGGAAGACTTTTTCCACATGGACGAAGTGACCAAGGCTGTAGAGGTACCCAAGTTCACAGAAGAGAAACCTGTGGCAGAAGAAGTTTTTGATGAATATAAGGATTTGATCAAGAACGCTGAGCCGGAGTATCTGGATAAGACCATGATCTTTGATCATGACACTCTTCCGCAGAACGAAGAGCCAGTCGAGGAAGCAGTGCCTGTAACAGAGGAACCTGCTCCTGAAACACCTGCTGAGGAACCTTCTTTTGAGATCCCTGTATGGGAGCCTGAAGCAGCACCTGAAGAAGCAGAGACAGTAGTATCCGCTTTTGAGGAGCAGGCTGCTCCAGAGCCGGAACCGGTTGTTGTTCCTGAACCTACGCTGATTACTGAAGCGGCAGCAGAAGAACCTGCAGCAGAGCTTGAAGAGACTCAGGGAGAGGAACTCGCTGAAGAAGAACCTGCAGAGGAGCCTGCAGCAGAACCCGAGGAACCTTCCTTCGAGATCCCTGTGTGGGCACCTGTTGAGGAGCCTCAGGAAGAGACAGAACCCGCAGAAACTGCTTTTGAGGAGCAGGCCGTTTCAGAGCCTGAGCCCGTTGCAGTTCCTGAGCCTGAACTGGTCACTGAAGCTATAGAAGAAGAGCCTGCAGCGGAAGAACCCGTGGAGGAGCCTGAGACAGAGGCGGTTTCCGAAGAGCTTGCAGAAGAACCTGCAGAGGAGCCTGTTGAAGAACCTGCTCCTGTAAGAACAACTCCTTTATATCAGTCCGATTTCAAACACCCTTGGGAAAAAGAAGAGACTCCTCTTGAAGTTCCCAATTTCAATGAAGAAGCACCTGCTGAAGAGGCAGCTGAAGCTATCGAAGAAGTTCCCGCAGAGGAAGAAACTCCGGAAACGCCTGAAGCACCTGAGACTCCGGATGGCAATGGAACCATGTTCTACACCTTCTCCAAGAAGAACGAAGCTTTCCAGGAACTCCTCAGAAAAGAAAGAGAGAGACTCGAGAGCATGGGAGCTTCCTATGTTCCTCAGAATGCAGAGACATCTTCAGCACAGTCCAATATCACAGGACATGTCAAAGGACTTGCCTATGAAGAGGGCGGACACTTCGTCGAAGAAGTGGTTCAGCCTATAGAGACCACAGTGGCTGACCTTTCCGGAGACGCCAAACCCAATCCCGGCCGCTTCAAATACAGTTTCATGACTGACAGCGACTGGCTCAGGGAAATGTCACAGCCCATCGATAATGTCAACAAGACCAGAATGAGCTATTCCGAGATCTTTGCTAAACCGTTAGTTGAAGACGAAGAAAATAAGCCCATTTACGTTCCCAAGACTGAAGAAGAGAAGGCTAAGGCTGCTGAAGAGATCAACAAGATCTTTGATGAGGATGAACAGACTAAGCCTAAGAGCCATGTAGTAGGAAATACCATCATTATCCTTCTCCTTCTGGTCATTCTCTTTGAAGGATCAGTACTTGCAGCTAAGCTTCTGGCACCTGACAGCAAGTATGCACATCTCACCGACGGTGTTATCGAGAAAGTAATGAACATCATTTCAGAAAAGAAAGATGGCGGAACGATAGACGTCATCCCTGCAGACACAGGCGATAACGCAGATGCTGAAGATACATATTATCCTGCAATGATAGCTAAGCTTACAGAAAATGTAACAACTATCGGAGATGTACAGTACAACGCAAATCTTACATATTCCACTGTGGACCAGCCGGCTTACAGCGATATCCTCGATAAGGATACCCTTAAGGATTCTGAGTGGCAGGAAAACGATGACGGACAGATGGTGACCTATGCAGAAGCCATCTACGAAGCCGTCATTGCATGGTATGACGGCTGGCAGGAAGATAATACCGATAGCGAACTGGTTGGAATCAACAGTGTTGAACTCGGCGAGATCAAGAAAGACGACACCGGTTACTATGTACTCACCAAGGTCATCTATGCTGATAAGGACGGAGGAACCACCGAAACTGCACAGACCTGCTACCTTACTATTGAAGACGATTCAATGTTCGTCAATGAAATCAGGGAGGACACAATAAATGAATAAAAGCCCGGCAAATAAACTCGAGCGGAAGATAATGATCGTCGTCGCCATTATTGTGGTGATCGGCGCTCTGTTCATGTCCCTCGTAAACTTCATAGCAAACTTCCTTTGGTTCAAAGAAATGGGCTATCTGGACGTTTTCTTCAAACAGCTGGTGACCCAGCTTACCGTGGGCATACCTACCTTTGTGGTAGTAAGCGCTTTGGTAATGCTTTATCTGACACATCTCAGGAAAAGTTATTTCAAGCTCATAGCTTCCGGAGAAGAGACCAATATGAAAGCTCTCAAGAGGACAACATTGGTCCTGGCTCTGGTTTTCGGACTGGGCGCTACCTTCTTTGCGGTAACTACCTTATGGTTTGAGATCCTGAAGTTTGCTAACAGTACAGGATTCAACATTCAGGATCCGCTCTTCCATCTTGATATATCATTCTATATCTTCAAGCTGGAATTCCTTACACAGCTCAATGAACTTCTCATTGGAGTTATCGTCGGATTTGTAGCACTTACAGTCATTTACTACATCATTCTCATGACCGTAAGAACTCCGGACATGTTCGAAGAAGCACAGCCCGGACCTGAGCAGACTTATGGACAGGCCGATGACGGCAGATACTCCGGATCTTCCAATCCCTTTGAAAATGCTTCCAAGGGTGCAGAGGATATCTTCTCCAAGATAGGCATCAAGATGCCTAAGAGAGAACCCAAGCCCAGAAGACAGCTGGACGACAGCAATTTCAAACAGCTCATGAAGATAGCTTCAGGTAAGCTGGCAGGACTCGGATGCATTTTCTTCCTGATGCTGGCCATCGATTTCTTCCTGAGACAGTTCGATCTTCTCCACGCTCATACAGGAGCTGTTTACGGCGCAGGCTTTACTGATGTTACCATCACTCTCTGGATGTACAGGATTCTGTGCGCCCTTTCAGTAGTCTCTGCTGTAATGTTCGTCATCAATATGGCGAAGAAGAACTACAAAAAACTTCTCTCAGTTCCCGCACTCATGATCGTGATCGGCGTTCTGGGAACAGGCGGAGCCCTTCTGGTCCAGAACTTTATCGTATCTCCTGACGAACTTCAGAAGGAGACACCTTATCTTCTCAATAACATTGAGTACACCCAGTATGCTTATGGTCTTGATGATGTTAACATCAAGAGCTTTGCAGCTGACAACAAACTTACGGCAGAAGATATCGCAAGCAATATGGAGACCATCACCAATATCCGTATCAACGACTTCGAACCTGCTGAACAGTTCTATAATCAGACTCAGTCCATCCGTCAGTACTATTCCTTCAACGATGTAGACAACGACAGATACTGGGTAAACGGAGAGTACACCCAGACTTTCCTCACAGCCAGAGAAATCGATGAGAACAAGATCTCTGATACCTGGCTCAACAAACACCTTAAATACACTCACGGATACGGAGTTGCCATGTCCCGTGTAGATAAGGTAACTTCTTCAGGTCAGCCTGACGTTCTCGTAGGAAACATTCCTCCTGAGTCGGCAGTCGACGAGATCAAGATCGACAGACCTGAGATATACTTCGGTGAACTTGCCAACGAATATGTAATAGTTGGCACCAAGGAAAAGGAATTCGACTATCCTAACGGTGATTCCAACTCATACACCTCTTACGAAGGTAATGCCGGTATCGGAATGAACCTCTTCAACCGTCTGGTATTCGCCATCAGAGAAGGCAGCCTTAAGCTTTTGGTATCATCCAATATCACCGGAGACTCCAAGATCATCATCAACAGAAATGTTGTTGACAGAGTCCAGACCATAATGCCTTATCTCAGCTATGAGCAGGATCCTTATATGGTCACTGTGGACGGCAAACTTTACTGGATAATCGATGCTTACACAGTATCAAACCTTTATCCTTATTCCGAGCCTTACAGCGAGGAGACCAACGTAAACTATCTCAGAAACTCCGTCAAGGTAGTTATCGACGCATATAACGGAAATACTGATTATTATGTAATCGACCAGAACGATCCTATCGCTCAGACATATGCCAAGATCTATCCTACGCTCTTCAAGCAGCTTGATCAGATGCCTGAGAGCCTGAGAGCTCACCTGAGATATGCCAATACGCTCTTCAGCATCCAGGCTAAGGTCTACGGCAAGTATCACATGGAAGACGTCAACGTATTCTATCAGTCAGAGGACCTTTGGGATATCGCAAACGAGATCTACGGTACCGAGAAGCAGCAGATAATTCCTAACTACTATATCGCTAAGCTTCCGGGAGAAAAGAATGCAGAGTTCTTCAACTCCGTTCCTTTCACACCCAGATCAAAGCAGAACATGACAGGCCTTCTCATTGCAAGAAACGACGGCGAAAATTACGGTGAGCTGGTGCTCTATCAGTTCCCTAAGTCAAAGACTGTATACGGACCTGAGCAGATCGAGGCTCAGATAGACCAGAATACCGAGATCTCCAAAGACTTCACTCTTTGGGCGTCAAACGGCACCAACTACAGAAGAGGAAATCTCTTCGTAATTCCTATCAACACTTCAGTGCTCTACGTAGAGCCTGTATACCTGGAAGCTCAGAACTCATCCATCCCTGAAGTCAAGCGTATAATCATGGCTTACAAGGATCAGATCGCTTACGGCGAGACTCTGGCGGATTGTATCATCGATCTCTTCGGATATGATATCAATGAGGATTCCAAAGTCACTCCTGATGACAGCATCATCGACGGAGGAGAAGGTGAAGATGCCGGAGAGGATTCCGAAACCATGACTCAGGCAGAACTTATCGCCAAGGCACAAGAGGCCTTCAACAAGGCACAGGAAGCTCAGCAGGAAGGAAACTGGGCCGCTTATGGCAGATATCTTGATCAGCTGGAGGAATACCTGAACCAGCTTGCAGGCTAATAAAGCATATCGTATTTAATATTTTTACTCGGAGGAATATATGCTGGAACTAAGAACTGACAAAATGCTTTTCACCATACCAAAGGATCAACACACTACGACTCAGATCGCAGCGCTTCTCACTGCACATCCTGAAGTACATTTCGTATCCTTTGCGGGAGTTGATATAGCAGGAAATGACACGGATGAAAGGATCCCCATCAAACTCTTTATCGAAGATATCGATAAAATGCTTACTCAAGGTGTACAGACAGATGGTTCCAGCGTTAATCTTCCCATTATCGCAGAACTCAACAATGCCAAGGTGGATATGATCCCCGACATGGATGTCAACTGGTATGTCGATTACAATTTCAGCAATGTGGACATCTTCACGGGACTTCCCGTTGGAACTCTCAGGATCCCCAGCATCCTGATCCATAATGACAAAAAAGAAGTCGGAGCCAGAGCCATTCTTAAAACAGCTTTGGAAAAGTTCAAAGCCGATCTTCTTAAAGAGATAAAGGAGCACCCTTATGTGGTTAAGCACATAGGCGGTATTTCCGGTGCTGATGACATAGACGAGATCGTTCTTACCAGCGCTACGGAGCTGGAGTTCTGGGTAAGAACTCCTGACGACAAAGCTGACAGAGAGGAACTTTCCACTTCTCAGGAGCTTAAGGAACAGTACTGGAAGCGCACATACGGACCTGTAAGGACCGCCATGGAGAAGACCATAGAACTTCTGGATTGCTATGGCATCGATATGGAAATGGGCCATAAGGAGGTAGGCGGCGTCAAGTCAAAACTTACATCATCCGGCCACATGGATCACATCATGGAACAGCTGGAGATCGACTGGAAATTCGCTGCTCCTATGCAGGCTGCAGATAATGAGAAACTTGTAAAATATATAGTAAGGGATGTTTTCAATGAATTCGGTCTCAACACCACCTTTAAGGCCAAGCCTGTAGAGGGAGTCGCAGGTTCCGGAGAGCATACTCATCTGGGAGTCTGCGCGAAACTGAAGAACGGAAACATAATAAATCTTTATAATACCAAAGACATGAAAGAGGACTTCATGAGCCCCATCGGTTATGGCGCTCTCATGGGCATCCTTAAGAACTACGAGGCCATGAATCCTTTTGTAAGTTCCACTACAAACTCTTTCAAAAGACTCAAACCCGGCTATGAAGCTCCTGTATGTATCGTAACATCTCTTGGACACAGTCCCAAAGAACCTTCTAGAAACAGGACCATACTTATCGGTCTGGTGAGAGATATAAACAATCCTAAGGCCACCAGATTTGAGCTCAGATCACCGAATCCCAAGAGCAACACCTATCTGGTCCTTGCTACGGGATATATGGCAATGCTTGATGGGATCAAGGCCGCGCTTAAGGCAGAGAAGACCCCTAAGGAGCTGGAAGCTTCCATTTCCAAGAAGAGCGGGGAGGAAGATTTCTACCTTGAGACCGGCAGAGAATATCGTTCCGAAATGAACGTTTTTGAGGATTACACGGCTGAAGAGCGTGAAAAGCTCTTTGGAAGACCGCCCAGGACAGTTTGGGAGAATCTGCAGAGCTTCGAAAAGTATCCTGAGAAGGTGGCGGCCGTATCAGAAGGCATCATGGACGAAATCACTCTTGCGTCCTATAAGACATGTATCCTGAACGAGTGGTCCACAGAGTATCACTTCAGGAACATACCCAATGCCATGGACGATATCAAGGAGTGCGTAAGGGCTCATGGGGAAGACGCTACAGATTTCGACGAAGCTTGCTGGGAAGAGATAAACGCGCTGAGATTTGCCATCGCAAAGGATTCCATGACTTCCAAGTGCCTTCTTACAAGAGCCAGGGAAGCTCTGGATTCCAAAGACTATGACATGGCATCAGAACTTCAGGTCGAGATCCAGACTAAAGTTGAGGAACTCAAGCAAAAATATTTCAATTACAAAAGAAATCTGTTTTAGTTTTTAAAACTTCAGCAGTTATAAACGTACATTATATATGAAAGAAGGAAACCGCATATGTTGGATATTAAAAGAATAAGAGAAGACTACGAAGGATGCAAAAGAGGCGTAGAAAGAAGGACCAAAGGCAGCTTCGGAATCGAGAACGCACTTCCTCTTGACGACAAGAGAAGAGCTCTTCTGGGTGAAGTTGAAGCCATGAAGAACAGACAGAACGTGGTCTCTAAGCAGATCCCCAAGATGAAAAAGGCAGGAGAGGACACATCAGAGATCATGGCAGAAATGAAAGAACTGTCTGTTAAGATAAAGGAATTGGATCAGCAGGTCTCTCAGGTAGAAGCAGAACTCAGAGATTGTCTTTTGAATATTCCCAATATCCCTGCGGATTTCGTTCAGGAAGGCGAAGATGATTCCGCCAACGTAGAAGTCAAGAAATTCATGGAGCCTACATCCTTTGGATTTGAACCCAAAGCACACTGGGATATAGGCACTGACCTGAACATTCTGGACTGGGAGAGAGCAGGCAAGATCGCCGGCACGAGATTCACCATCTATAAAGGCCTTGGAGCCAGACTTGAGAGAGCAGTTGAAAACTTCATGCTCGATCTCCACACCGTGGAGCAGGATTATCTGGAGATACTTCCTCCTTTCATGGTAAACCGCACAGCTATGACGGGCACCGGTCAGCTTCCTAAGTTTGAAGAGGATATGTTCTATATTCCTCAGAAGGATTTCTTCCTCATTCCGACTGCAGAAGTTCCTGTTACCAATATGCTTGGCCAGGAGATCATTCCTGAGGAAGCGCTGCCCATCCACTATACAGCCTATACCCCTTGCTTCAGAGCAGAGGCAGGTTCAGCCGGAAGGGATACCAGAGGACTCATCAGACAGCATCAGTTCAATAAGGTTGAGCTGGTCAAGTTTGTCAAGCCGGAAACTTCCTGGGATGAGCTGGATGCTCTCACAGAAGATGCAGAGGCAGTTCTCAAGGCTCTGAAGATCCCTTACAGAGTTGTAAGACTGTCCACGGGAGACCTGGGCTTCTCATCTGCATGTACCTATGACATCGAAGTATGGATGCCGTCCTATGGCAGATATGTGGAGATCTCATCATGCTCCAACTTCCTTGACTTCCAGGCAAGAAGAGCCAATATAAGATTCAGAAGGGCAGAGGGCGGAAAGCCTGAATTCGTCCACACTCTCAATGGTTCAGGACTGGCTGTCGGACGTACGACAGCTGCCATACTTGAGAACTATCAGCAGGAAGACGGCTCCGTCGTCATTCCGGAAGTTCTCAGAAAGTACATGGGTACAGATGTCATCACCAAAAATGAACGCTATTAATATCTAACTATATATTATTACTAGGAGGCATACAATGAACACTCTTGAACTTATACGCGAATTCGGACATGAAGAAGTGGCATTTTTTAACAATGAAAAAGCCGGACTTAAGTGTATAATCGGCATCCACAGCACTAAACTCGGACCTGCATTAGGCGGCTGCCGTCTTTGGCCCTATAAGAATGAAGAGGCAGCTTTATTTGACGTTCTTCGTCTTTCCAGAGGAATGAGCTTCAAAAACGCAGCTGCAGGACTTCCTATAGGCGGAGGAAAAGGAGTCATCATTGCAGATCCTTCTCAGAAGTCAGACGCTCTCTTTGAAGCTTATGCAGAGTGTGTAGAGAGCCTTAACGGAAGATATCTCACAGCGGAAGACGTAAACACTGATACTCATGATGCAGACATCATGCTGAGAAAGACACAGTACGTTGTAGGCCGCGCTGATGTCAGCGGAGATCCCTCACCTTTCACAGCCATCGGATGCTTCGACGGAATCAGAGCTACAGCCAAGTCCGTTTTCGGATCTGATGATCTGGACGGAATGACCATCGCAGTCCAGGGCCTGGGCAAGGTTGGATACGACCTGGCAGAGAGACTTCACAAGGCCGGTGTTAACCTCATAGTCTGCAACAACTCCAACAAAGCAATGCTGGAGAAGGCTGTTAACGAACTGGGCGCAAAGGTAGTAGGTTCCAATGAGATCTACGGAGTAGACTGCGACATCTTCTCACCTAACGCTCTCGGTGCTATCCTCAACAAGGATACCATTCCTCAGCTCAAATGCAGAGCGGTAGCAGGAGCTGCCAACAATCAAATCTATGACGAGGAAGCAGGACTTGCACTTAAGGCAAGGGGAATCGCTTATGCACCTGACTTCATCATCAATGCCGGCGGCGTTATTAATGCAGGACAGGAAGCCTTCACCACATATGATGAAGAGAACGTTCTCAGACAGGTCCACAACATTTACAACACTGTTTACAATATTCTCGAAGAGTCCAAGGAAACCGGCGAGCCTGAGGGCGTCATCGCACAGCGCTTCGCAGAGGAGAGAATCAAAAACGGACTCAAATAAAATATATTTTCACAGGGGGAAAAAATGAAAACAAAGAAAACCATTGCAGTACTTGTCGTCGTAGCGCTTATGCTGGCCTCCTTTATTCCGGGAATGGCTTTTGCAAAAGACGAGACAAAGACAGCTCCGGCTGCAGAAACCAGCCAGAATGAGCAGGTCATAGACCAGGAGCAGGATACTGAAACAACAGATCCTACAGGGGAGGCTCAGGAAACAACCGGTACAAATGAACCGCAGAACGGGCAGGATGAAGGAACGCCTGCAGAAGGTACAGACCCGGAACCCATCGTAGATCCGGTCGTAGAACCTGTACCTGAAGATGTTCATGAAGACGGATTCTTCAAGGAAGACGGAAAGTGGTATTACTACGAGAATGGCGAAAAGGTCAAAGGGTTCAAGGAAATTGACGGACATACCTATTATTTCCGCAAGAAGACCGGAGAGAGAGTTAAGGGCTTCAGAACCATAGATGGCCAGAAATATTACTTCATCAAGAAGAACGGTCACATGGCCAAGGGATTCCTTAAATTATCAGACAATAAGTATTACTTTGACGAGAAGACCGGTGTCATGGCCAAAGGCCTGACCAAGGTAGGAGATCACACCTATCACTTTAAGAAAAAGACAGGCATCATGTCTCATGGCTTCATCACCATCGGCGGATACAAATACTATTTCAAGAAATCCAATGGCCGCATGGCTAAGGGCTTCATGACCATCAGCAAGGAGAAGTATTACTTCAGCAAGAAGAATGGTCATATGCTCAAAGGATTCCAGAAGATCAAAGGCAAAAAGTACTACTTCGGAAAGAGCTCCGGAAAGATGTTCAAGGGCGTTCATAAGATCGGTAAAGATATCTGCACCTTTGATAAGTCAGGAGTCCTGGTCAGAACCATTTACGGCGGTAAGAAGGCTATCTGCCTTACCTGGGATGACGGTCCTTCCGACAATACTTTGACCATCATGAATGCGCTTCTTGATGCAGGCGGAAGAGGAACCTTCTTCGTCTGCGGAAACAGAGTAGACGCCTACAGCAATACTCTTAAGACCAACTACAAGGCCGGAAACCAGATCGGAAACCACAGCTGGTCACATCCTGTGCTTTCCAACCTGAGCGCTGAGGGCATAAAGAATGAGATCTCCAGTACCAGCAACAAGATCAAGTCTGTTACAGGAGAAGCTCCTAAGATCTGCAGAACACCTTATGGCATCAACACGGAGTTCGTAAGAAATAACGTCAATATGCCCATCATTCTGTGGTCCATAGATACTTTGGACTGGAAGACAAGGAATGCAGACAGCACCTATAATTCCATCATGAATTCAGCAAGAGACGGTGCGGTCGTTCTTATGCATGACCTTTATTCCGAAACTGCAGCAGCTGCTGTAAGAGCTATTCCCGCACTGGTCAACAACGGTTATCAGCTGGTTACCGTTGAAGAGATGGCCATGCTCAAAGGAGTCACTCTTAAAAATGCTACAGTATATGGTAATTTCTAATTAAAAAGATTTGAGAAACTCCGGAGGTATTTGCCTCCGGAGTTCTTGATTTAAAGATGGAAATAATATAAAATGATACCATTGAAAGGAAAAACAACTATGAAGATTTCGGCAAAACCGCTTTTAATATGGTATCTTATAGTAATAATTCTCCTCGTGGCATCGATCATGACTCTTGGAGATACATATTCTATGTACGTCTATCGTGAAAGCACAGTGAATGACGGTGTTGAGGTCAGCATGGAGCCAGAAGGCATTCTGGAGGTATCTCAAATTGAGAAGCAGGACAAGCTTGTCAAAGTGTCTCTCAGAGCTATCGCCCCCGGAACTGCTGAGACGAGTATCACATATACTGCTGATCTGGACAACCCGGGTAAATATCAGTCGATCAGCGGGGCAAATCTCACGGTAACTGAAGCAGGCGTCATTCTTAACGAAAACTTTGATTTCGGCGGAAATCAATATACCATGACTTCTATCGGTCTGGCATTTTTAGGAACAGCGCTCTTCTTTATCAGATGTTTCCTCAAAAGAGTCAAAAAAGACTTTTTCGCCTACAGGACCATACTGGATTTGGGACTGGCCATGTATTTCACTGTGATGACCTTCACTTTCGGAGGAGTCAGCGTGCTGTATTTCGTCAAGCCTGAAATACTCAACGCTTCTGTTTTCTTTGACTATGCCGGAAACGCTTTGAGCCTGGTAGTTCTTTGCACCATACCGGTCCTGGTGATTTTCGCCTTCTTTATGGCTCTTTCCAATTTCAGACTTATCACCAAGGAAGGCTTCAGACCTGTCAATCTTTTGGGTATTTTCATCGGTGTGTTTATGTTATTGGGAGCTTTGGGATGCTTCGCTCTCCTGGAGTATGCGCCTTTCCTCACCGATTATTCCACCGAGGGAATAGCAGCATATATCCTGAAAACCGCAATGGCTTCCGCTTTCCTGTATTTCGAATGCATCCTTCTGGCAACCATCGTCTGTCTTCAGAGAGCAGCCAGGTTCAACCCGGAATACGACAAGGATTTCATCATCATCCTGGGCTGCGCCATCAGGAAAGACGGAACTCTGTTTCCTCTCATAAGAGGCCGTGTGGACAGGGCCATCAAGTTCTATAAAGACCAGCTGGAAGCCACCGGCAAGAAGGCTGTTTTCGTGCCTTCAGGAGGCCAGGGATCCGATGAGATCATATCTGAAGGCGAAGCCATGAAGAGATATCTTCTGGAGCAGGGCATCGAGGAAAGTCAGATCATGGCAGAGACAAGATCTGCTACGACTCTGGAGAACATGAAGTTCTCTCAGGAGCTCATAAGCCAGGTCAAAGCCGATGCCAAGGTCGCTTTTTCAACTACGAATTACCATGTCTTCAGAGGCGGTATGTTCGCCAGAGAGGCCGGTATGCACGCGTCAGGCATGGGATCCAAGACCAAGTGGTTTTTCTGGCCAAATGCTGAAGTAAGAGAGTTCATTGGACTTATCGTAAATGAGATCCGGGCACACATTTCTGTTGTCATCGGCCTGACAGTTCTGTCGGTCATCATGGCTAACCTGGGCCAGATCATGAAAATGCTTCTGTAATATGAAAAGATCATTGATAAACTTCCTGCCGGAGCATGCCTCGGAGGGCCCCGTGTCCTTCCACATGCCCGGTCACAAGGGATCACAATTATATAAAGAACTGGGATACGGTTACATCCTGGATCACCTGATGGATTTCGACATCACGGAGATTCCCGGAGCTGACAATCTTTTTCAGACGGAGGACGTGATATTCTCCATCATGCAAAAGTATGGCAGGCTCTATGGATCCCGCAAGTCATACCTTCTGGTGAATGGGTCTTCGGTAGGTCTGATCACCGCCATCCTTTCTTCATCGAAGAGGGGAGATAAGGTGATCCTGGCCAGAAATTCTCATAAGTCGATTTTTAATGCTCTGACTTTAGGCGGACTTGAACCGGTCTACCTTTATCCTGAGATCCTCGGGGATCATGGTATTCTGGGAAGCATCTCGGCTGATGAAGTTTCACGGCTTATCGACGAAAATCCGGAAGCCTCATGTGTTGTGCTTCCATCGCCTAATTACTATGGGATCTGCTCTGACATAAAAGCCATTGCGGACGTGTGTCATGGGTCCGGTAAGATACTCATAGTGGACCAGGCTCACGGAGCTCACCTGAAGTTCATGGGAGAAGGTTATCCCAAGGCTGCGGAGGATTGCGGAGCAGACATAGTTATAAACTCCATACATAAGACTTTAGCTTCCTGGACCCAGACTGCTCTCATGAACGTCATGACTGACAGGGTAGACCTTGCGGCCGTTGAAGACTATCTTCAGATACTGGAATCCTCCAGCCCTTCATATCCTCTCATGCTGAGCCTGGATGTGAACGCGGATATTTTGCTGGATCCCGCCAAGGGACCTGAAATACTGGATCGCTGGAAGAAGGCGGTGGACCTTTTCTACAGTGAAGCTTCCGGAATAAAAGGATTGAGGGTGATCGAGGATCCTATGCTCGACAGGACGAAACTCAATCTGGATACGGGAGCCTGGGGGATCACCGGGAACCAGCTGGAGGAGATGCTCATGAAGAGGGGCATCTATGTAGAACTTGTGACGGGAAACATTACAATGTGCATGACCGGCATAGGGACTACTGAAGAACACATAAGAAGGCTTCTTAAGGCCCTGAATGAGATATGTTCAGAGCAGGGAGACTTCAGAAAAGGGGCTGCGCCTGAGGATCATACCGCCATGCTCACCATAAGGCTTGAGCGGACGGGGGTACCTGAGAGCAAGGTCTCCATGCCGGTTATGGACTGTACCGGCAGAGTCTGTGCAGCATCCATTATACCTTAACCTCCGGGAATACGTCTGGCATGTACCGGGGAGATCCTTACGGAAGAGGTGCT
>JAEEGL011582547.1_pt1 | contig 23590 bp, 16 predicted proteins | sample 9134231 | NCBI WGS metagenome assembly JAEEGL01 (sample SAMN16246548, study PRJNA631951) | gut metagenome | biome: gut microbiome; feature: rumen; material: fiber-attached | host: Bos | place: Iran: Karaj | collected 2018-10
ATGTCCTTGCGCTCGATGACCTCGTTGCCGATGCTCCATGAGATGACGCTCGGATGGTTGCGGTCGCGCAGCACCATCGCGTGGATGTCCTGACGGAAGCAGGAGTCGATGACGGTTGAGTAGTCGTAGGGATTCTTCTGTGTGCGCCAGCCGTCGAAGGCCTCGTCGATGACGAGCATACCCAGTGAGTCGCAGGCATCGAGGAAGGCACGGGTGGTGGGATTATGGGAGGTACGAATCAGGTTGAAGCCTGCCTCCTTCATCTGGCGCACCTTGCGGATTTCGGCATCGTCGAAGGCACGGGCTCCCAGCACACCGTCGTCGTGGTGTACGCAGGCACCGTTGATGAGCACTTTCTTGCCATTGAGCACGAAGCCATTCTCGGCATCGAACGAGAACGTGCGGATGCCGTATTTCGCTGTTGCGTTGTCGATGATGTTGCCAGCTTCCTTCAGTTCTACTTTCGTCTCATAGAGTGTCGGAGTCTCGGGTGACCACAGGCGTGGATCCTTGACGAAGAAAGTGGTGCTTACGCTCTTGCTCTCACCAGCCTTCACAGCTACCATCAACTGAGCGCTGCCCACTACAACGGTGGCGTTGCGGTCGGCCTGCGACTCATTCTGCACAGTCACATCCACCTGTACCCGTGCCTGGTCGGCACTCACCTCTGGTGTGGTGACGAAGACACCGTTCTCGGCAATGTGCAGTGCGGGCATCGTTTCAAGCCATACATGGCGGTAGATGCCAGAACCGCTATACCAGCGGCAGTTAGGCTGTTCGGAATTGTCGACTTTTACGATAACCTCATTTTCGCGTTTGTCCATATAAAGATAAGGTGTCATATCGACGGTGAAAGGTGTATAGCCATAGTGATGCTGACCCGCCTTCTGTCCGTTGACATAGACCTCGGCTTTTTGATACACGCCCTCGAAGTGAAGTTTGACTATCTCATCGCCGGGTGTTTTGAATGTCTTACGATACTCGCCCTTGCCAGCCTCGAACCATCCTCCGCCGGTGCCCGTAGCACCTTTGCCAGCATTGGGTCCTTCGAAAATGTCCCAGTCGTGCGGCAGATCCACGGTCTGCGTCGTTCCATCATGTGTAAACTGCCAGCCGAAGTCAAACAACTGCTTTTTGGTCATTCCCGATGTCGTCACCACTGCGATGACCAACATCATTGTCATCAAAATCTTTTTCATTACCAATTGGGTGGCAGTACGATATTCTCCACTTCGTGAGCCTTCTCGAACAGGGGCGAGATCTCCTCATCGGTGAATCCTGCGATGCCACAGCCGATGCGGGTCACGAGGAAGGTGAGGGTAGGGTGCTCCTTGGCGAAGGTGATAAACTCATCGACATACGGACGGATGGTCTCTACACCACCCTGCATCGTGGGAATGCCATAGCTCTGGCCTTGCAGACCCACGCCCTGACCCATGATAGCACCAAACTTGCGGTAGGCGATAAGTGCCGCCCCGCCGCCGTGCATTCCCTGCAGATTGCTGCCAAACACGAAGATCTCGTTCGGCTGCAGTTCTGTAATCATCGCTGGAGTTGTTCTTTTCTTTTCCATATTGTTGTTGGTTATGTTCGTTGTGTTGTTACATTTCCTAAATATACATGCTTGATGCCTTCTTCAAGTGCAATCTCCTTGGCTTCGTTTAGGGTGGAGACGGGCGTCGGTGGAAAGTTCTCCATCCGATAGCGCGGGAAGAAGCGGCTGAAGTGCAGCGGCTGGTCGGCAAGGCCGTTATCCACGATCCAGCGGCACATCTGGCGAATCATCTGAAGGTCGTCATTGATGCCAGGGATGATGAGGTTTGTCAGCTCTATCCACACGCCAGCATCGTGCATCGCCAGAATGGTGTCGAGTACGGGTTGCAGATGCCCGCCACTCACATGTTGGTAGATGCTGTCGGAGAATGATTTCAGGTCGATGTTGGCAGCATCGAGATAGGGCAACAGGTCGTTCAGGGGCTCCTGACACACATAGCCCGCCGTGACGAGAATGTTCCAAAGGCCGTTTTCACGTGCCAGCTGTGCAGTGTCCACGATATATTCCAGATACGTGAGCGGCTCCGTGTAGGTATAGGCGATGCCTGGACAGTGGTGCTCCCGACAGAGCGCCACCACATCCTGAGGCGTGAGGTTATAGTGCCCCACGTCGGATGGCGACACCTGTGAGATCTCGTGGTTCTGACAGTTCAGACATCGGAAATTGCAGCCCGTGCAGGCTATGGAGAGGCACTTGGTGCCAGGATGAAAATGGTAAAGCGGCTTCTTCTCGATGGGGTCGATGGCCAGCGAACAGGGTTTGCCATAGACTAAGCTTCTGAGCACACCGTCCTCGTTGCGCCGACTCCGACAGATGCCTGTCTTGCCGTTCGCAATATGGCAGTGATGGGGACAGAGCTGACACTCCACCCGACCATCATCCAGTGTTCTATAATAGCTGCACTCCATTAGAATACGATTGCTTCATACACATACAACTCTGCATCCTTCCAGCCGTCCCAGCCGATGCCTGCCTTATCCTGTGCACAGTGACCCACAAACTCCTCCTTCGTCCAGTTTACCTCGTCGGCTACCTGTGGCAGGAACGTGCCGCTACGGAAGCCCTTGCGGATATAGATGCCGTGACGATGGAGCTCGAATTCATCCAGACTCTGGATGCGCCGCATGGGTGTGAGCACAGAAATCTCGATGTCGATATCGTTTAGTTCCTCCTTCGTAACTGGCATAAACCGTGGGTCTTCAAAGGCGGCTGAACGGGCCATCTCTGCCACGATCTCATGCAGGGGCACATTCTCCCCGAAGTGTCCGATACACCCGCGAAGCCGTCCGTGTTTATGCAGCGACACAAAGGCACCGCACTTTGATTCCAGCGTCTTTGTCAGTTCCTTGGGTTCAGCTATCCGTTTGCCGTCAAGCGAATCCTGAATACTCGTCAGCGCAATCTCTTTCAGCATCCGCTTCTCATTATCCGACAACGAAAACGTCTGCGATGCGCCACGAACGATTGCAAAGGCATGATAGCCCACAACTCTGCTAGGATCATGATTGTCGATATCCCCTGAGTTCTGATACAGCAGATGCTTCACCTCGTACTGACCGTCCATCATCAGCATCAGTGTGGCAATGGCCAGTTCCCCACAGGCACTCGTAGCCAGATTACGGACCCCACTGCTGGCATTCTCTCCAAGCACAGCGATAAACAGCTCCACGTCGCCAGTCTCTATCGCCTTGCCCGTTCTGGCATCTACCTCGCAGGCATCCTCATATTTCGGATAATGCGAAAAATCGCTGCTTACCACAAACAGGTTCTCCTCCGAAAGATACGGCTTCAACACCTCGGCCATCCGTTTCAGCTTAAGGAAGTCGTTTGTAGATATAATAATAGGTACGATAGGCGGTACCTCATCCAGTCGCCTCTGCAAGAATGGTAGTTGCACTTCCAGACAGTGCTCTCTGTCGTGTGCCTTGGGCTGATAGCTGAAAACAGGATCTGCAGCTATCAGTTTTTGTGCGGTCTCAACGTCAACCTTTACCTCGCCCAATGGGGTAGCATAACAGTCGAACGCTGTGTTTACCGATGCCCCGTCGAGCCATTCATGATGACTCGGCCCCAGCAGGAAAATCCGTTTGTACTTTTTGCCGTCGGGGATTGCCCGATAGGCCGCAGCCGCCACGTTGCCCGAGAAATAATAACCCGCATGAGGCACAATCAGGGCTGCCACATGCTCGTATTGCTGGTCGTTGGCATGAAGCGCCAGAAAGCTGTCCACCTCCACGCTCAGTGCTCTGGCATCGCCTGTATAAAACCGGTTCGCCTGCGTCGCAGGTCTCACCTTCATCTGTCCGTTACATGTATTCATCATCACGATAGAAACAATTATCGTTATTAGCCGAATCATCATTCGTTCTTACATCTATTAGAATACAGGTAGGCTACGGCTGCTCCGGAGAGGTTGTGCCATACACTGAAGATGGCCCCGGGGATGGTGGCCAGCGGGTAAGCGGCAAAATGGATGGTTGCCAGGCTGCTTGCCAGTCCTGAGTTCTGCATGCCGACCTCGATGGAGATGGCTCTCTTCTTTGCCTCTGACAAACCGAGAAGGCGACTTATAAGATAGCCCAGACTTAATCCGCAGAGGTTATGAAGGATGACCACCAACACGATGATCGATCCGCCAGCCAGCAGTTTATTGGCATTCGCAGAGATGATGATAGCTACAATCATGGCAATGGCAATTGATGAGAAGGCTGGGAGATAGTCAGTAGCCTTCTTTGTGAAATTAGGCCATAGCCCTTTTAAGATCAGTCCTACCACGATAGGCAGGATAACCACCCAGAGGATGCTCAGCAGCATACCTACCACATCGACATTGACACTCTTGCCCGCCAAAGCCCAGGTGAGCAAAGGTGTGAGGAACGGGGCGAAGAGGGTAGAGACACCCGTCATTCCAACGGAAAGCGCCAGATCGCCTTTTGCCAGGTAGGTGATGACATTTGAGGCAGTACCGCCAGGGCAACAGCCTACCAGCACCACGCCAAGCGCCAGGGCCTCGTCGAGTGAGAAGAGGCGTGCCAGTATCCAAGCCAGCAGCGGCATGATTGTAAACTGTGCCAGACAACCTATGATGACATCTTTCGGGCGGCTGAATACGATCTTGAAATCCTGCAGGTTGAGTGTCAGGCCCATGCCGAACATCACCACTCCCAACAGATAATTGATAACCGTCGGGCGAATTTGTCGCAATGAATCAGGGAATACCAGTGCCAGCACAGCTGCTAAAAGCACCAGTATTCCCATATATTTTGATATGTATTGACAGAGTGTCTTCACTTTTTAAATTTACTTAGAAGAATCCGAAGAAATAGAGCACGGCTGCCTTCTTGGGGTCGCCCATATTGCGTACCTCACCGATGCGGCTACCGTTTTTATAGACGTCGCCATTCGAGCGGATTTCACCTACACGACTGCCGTTCTCGTAAACATCACCGTTAGAGCGAACCTCACCCACACGACTGCCATTCTTATAAATATCGCCACCTGAGCGGATCTCTCCGACTCTGCTGCCGTTGACGTAGATGTCGCCATTAGAGCGCAACTCTCCTTTCCTGCTGCCACGGATATATACGTCGCCGTTGGAGCGAATCTCTCCGAATTGGCTGCCGTTGTAATAGAGTGCTGCATCGCGACCACTACTGCTGATGGTGTTGCTCTGAATCTTGTCTTTGAAGAAGAAGAAATAGACGGCTGCGGCTACTGCGGTGCTGTTGCTGCCGCCACGAATCTTTCCGATGGTAGAGTGGGTACTGCCTTCTACATCGCCATTGCGGAAATAGCCTACGGTGCTATGACGCCAGTCTTCGAAGCAGCCATTGCGATAGTAACCGATCGTAGAGTGACTGCTGTTTTCGATCTCACCGTTGCTTCTGACATATCCGATGGTAGAGTGGGTGCTGCCTTCTACCTCGCCGCTGGTCTTGATGTAACCGATGGTAGAGTGAGTACTGTTTTCAACCACACCGTTGGTGCGGATGTAACCGAGGGTAGAGCCGGTGCTGGTGGTAATCTCCATGTTCAGAGAAGCCCATTCCTTCTTCAGTGCTTCCTCGCGGGCGATGCGCTCCTGACGCTCTTTCTCGGCACGCTCAGCAGCAGCTTTCGCGCGTTGTTCTTTTTCTTCTTTCCACTTGAGAACCTGATCTTTAGAGACTAATGCTCCAATAAAGGTGTAAGCTACGAGCAGCGGACTGACATGACCTTCGAATCCTCCAATCTCTTTGTCGAAAATATAGGCATTCTTCAGGTTTGCCTTGCCGATGATCGTACCTTCATACGATACTGTGCACTTCTCGGGATCAAACTTGAGGGTGCCCAGATTGGGTGACTCGATGGTACCGTCATTGCTGATAGAGCCCACATCAGAACCCTTCTTACTGGTCCATTTACCTGTATTAGGATCGAGTTTGTAGCTCACCTTCTGACCTGCAAACTCGCCATCTTCGTAAGTCTTGTTGAATGTGATCTCCAGCTTCACGGGATCCCAAGTACCGATCTTGGTTTTATCCCACCTGATGGCAATGAGGGCGCCACTCTCGGCTGGTTGGGGAATGGTAGGCGTGATGCTCTTGATAGCTGCCTGGATAGAGTCCTGCTTACGCTTCTGCTCATCAATTGCCTTTTCTTGCTTGGTTTTGATACCAACGGCTTTACGGGCTTTGTTTAATAAACCGCCCCACTGTGCATCAGCTGGTGTGCTGAATGCGAACATGGCTACCATGGCCATCACGAGAAATTTTGTTCTACTCTTCATAATTGTACTTGGTTAATTTAATAGGTTTCGATTAATGTCTTTGCAAAAATACGGATAATCTGAGATAAATAGCGTTACCTCTCTGATAAAAATAGTTAAATGGCAAATTATTGATGATTTTTTCGCTAAATTTGCACACAAATACAGACGTAACCCAACTAAAAACGAACTTATGTCGCTGAGAATAACTCAAATTAAACCCTTGCCAGCTTTATGTCTTGCAGTGCTGCTGGTATTGTCGTCCTGTGGTGATAAGAAGCAGAAGAAGCAAGACGCTGCTCAATACAAAACGATGGTGGTGAGTAAGAGGGATATGACGCTTGAACGCCAGTATAGTGCCCGAATGACAGGTAAGCAGATCGTAGAGGTACGTCCGCAGGTGTCGGGCTGTATCACGCAAATCCTGACAGGAGAGGGGCAGGCTGTTCGTAAGGGACAGACCTTATTTATCATAGACCAGGTGCCTTATCGTGCTGCCTTGGAGATGGCCATCGCCAACCGGAAGAGTGCGGAGGCCCGTTTGGCTACGGCACGCATGAACTACGAGAACGAGGAGTTGTTGAAACGAAATGATGTCGTGGGTGAAGTGTCGGTAAAGACGATGCGAAATGCCTGGTTGGAGGCTGAGGCTGCCCTGGCTCAGGCAAAGGCTCAGGAGGTGAATGCCCGTAATAACCTGAGCTATACAGAGGTGAAGAGTCCGGTAAGCGGTGTGGCATCAATGATTCCTTGGCATGTGGGTTCTCTTGTTAGCAGTAGCATTGATGAACCGCTGGTGACTGTAGCCGACGATTCCGAGATGTATATCTACTTCAGTATCAGTGAGAATCATGCCCTCGACCTGGTATCGCAATACGGCTCTATCAGTGAGTTTATCAATAAGGCGCCGGAAGTGGGGCTTCGTCTGAACAACGGACAGAAATACGATCAGAAAGGACATATCAGTGCCGTGAGTGGTACGATTGATACGCAGACAGGAGCCGTGACACTGCGTGCTACCTTCCCCAATGCTAGCGGTTTGCTGCATCATGGCGGTAGTGCGACAGTCATCGTTCCGACCCGCCTTACAGACTGCATCGTCATTACACAGGAAGCCACTTATGAGTTGCAGAACCGCTCGTTCGTCTATCGTGTTGTCAACGGTAAGACGGTGGCTACCCCTGTGAAGCTGTTTCCGCAGCACAACGGAAAGAATTATATCGTAGAGAAGGGCATCAACGTCGGTGATACGATTATCGCCGAAGGTTCTGGTCTGCTTAGAGATGGAGTCGATGTGAAAAGTAAAGAGAGATGAACGTTAGGACATTCATAGACAGGCCGATCTTATCTGGCGTTATTTCGGTGCTGATGGTGCTGGTAGGTATCATCGGACTGAGTCAGCTTGCCCTCGAACAGTTTCCTGAAATAGCGCCGCCCACCGTTCGAGTGATGGCATCTTATACGGGTGCTAATGCCGAGACGGTGCAGAAAAGTGTGGTAGTGCCTCTGGAGGAAGCCATTAATGGTGTGGAGGGTATGATGTATATGACCTCGTCGGCTTCTAACAATGGTACGGCTTCTATTGGTGTGTTCTTCCGTCAGGGTACTAACCCCGATATGGCGATGGTGAATGTTCAGAACCGTGCTGCCACCGTTCAGGGAAGACTTCCGAGTGATGTGGTGAAGAGCGGATTGACGGTTCGCAAACGACAGACCTCGAACATTAAACAGATCGCAGTCTATAGTCCGGATAGCACTTTTGACCGTTCTTTCCTGGCTAACTATACGAAGATTAATATTGAGCCTCGCCTGAGCCGTATCCCTGGAGTGGGAGAGGTGAATGTGATGGGTGCCGACTACTCGATGCGTATCTGGCTTGACCCGCTGAAGATGGCTCGTTACGACCTGACACCAGCGGATATCACTCAGGTGCTGAACGAACAGAACGTAGAGGTAGCTACGGGTACGCTTGGTGCCGAGAGTCAGAACACCTTCCAGTACGTGCTGAAATATCGTGGACGCTACGAGAAAGAGCAGGAATACGAGAACCTTGTGATCCGTTCGTTGCCTGATGGCGATGTGTTGCGGGTAGGCGATATCGCCAGGGTAGAGTTGGGTTCGCAGAACTATAACATTATCGGTGAGACCAACGGCAGTCCTGGTATCAATATCAGTATCAATCAGGTGGCAGGGTCGAATGCCAATGAGATTATCAAACAGATAGACCGTGAGATAGAGGATATACGAAAGTCGTTGCCTCCTGATATCGTGATTGAGGATCTGGAGTCGAAAAAAGACTTCTTGGATGCGTCAATTGCCAGTGTGGTGGAGACGTTGCTCGAAGCCTTGGTATTGGTGATTCTTGTGGTGTGGCTCTTCTTGGGCAGTTGGCGTGCCACCATTATTCCCGCTATCGCTATTATCGTATCGCTGATAGCTACATTGGCTGTGATCTATGCTATCGGCTTCTCATTGAACATGCTGACGCTATTTGCCCTTGTGCTGGTGATTGGAACGGTTGTAGATGATGCTATCGTTGTCGTTGAAGCCGTACAGGCAAGACTTGAGAATAAGGATGGTACAGACGATGCGAAGCAGATGACTGAGGAGTCGATGCATAAAATTACCTCAGCCCTCATTACTACCACGCTGGTGTTTATGGCAGTGTTTGTGCCTGTCTGCTTCATCGGTGGTGTTACAGGAACTTTCTATACGCAGTTTGGTGTCACGATGGCGATTGCAGTAGCGATCTCATTATTCAATGCACTAACACTCTCACCAGCCCTGAGTGCCATTATCATGCACGACAAGCCACCTACACGTTTCCATGCTCGTTTTAACGCCGTCTTTGCATCGCTGTCATGGCGATACAAGCATGTGGTTACAGGTTTTATGCGTCGTAGAACACTGGCAGCTGTCCTTGTTGTGGCAGCTATGATAGCCCTCGGCTGGATGATGCGTACGATGAGGACCGGTCTTGTACCCAATGAGGATATGGGTACCGTATTTATTAATGTGCAGGCCTCACCAGGTAGTAGTCTGCAGCAGACCTATGGCATATTAAAAGAGGTGGAGGCACGTATCAAGGATTTGCCTCAGTTGCGTATCTATTCCCTCATTGCAGGTAATAGCAACAACTTTGAGCAATCATCGTCGAATGGTAATTTCACGTTGAAGCTGAAGATGTGGGACGAGCGTACAGCGAAAGGCGACGACGTGCAGAGTGTCGTGGATGAGATCTATCGTCGTACGGCAGATATTGCCAATGCCAAGATTCAGGTGAACACCCAGAATATGCTGCCAGGTTTTGGTCGTATCAATGGTTTTGAATTACACATACAGGACAAGCATGGTGGTACCATTGATGAGTTGATGGGCTATACAAACCGTATGATAGCCGCCCTGAATGAACGTCCGGAGATCAGTCGAGCCTATACCAACTTCTCTCTGAAGTATCCGCAGTATCGTGTGGATGTGGATGCCGCTTTGTGTAAACGGCGCGGTGTATCGCCAAGCGATGTACTTGGAGCCCTCAGTGGATATATTGGTGGCACGTATGCCTCCAACTTCGTGCGCTTTACCAAGCTCTATCGTGTGATGGTACAGGCCTCACCAGAGTATCGTCTTGATACGGAGTCGCTGAATAATATCTTTGTGAAGACCAACAAAGGTGAGATGTCACCTATCGGACAGTATCTTACTTTGACGCGTGTGTATGGTTCAGAAACCTTGTCGCGTTTTAATCTTTTCCCAAGTATCCAAGTGGGTGGAACCGCTGCAGAAGGCTATAGTAGCGGACAGGCTATTAACGCGATCCGTGAGGTGGCTGCTGAGGTGTTGCCTGAGGGGTATGGTTACGAGTTTGGTGGTATGACGCGTGAGGAAGCTTCAGCTCAGAACACCACTACGTTGGTATTCATCATCTGTATCATCTTTATCTACCTTATTCTGTGCGCACTTTATGAGAGCCTGTTTATCCCACTCGCTGTCATCTTAAGTGTGCCATTCGGATTGGCAGGCTCGTTCCTGTTTGCCCATCTGTGGGGACTTGAGAATAATATCTATATGCAAACGGGTTTGATTATGCTTATCGGACTGCTTTCGAAAACAGCCATCCTGCTGACAGAATATGCCAGTACGCGCCGTCGCCAGGGGTTAGGTATCGTAGAGGCAGCTTTGGATGCTGCTGCCGTCCGTCTGCGTCCTATTCTCATGACTTCAATGACGATGGTATTTGGTCTGCTGCCACTTGCCCTTGCCACAGGTGTTGGTGCCAATGGAAATCACTCTCTCGGCGTAGGCACCATTGGCGGTATGGTAATCGGTACTATTGCGTTGCTTTTCATCGTGCCAGTTCTCTTTGTCATTTTCCAGACGTTAGAGGAGAGAACCAGACGACGTTTCCACTAAATACTGGGATCGACTAAACTGCTTTCATATTTACTGATGACATTCGAAGCCTTTTGTCGGCCGATGTTAATGATTTTCTCGGATTTGTCGTAATCGAACCCGTCAAATCGGCTCATCAGAATATCAATAAGGATCTCAGGCTTGATCAGTTTTTCCATCAGTATAGAGTTCTGATGGATCATCAGCGAACTGGTACGGGACAGAAGTGTATAATAGTTGAATCCGATGTTGTCAGGTATCAACTTGTCGAGGATCCTGGCTTTCAGCGACTTGTCGGTCTTCTTCTGCCGCTCTGTCAGTCTGCGCATCTCTTCCCACTGGGATTTGTAATCATGTCCGCTCACATCGACTCCCACCAGGATATCTCCAGTTTGTCTTTTAACGCGATTCAGGGGAATGGGGTTTATGACGCCTCCGTCTATCAGAAGCATATCGTCACGATGCACTGGTTCATAGAAGGATGGGAGGGAAATGCTGGCTCGGATAGCCTCAAACAAACTGCCTTTATTGAACACGACTTCCTTACCTGATATCAAATCTGTTGCGATGGCACAATAAGGTATCGGCAAATCCTCTATGGCCATATCAGGCACAAACTCCATGATGGCCTCAATGATACGCTTTCCTTTAACAATATGATTGATCGATAGCGAGAAGTCTGTCAGCTCCAGCATCTTCTTCCTATCCATGGTTTTCATCCACTCACGAAACTCATTCAACTTTCCTGCAGCATATACACCTCCGATGAGAGCACCCATTGAGCAACCTGCAATAGAGCTGATCCGATAGCCCCTTGCCTCCAGTTCTGCAATGACTCCTATGTGTGCTAATCCTCTGGCACCACCACTGGATAGCGCCAGTGCTACATTCGGCTTCTTAGTATCGTCTGTCATGAGCAAACACGTTAATAATTTTGCAAAGATAGTGATTATTACCGAAAAATCAGTAATAATCACTATGAGAATTAAGATTATTTATTACATACGAATAGGTATGACGAGCTTGAATGTGATGTTACGTCCCATGTTAAAGACACCTTGACGCCCTGTGACAACATTAATATCGGTATATTTCAGACGGCTCAGGTGGTTTTGGTAAGCCTTGTCGAGCAGGTTGTCGGCAGTGATATAGAGTTCGGCAATCTTTTTACCCTTCACCTGAATGTCAGTACCTGCCGAGAGCGAAAGCAGTGCATAACCTGGTGTCTCCGTCTCTGTGTCGTCAGCACTGTAGATGTTCGACTGCTTCATATAACAGTCAAGTCCTACGGCGAAGTAGAGGTTGTTGAGCGGTGAACGATGGGCTGCATCTGAGGTGTGATGATGATTCACCGTGTTGTGCGAATGATGGAAAAGCTCCCATTTCAGTTCCGATGTCCAGTGAGGGGCAGGGGTGAAGGGGAGATACTTCGTATCGTCACTCGCATGCAACTGCTGGGCGTTGACATACGAGAAAGTGTTGGAGAAATGGATCGAGTGGATGGGATGGAAATCGATACCTGCCTCGAAGCCTAACAGACGGGCATCGCCCTGTGTATAGGCATAGGTGAGATAATCAGGATCGATGACCTCAAGCACACGATGGGTGAAGATATAGTTGTCGATGCGGTTGGCAAAAAGAGCCAATTGTGCCGATACATAATTCGAGTTGAAGTCGAGTCCGAGATCGGCCTGAAGACTATATTCCGCCTTAAGATTCTGATTACCGATCTCATAACGGAGAGAACCTTCGTGTACACCATTTGATGCCAGTTCGCTGATATTGGGAGTACGGAAGCCGCGTGCCAGATTCAGACGGAGGTTGAAATGCTCGTTAATGTTACAGACTGCTCCCACGCTTCCCGTCAAACCATTGAAACGGCGTATGAAATCAGTAAAACGTAAATCCCCATCTTCTATCAATTCATAGCCATGTAATCGACGATGGTCATAGCGTACACCTCCATTCAGTGTCCATTTCTCACCAAGCGTTTTTGTGGCAGTGGCATAAATGCCGAAATCAAACAGGCGGCTATCAGGAATCAGGTATTCTTCACCCTCGTTCACTGATTTCTGATACATACCACCGATACCCGTGGAGAATTTCCAACCATTTTTCTCGTTGGTGACGTAACGCAGATCGTAGGTCAGCGTGTGAAGCTTCAGGAAAATGCCATACTCGTCGGCACTCTCCTCGAATTCCTGACGGCGGTTCTGCTGGTAGCCGATGATAGCCTTGAGATAACCTGATGACAGGTTCAGAGAATTATCCCATACCAGTTTGTAGTGCTTCACCTGTTGGAAGGGGAGTGCCTTGCTATAGGTCTTCACGTCATCAGAATTGCATTCGAGTTCACCCGTCTCCGGATCACGTTCTCCTTCCACGATACTTGGTGTCAGATGGTAGGCTGTCCAAATGAGTCGTGAGTGTCCCCAAGACTGATTGGTACCTAACATCAGACGACCTGCCCGTTCACGGAACTGCGAACCAGGCACATAACCATCATACTTGTTCTTATAGGCATGTGCCATCTTGTCGCTGTAGTGGGCATCCCACACAAAGCCTTTCTGGTTGCCAGCTATCGAGAGGTTATAGTTGAAGAGACCGTTGTTGGTCTGATACTCTGTGCTGACATTCGCGTGTATCTCACCTTCGGGTAGCGTCGGCTGTGCATGGAGGATAACGACTCCCGCCATAGCATCTGATCCATACATGAGTGAAGCAGGTCCTTTCAATATCTCAACACTATACACACTGCTCCCATCAACTTCTACACCGTGCTCATCGCCCCATTGCTGACCTTCCTGACGCACTCCTTCACTCATCACTACCACGCGGTTATAACCCAATCCTCGGATGATGGGTTTAGAGATACTTCCACCTGTTGTCAGCTCACTGACGCCAGGCTGGTGTGAGATAGCATCAATGATGTTTGTGGCGGCTGTAGCCTTCAGAATTTGAGGTGTTACGATGCTTACTGGAGCTGTGGCATGTTTCAGTTTGGTGTCGCCAGTCACGCCAGTTACCGTTATTTCGTTCAGATTCAGATGGCGGAAGAAGACGTCGGTCGAATCTTCCTCATGATGATGTGTTTTGTGATCTTGCGCTGCCACTGCCGTGCATAAACACAGCAATGGCAGAATGATATGTCTTTTTTTCATTCTGTGATTGATAAAATGTATATATGATTATTGTATGTAAATGTCTGGGGGTATCAGACCGACGGAGGTCCCCTGGTAACAATCATGCCACAGCAGGTGGTATGGTAACCAATCGAAGGCTGGACATGATGCTTCTTACATACATGTATATATACTGTGACAGCCATAAGAGCAGCTGTCAACATAGTCAGCGTCAGGAATTGGCAGAGCACACAGTCGTGTGCCCATGATGCCGTCTGGGTGAGGTGCCCGTGACAGCTGTGATGCACACAGTCAGCACACGCTATTTCTGTTGCTACCGAATGTTCTTCATGTACGTGAAGCGACGAGAAAACCAGCATTGGCAGAAATACTGCCAATAGCAACCACGATGCAATATGTCGTTTTCTCATCATTTTCATGTCATGCTGTTATTTAATAGCTTGCTCCCTGCAGTTTCACGATGGCATACGAAGTGGCGGGCATATGAATCGTCATGTTACCTGTATTCTTTTTATGGGTGATATTGAAATTGTCGCCGGCAAGCAACTTTGTCTTCTTGAATTTTACATTGATATTAAAGGTGGCATCTGAAGCCTTTGCTCTTGGATTCAGCATCACCAGCACGACATCCTTACCAGCAGCACGTGCATAGACGAAGGGGTAGGGGTCTGATGTATCTTGACTCGGATAGATAGGCACAAACTCTGCATAATTGGCAAGTGCGGGTTCATGATGACGTAAGGCGATGAGGCGCCGTGTCTTGTTAAGCAATGAGTTTGGATTCTTCTCCTGAACTGCTACGTTAGGGGCATCTGGAGCAGGATCCACAGGCAGATATAGATTGGCGGCATCACCCGTAGAGAAACCGAGATTCTTGTCATTACTCCATTGCATAGGGGTGCGTGCACCGTTACGTGGTTGGTAGGCACCTTCTACTTGTGGCCAGTCTTTAGGAAGCTGGCGCATTCCGATTTCATTACCATAATATAAGAAAGGTACACCTGGCATCGTAAAACCAAAGGCATAGATGATCTCCAGCTCCTTGTCAGTACGCTTATTTCCTAAACGGGCATTGTCGTGATTACCCAGCGGCAGACTGATATAGCCTTTGCCGACAGTCTTCTCATACTGGTCCATATAACTCTTCAGGAAGTCGGCAACACTACCTTTACCTTCTGCATCGAAATAACTGTTACCCTCACTCACACCGTTGAGGATACGCCAACTCTCTTTCTGGAACAGATCATTATAACCTTTGAACCAATGGAAGAAATCTACATGGAAACAATTGTCGAGTGCATCGGCAGGATAAGACCATTCTGCTACCATGAATCCGTGTGGGTATTCCTTCTCAAGCAGTTGACGGATTTCTCGCCAGAAGAGCTTGGTCTCATTCTCATTGGTGTTGTAGAACTGTTCATTACCTCTTACACGACGTGTCTTAACCAGTGCGCCAGCCATATCTGCACGGAAGCCGTCGGCACCCATATCCATCCAGAAACGTAACACGTCTTTCAAATCCTCACGCATCGCCATTACATCAGGATGATTGGTGGGTAGCTGCCATTTCTGATCAGGATCGGGATTTGCGAAACCGAAGTTCAGTGCAGGCTGACACCAGTAGAAATTACGCATAAACTGTCCGTTACGCTGTCCGTAGCCTTTCACAAACTGACCTGCAAACTCAAATGGGGGATCCACCCAGTTGGTCTCTGTCCAGATATAGTAGTTGGAATATTTGTTTTCCTCCTGTTTCTGCGATGCGATAAACCAGGGATGGTCGATGGCAGTGTAGCTGATTACATAGTCGAAGATCACATGCATTCCCCGTTTATGAACTTCCTCAAAGAGTTGGCGTGCATCTTCGTTAGTACCATACCGTGGCGCAATCTTATAGTAATCGCGGATGTCATAGCCGGCATCATTGAAAGGGGAATCAAAGAAGGGATTAAACCAGATGGCATCCACACCGAGGCTCTTCACGTAGTCGAGTTTACTGATGATACCCTGAATATCGCCGATACCATCGCCGTCAGAGTCACAGAATGTCTGCGGATAGATCTGATAGAATACTGCATTCTTTGCCCAATCAGGCATTTGCGGGATTTCATATTTTCCGGTGATGGTCTGTGCCGAAGCGAGTGCCATCATCATGCTAGCTACAAACAGAGTTAATGGTCTAGTGTTCATAAGTCATTATAAGTTATTGTTGAAGAAATTTATCTTTTACCGGGTGCAAAGATAATAAAATACTTCGAATCAACCAAGAAAATCCTTTGTAGTGCCACTTTTTCCTTGTTTTTTTTGCTCATTTGCAAAATAGTTCGTATTTTTGTGGCTGATTTATCCTTTATAAGGAAACAATAGAATTTAATCATAATGTTGCGAACGAAGATCTACCTGCTTCTCTGCCTCTTACAGATGCTGTCGCTTTCTGCGATGGCAGACCGTTCTGACAGACTGTTTGACTATTTCAATGCCTCAGATGGTTTGGCAGATAATAGTGCTCAGGCGATAAAATGTACAAGAACAGGTCGCATGGTGACATCAACGATGGGACAGATCAATTTCTTCGACGGACAGTACTTTACTTATATAGATCCGAAGGAAGAGAATATCTATCCGTTGGATTTCTATCGCGGCAACAATCATCTCTATTTTGATAAGTATCATCACCTGTGGCTCAAGAATAAGCATAGTGTTACCTGTGTGAATCTGACGACAGAGAGATTTGTGAACTCTGTCAGGGATGAGTTCCTGAAATTCGGATTCCACAAGACCGTTGATGATATGTTTGTAGGTGATAATGGTGTCGTCTGGCTGTTGAACGGCTACGACCTGTATTCTGTGGAGTCCAAGAAGACCTATCGCATTCGAGCCGGAAAGAACCTGCAGGACTTAGAGACCTACCAGGACAGGTTGCTGTTGCTGTTCTACGAAGATGGTATGGTTGAGGGAAAAGATCTTGAAACAGGTAAATTCCAGTTCCAGTTATTGGCCTATGATTCTAGTAAGAAAGCACTCTATAGCAGCTCCTCCGTCCTGTTCAACGATAGTAACTATATCTATCAGATCCGCAATGGTGAACGAGATGGGGTGCTCTTGCGTTTCGAGGTAGATAAACGCGAATGGACCATCATCCATCAGGCTGAGAATTATCACTTGAATAACATGGCCAAGAAGGATTCTCTCTTCTATATTGCCACCTCACTCGGTTATATGACCTATAATCCGACAACGGGCTCCAAGCGATTCTATGATGAACTGAAGTTGATGAATGGTCAGATACTGAAGACGGATATCAATGTGATAGCCTTTGATAAACAGGGAGGTATGTGGGCCGGCACAGAGCGTCGCGGACTGCTCTATTCCCGTCCGTATAATGCACCCTTCAAGTCATATAGCTGGGATGATCCCCGTTCACGCGAGCTTTATTCCATCATGGAGAAGTATCGTACTTCGGTAAACACGTTCCATGATCGGTTTGTAAACTGTGCGTACCATGACTCACGTGGGTGGACTTGGGTCGGAACGAGTCAGGGGCTGCAACTCTATCGCAATGAGTCTGACAAATTGCCACAGGTGATCACCCGTCATGAGGGTTTGCTGAATAATGTGGTTCACTCCATTACGGAGGATCGGGAACACCAGATATGGGTCGGCACCAGCTATGGCATCTCTTGTGTAGTGATTAAGAATGGACATATTGATTACGTCACCAGTTATAATGAATATGATCTGGTGCCCAATGAGAACTTTGCCAATAATGGGGCTGCCTGTACACCTGACGGAATGGTGGTGATGCAATCGATAGATCATATGGTGACCTTCAATCCTCATGAGATGAATACCGTCAATGGTATGATGCATTTTGAGATCTATCCTAAACTGATCAAGCTGTTTGTCAACGGCATCGAGGTGAAAGCAGGCGAAAAGGTTGATGGACAAGTGATTCTTGAGAAGGCCATTACCCGTGTGGATGAGGTGGATCTGAACTACGACCAGAACTCTTTGACTTTGGTATTCTCTGGCCTGAACTATTTCCGTCCGCAGCACACTTACTACCGTGTACGTGTCATCGGATTGGATGGACAGTGGCATATCTATTCCAGCTATGAACCCAATGCGATTGTGGATACCAGTGGTCGTCTGCACCTGCCACTGATGGCTTTACGGCCTGGTTCCTACACGATTGAGATTCAGGCATCGATGAATCCCAACAGGTGGGAAACAACCCCATATCTCTGGACCATCAATGTGAATGAGCCTTGGTGGCGCTCTACGGGTGTGTATTGGCTATTTATCCTGATCATGCTTGTCTTGGTGGGCTTCAATGCCTATTATTATCTGCGCAATGATCGTATGTTTACCCTGCGTGACACTCAGGAGCGTCCTCTGCTGAAGAATATCCGTCGTTTCGCTGAGCGTTGTACGCTTCGTGGTACCGAACTGTTGGAGCCGTCATTAGATGAGATTCACGGACGTTATGATGAGGGACAGGTAGGATTGGAACCGGAGTTTATCAAGATGATGATTCATCTGATGCCTTATGTCATGTCAAAGCCGGAATCTGCATTGACAATGCGTGAACTGGGAAAAGTATCAGGTATTGAGATTCAGAATTTCTACAAGCTCATCACGTCGAATATCTATAAGAGTCCGCGTCCGATGGCCCTTTCAATCATGTTGGAGAAGGGTATTGATATGCTGCAGAACACAGAAAAGGGAATAGAGGAGATTACGCATGAGCTGGGCTTTGTGTCACCCAACTTTTTCGTGGCTTGCTTCTATCAGAAGATGCATGTGACGCCAGAGGAGTTCCGCAAGCGCCACAAGCTGAAATCACCATTCAGGAGGAATAAGAAAGGTTAGTTTATGATGGTCTGACTGTAGGCTGTCAGTCGCCAGGTACGTTCTCCCGTACCTTTAAAATATACCAGTATCTGGTAACGGTTCTCTGTCTCATAGAAGTTTCCTTCTGAGGGTAGGGGATGCGTGGTGCCATCCTCTTTCAGCCAGAGATACTGATAGGAGTAGTAACCCAGTTTCTGCAGGATAGAGGCCGTATATAGTCCTTGTGCCTCATCATAGTCCATCAGGTAGATGCTTGGCTTTTCTGTTGTCCATTGTCCGTTGATGAGGATGCGTCCTTTCAGGAACTGTGGCGCCTTCAGACGATAGTTTACCCACACATAATCGCTGGCGATGTCGTTATCCAGATTGTCGCTGTTGCGGATATAGAAGGCACCGTTGGCATCCTCATCATAGATATAGTTCATGCGGGGCTCACTGATATAAGGCTGTGCATGATAGTTGGTACCGTCCCAAAAGGTATGTTCGATGCCAAGTGTCGGGTGACTGGGATCGAGGATCTCGAATTTACGGTATTCGTTACCGCCATCAAAGATCAGTTCCATCTTATGCAACCACTCCTGGCCGTTCTGACTCACATAACTGGGGCGTACATTCCTGCGCCACGTATCCTCGCGGGCATTCTGCATCACCACCGTCTGGATCTGATCCTCTGGACTGGTTACCAGGTGATTGCCGTATTGCAGTCCGAATGTCACTTGCTGGTGACTTTCGTTGGTGTCGATGTCGGTGTTTGTTGAAACCTTCATTGTCAGTCCCATCGACTGTTCCGTCACCATAAACTCTACGGTGGCAATATCTTCCTCGTCTCCGTCTTCGGCTATATGCAGCCTGTAGTTGCCGCTCATCTTCAGGTGGCATCTGTCGTTGGGGATATGTAGCCAGTAGTGGGTGTAGGGTACGGTGGTGTTGATGCTGCGCTCATAGTTGTCAATCACGTTGTTGTTGAATCCCTCGAGCCAGTCCGTCTCGAAGAGTCCTTCCGAAGTGGTCCAGTCAGCCTCGCAGTGTTCCAGACGATAAACATATCGGTGATAGTCATGTGACAGCTCGTCGAAACCGATATGCAGTACATCATCCCCCTTGAGTCGCATCACCGCAGGCGATAGCCAGTCTTGGTTCACTACAGCCTGTAGTGATTTCACTTCAGGCCTGTAGGTTCTGTTTCCTGCAGTAGCCGTAGTTGACAGCAGCAGTGTGATGAGACTGATGAGCAGATGTTTCATACGCCAGTAACTTTATTCGTGGTGATAAGGCTCTCCTTTGATGATGGTGCAGGCACGGTAGATCTGTTCGGTAAACACCAGCCTGATCATCTGGTGTGAGAACGTCATTTTCGAGAGCGACAGCTGTTCGTTGGCACGTGCATAGACTGCTGGCGAGAAGCCGTAGGGACCTCCAATGACGAAAATCAGCCTGCGGGCGGTGTTCCGTTTCTGCTCCAGCCAGCGGGCAAACTCGATGCTGCGCAGCTGCTGTCCGTGCTCATCCAGCAGCACTACCGTATCAGAAGGTTGTATCTGTTTCAGGATCAGCTCCCCCTCGGCAGTCTTCTGCTGTTCTTCCGACAAGCTCTTCGTGTTCTTGAGTTCAGGGATGGTCACCAGCTCAAAGGGCATATAGTGCCCGATGCGTTCCACGTAGTCCGTAATGCCTGCCTGGAAATGCTTGTCTGTGGTCTTGCCAACGAGAATCAGCAGCGTCTTCATACCTTATTTGATTGTTTCGTTAGCGATAAACTCGTCAAACTGGCTCTGATAGCCGTTGAACACATTGATATCCACATCCCCCTGGATACCAGCTACTCGTCCGTCGGGACAAAGCTGCCAGTAGGTCAGTCTCACGTCAGGCTTATACTCGCTGTAACGGGCTATCCACACACGATAGTCACGCTTCAGGTCTTCCTGATCTGAGAGGTAGTTGTTCACAAACATCTGGTTTACGTAAAGCACCGGTTTTACACCCGTCCATTGCTCTACAGCCTTGAGCCATACAAGGATATGACGGAACATTGCTTCAGGACCACCCATCTGCTGGATCTGCGCCTTGCTGGGCTCCACATCGAGCACAGGAGGCAGGTCACCCTCACGGAACAGCGTGTTACGGATAAAGTGCTTAGCCTGGGCAGCACCAGAGGTCTTCGTCGAGAAGAAATGGTAGGCACCTGCACGGATCCCATGCTTCCGGGCCTGGGCATAATCGTTCACGTAGAACTTGTTACGCACGGTGGTGCCTTCAGTTGATTTGATATATACAAACGATACGGGATAGTCGGCCTTGCCCCTCACGTTCTGACTACCGTTCTTGCCCACATGTGTGATTCGCAGCTGATCCCAGAGGATCGGTGCCGGCTTGCGACTTTTACCATGCTGATATCTGGCAATGTCGATGCCGTAGATACGTTCTGAGGTATATCTCATGCGTTCACCCATGAATCGGTTCTTGCGCCATTCGCCCACACGCAGACGGGGATTCAAACTATCTGCCAACACCATCTCCAGTCCGAAGCCCTGTTTCTTTTCCTGTTCCCAGCGCCCCTCGTAATAGTTGCCGTTGGCAGCCAGATACGAGCCGTGCCCGCTGGCGCCTGTCTGCGAGAAATCACCTTGGTAGGTGCCTTCTTCGTCAGCCCTGATAGCTGTCACAATCGTATCAGCCTGACAGACTGCCAGGATCGTTCTTCCCAAAGTGTCGAGGGTGATTACCGTCCCCTCACGGGAATAATCCTTCCAGGTACCGACGTTTCTCAGCGTCACGTGAGGGTTGATGTTTATATGGTGGCGTTTACCGTCAATGAAGCCTATCACCATCTCATAACCTTCGTCCTGCACGTTATGGCGATCCAGATAGTATTTGATCTCTGCCTGAACCTTGGAACTGCTGGTAAAATCGCTGGGTTTATCTGGCTTACTGGGGGTACTGAGTCTGCTCGGGATTGTGATACTTGCCTTGCTTGCCTTCGCAGGGCGGGGGAGTGCGTAGGTGGCACCTATCAGTACCACAAAAGGTAAGGTAATATATAATAATGTCTTTTTCATCTTTCTGGGTGCAAAGATAATATAAATAATTTAGAAAATACGTGGTGAAAAGAAAATTTTTCGTATCTTTGCCAACAAAACAAACTAATATATAATAAGGTATGAAGGACTTCAATTTCTATGCACCGACCCAAGTGGTGTTCGGACGCGAGTCGGAAGAAAAACTTCCACAGTTGATTCAGCGTTATGGTGGCGGTAAGGTGTTGGTACACTATGGTGGTGGCAGTGCCCGCAAATCAGGATTGCTGGATAAGGTCGAGAAGATGCTCACAGAGGCTGGTATCGCCTTTGTGGAGTTGGGTGGGGTTGTACCCAATCCGTTGCTCTCGAAAGTACGTGAGGGTATCGAACTCTGTCGCAAAGAACACGTGAATTTCATCCTCGCTGTAGGTGGCGGCTCCGTTATCGACTCCTCAAAGGCCATCGGCTATGGTGCCGGTTATGCTGGCGATGTGTGGGACTTCTGGGATAACAAGGCTGTTCCGCAGGCCTGCTTGCCTATTGGCGTCATCCTGACGATACCTGCTGCCGGCTCAGAGATGTCGTCGAGTTGTGTGGTTACCAACGATGAGGGTATGCTGAAGCGTGGCTTTAACAGCGACCTGTGCCGTTGTAAGTTTGCCATCATGAATCCTGAGCGCACCTATACCTTGCCACCTTACCAGACGGCTGCAGGTGCTGTGGATATCATGATGCATACGATGGAGCGCTATTTCTCGAAATATGAGGATGCCCTCCTGACTGATGCGATTGCTGAAGCCCTGTTGCGTACGGTGAAGGAAGCCACTCCCAAGGTGCTGAAGAATCCTGAGGACTATCCGAATCGTGCCGCCATCATGTGGGCCAGTTCTCTGTCGCATAATGATCTGACGGAGTGCGGCACCGAGAAGGACTTTGCCAGCCACAAACTGGAGCATGAGCTGAGCGGACTTTTCGGTGTGACCCATGGTGCTGGTCTTGCTGCCATCTGGGGCTCATGGGCCCGCTACGTGATGGATAAGCATTTGAACCGTTTCATGCAGTTTGCTGTCAACGTGATGGGTGTGCATCAGGATTTTACCGATGCCAAGGCTACAGCCCTGCAAGGCATCGAGGCTGCCGAGACCTTCTTCAGTTCTATCGGCATGCCGATAAGCGTTCCGCAGCTGATAGGCCGTCAGATGACCGACGACGAGATCAATATCATGGTAGAGAAATGCAGCCGAGGTGGCAAACTCACCTTAGGCGCGATGGAGGTTCTGGCTGCCGACGATATGCGAAAGATCTATCAAAAAGCTAATAAATAATAAGCAAAAATCGCCCAAAAACGATAAAATAATAGTTTTTTAGACAAAAATGTTACGAATTATTTGTTTGTTCCAATGAAAATGTTTACTTTTGCAGCCGAAATTAGAAAAAAGATCAAGTATGAAGAGTCTGAATCTACTTAACGGCCTTATTATTATTCGACTGCAGGGAGCAGGCGGAAGTGACAGGCGTATGTAGATTAAACATGATAGAGTAAACATTGAATATTAAGATACGAGCCTTTCTCACTTCCGAGTGTGAAAGGCTTTTTCTTTAGGTGGCAGAAAAAGTAAACCAAATACAAAGTAACATTAGATTGATTGAAAAGATGAGTGACAGATTGTTTATTTTCGACACAACGCTCCGCGACGGCGAACAGGTACCCGGATGCCAGTTGAACACCGTAGAGAAGATTCAGGTGGCAAAGGCGCTTGAGCAGTTGGGTGTGGATGTGATCGAAGCAGGATTCCCTATTTCGTCGCCGGGCGACTTCAATTCCGTTATTGAGATCTCAAAGGCTGTTACATGGCCGGTGATCTGTGCCCTGACCCGTGCTGTG
>JAEEGL015653156.1_pt1 | contig 23590 bp, 20 predicted proteins | sample 9134231 | NCBI WGS metagenome assembly JAEEGL01 (sample SAMN16246548, study PRJNA631951) | gut metagenome | biome: gut microbiome; feature: rumen; material: fiber-attached | host: Bos | place: Iran: Karaj | collected 2018-10
CTTGCTGGCAAATTAACCATACAGCCTGAATATCAGCGCAACTATATCTATGCCGATGGCAAGCGTGATGTGGCGGTGATAGAGTCGGCATTGAAGGGATATCCGCTTGGGCTGATATATTTCAACAAAGTAGAGGACGGTCGACTCGAAGTGCTAGACGGTCAGCAGCGCATTACCTCGCTGGGCCGGTTTGTGAAGAACAAATTTGCCGTAAAAATCAATGGTTTAGAGCAGATTTTTGACGGTTTAAACGAAGAAGACCAGCAAAAAATACTGAACACCGAGCTGCTTGTGTATATCTGTGAGGGTGAGGGCGATAATGCCGAGTCCGAGATTAAGGAGTGGTTCAAAACCATCAACATTGCTGGTATCCCTTTGAATGTGCAAGAAGAGCTCAACGCTGTGTATAGCGGACCTTTCGTTACATTATGCAAAGCGGAGTTCAGCAATTCACAGAATGCTAATATCCAGAAGTGGCAGTCATACATAAAAGGAGTAGCCAATCGTCAAGACTTCCTCGCCACCGCCTTGGTTTGGGTTAGCAAGGGCAATGTTGACGGCTATATGAGCCAGCACCGCCGAGACACCAACATTAATGAGATAAAGACCTATTTCAATACTGTGATAGACTGGGTGGATTCAAAGTTTGATGATGTATATCCTGAGATGTGCGGGCTGAACTGGGGCGAGCTGTATGAGCGCTTCCACAATAATGCCTATGACCACACAGAACTCTCGGCAAAAGTGCAAGAACTCATGGGTGATGACTTTGTAACCAACCATCGTGGCATCTTTGAGTATTTGCTCGGTGGCTGCAAAGACACTAAACTGCTAAACATAAGGATTTTTGACAAGACTACTATGCGCAAGGTCTATGAGCAGCAGACGGCAAAAGCTAAGGAGAAAGGCGTTTCGAACTGCCCGTTATGCGCCTTGGGTCACGAGAGCAACAGCGAGCGCATCTGGAAAATTGCCGAGATGGATGCCGACCATGTTACGGCCTGGAGCAAGGGTGGCGAGACCGACATCAAAAACTGCCAAATGCTGTGCAAGACTCACAACAGAGCGAAGGGCAATAGGTAATGAAAATAAATAACACCCCCACTGTCGAATTGGCAGTGGGGGTGTTTCATGACGAGCGGCGTTCCTTCCTGATGGTGTGTAGCGATGGCGTCAATGTTGAAAAAAAACAGTTTTTTGTTGCTTTGACAATTATACTTTTGAACGCCGTGCTTACGGCGCAATACATAACAACGCCTGCGCTAGTTTTGCTGCAAGCAACTATTTTCTCCCCCGCTGTCAAAAATTGGCTGCGGGGTTTTATTTTATTGTTCTTTTTGTGACAAAAGTTGTTATTGTTGTTTAATATAACTGCGTCAAGAATGTATTCAAAGTGATTTTTTTTAGAAAAAATTTTTTTTCTTGTAAATAATGGTTGATATAAAATGAATTTTGTATAACTTTGTGGTTTGAAATGAAAAAATGGGCCATTTTTCTTTTTTTATATGAATAACACCTGTAAAATGGCAATTGGAGAACATGATAAAACGAGTAATTTGATATGAAGATATTTACCCACGAGGCAATAAAAAAAATTGACAGGGAGACTATAGCCAATGAGGGCATCACCGAACTAGATCTTATGGAGCGTGCTGCGTCGGCAGTGACCTATGAGATCATGTCAAGGTGGCGCACCAACAAGCGCATAATAATCTTTGCTGGCCCAGGCAACAACGGTGGTGACGCCCTAGCAGTGGCTCGCATGCTTTATGAGCAGGGCTATCATCCTGAGGTGTACTTGTTTAATATACGCTCATCGCACCTTAGCGAGTGCTGCGCTGCCAACCGCGAGCGCCTGATGGAGATGGGCGACATCGACTTCACCGAAATCGTAGATAACTTCAACCCACCTGAGTTGGGCGCTAATGATGTTGTCATCGATGGTCTCTTTGGCTCGGGCCTTCACAGTCCGCTCAAGGGAGGTTACACGTCGCTGGTTCAGTATATCAACAATAGTGAGTCCTATATCGTCGCCATCGACATGCCTTCGGGCCTGTTTTGTGAGTGGAACGAAGGTATTGACCGCCGCAATATCATCCGCGCCGACCTCACCCTCACATTTGGCGCAAAAAAACTGTCGTTCTTCTTCAGCGAGAATGCTGAGTGCATAGGAGAATGTGTGGTCCTTGACATCGAACTGAGTCCCTCGGCAATAGCATCGACACCTGCCGACTTCTATCTTATCGAGAAAGAAGACGTGAAGGATATGCTGCAACCACTAGACCCCTTCATCAACAAATATGACAATGGAACTCTCTATCTAGTGGCTGGAAGTTATGGCATGATGGGAGCTGCAATCCTTGCAGCACGCGGAGCGCAACGCATTGGAGCCGGACTGGTTACCGTGCATGGTCCTGCTAGTGCCAACACGATCATTCAGACAGCATGCCCCGAGGCGCTCTTCGAGGCCGACAGCAGTGACTTGTGCACAACCACCATCAACATTAAGCGGCGCTTCAGCGTAGTGGCTTTGGGTCCTGGCATGGGCACCAACGATGAGACTATCGACGCCGTTGACCATTTCTTGAAGAACTACCACAAGCCTTGTCTGCTCGATGCCGATGCTCTAAACTGCATCGCGGCAAGACCCATGCTGCTGCGTAGCATCCCTAAAGGATCAATCATCACTCCACATACTGGTGAATTTGACCGCTTGTTCCAAAATTCCAGCGAGCGCAACATTACCGATGAGGGCCGACTAAAGCGTGCCATCAACGTGTCGAGAAACCACAATATCACCGTTGTCCTAAAAGGTCATTTCACTATGACTGTGCGCCCCGACGGCAAGGTGTATATCAACAGCAGCGGTAATCCAGGCATGGCAACAGCAGGCAGCGGCGATGTGCTCACCGGCATCATCTCAGGCCTTATATCTCAAGGCTATTCTCCCGACAGCAGCGTGTGGATGGGAGTATTCATCCACGGACACGCAGGTGACTTGGCAGCAGCCAAGATAGGCGAACAAAGTCTTATAGCTAGCGACATAGTAGATAACTTAGGAACTGCTATTGTGGATATAAAACTTAAGTAGTAAGTTTTAAGTGTTAAGTGTTAAGTGTTAAGTGAGGGTAAGGCTTTTCTTGTCCACTAGATGCTCTTGAAATGGTGAATTTTAGAGCAACGAAACCCTTTAACATATCCCATTTTAAGTTAAAATATGTTTTTTGTTTCGTTTTTGGGACTTTGATTTTGATGGCAAGTTACAGATTGTAAGTACCGCATTGGTGGTAAAAGTGGAGAAAAACACATAACCTGAGTTTACAAAAGTAAATGTTACAGAACGTAAAGAATGGTTGCCCATGTTGGCAACCATTTGTAATTTTGTACCATCAAATCAAGAATTAATGGCTCAGAGCGTGTATTGTTACACATCTCACAAGCCCAAGTATAACAAATAATTAGAGTAATGAAGTTATTTTCAAAGTTTTTTATTTTCACATTAGTAACAATTTTATCTATCAACTTTACAGCTAATGCTGCCGACCCCGAACCAGAGCCCAACCAAGCTAAGGCAATTAAGGAGTCATCTAAAGTCACCAAAGAAAACACAAACCCACAAATTGACAATCTTCTCAATTTTGCTTACAAATTTAAAGGTGTCCCCTATCGCTTGGGCGCCAATGGCCCTCACCGTTTTGACTGCTCGGGTTTCACCAGCTATGTTTTCAAGGCATTTGGCTATAAACTTGCCCGCCGTGCAAGCTTGCAAGTTCACAATGGCAAGAGAGTTGAGCGTGGCAATCTCAAGCCTGGCGACCTAGTGTTCTTTGGTGGTCGCAGCAACCGTGGAGGCATAGGCCATGTGGGTATCATCACCGAGGTTGACGCCAACGGTCACGACTTCTCTTTCATCCACGCGTCAACTCACAACGGCATCACCGTGAACCACTCTACCAATAGCTATTACCGAGTGCGTTACCGCGGCGCCTGCCGAGTTATCCACTCCGCAGAACCACAACTCTCACTCCTCGATGAGTTGAAAAAATCAATAGACGAGTAAATGAATAAATAATGCAGCGACTGGCAAAATGATTGCCAGCCGCTATTTTTTGCATCGCTCCAAATCTTAACTCTCTTCACCACTTGGAGCAATGTCGTCAAGCCCGAAGCATCGTTTAATGGCTTTTCTGATGGCAATTGCCTCACGACCATTACCCTTAAGGATCTTTAGCACCATCTTTACATACTCCTCACGGCTCTTGAGCCCACACAGTCCAGCCACTCCGCTCTGAGTGAGCATAAGTTTCTGGTTATATACCTTGAGCACTTCATCATAGTTCTTCTTTTGAACATAAACATGAAACTCTCGGCATAGCATCTCATAGATGCCACGTGGGTTAATCTCATTGACGAGATCAATCATGTGGTCTTCGAGGGCGCTGATATTGCGGAATTTCATATCAACACGCATCTCGATGTCGTGCTTCACTCGGTGGCGAGTATGCATTAGGGCCTGCTGCTTAATCTCGTTATCGAAGTTCTTGATGACAGCTCGACTCACGCTACCAAACACGTCATCCTCGTTCTTGTGGCGATATTTTGCTACAGCGCGCACCACGCCCTCGAGCATTAAGATGTTCTCAATCTCGGCAACGTTGGGCACAAGAATTTTCTTTTTACGCAGATATTCTACCTCCTTCTCGTCGCGGCGGTCACGGTCAACGATGCCCCAACTGTCGAGATGGTGCAGGCCTTCAAGGTCGTTGAACGAGCGCACGCTCTCTATCACCTTGTTGCAACTGCCTAAGGGTTTGACAGTATATTCTGGGAAAACCAACGAATATAGCCTTGAGTCGATGCTATGTTCCTCGTCACCTTCCACAAAGAGGACTGGCTTACGCGTACCTAGCAAGTCAATATATAGGCTGTCACTCAGATTGCTGCTTGAATTGAGGACCTCGTAGTCCCAAGTTTCCTGCTCGGGGTTGAAATCCTTGACCCACACGCACTTGTTATCGACTCGTGAGCTGGCAAAGTCCACATCGTGAGTACTATAGACAAAGGTGCAGTCGGGTCGCATCTCCTCAATCACATTCCATAGGGTGTGCATGATTGATGGGTGGATAAACGACTCTGGGTCATCGACAAAAATCACGGCATCTTCCATAGCATAGAGCACCGCACCCAGATAGTAGAGCACAGCCTTCTCGCCATCGCTAAGTCGCAGCGACGAATATTTATCTTTTTGACCCTCGGTAGTGAATAGCAGCTTTCCGTTCTCACGCAAGATTTTGTTCTTAGGAAACACTTCCTGCCAGTTCTTCACCACCACATCGAGCTTTGTCTTAGGAAAGGCTATCTCTTCTTTCATAAGGCGATGAGCCTTGAAATTCATCAAGTCGCGGAACTCATCAACCATCATCACGTACGTGAGTTTGTCAAACTCTGTTGTAGCGGTGTTGAACACTTGCTGCATGTTTTTGTTAAGCTTGTCGAAGCGTTCAGAGATAGAGCCCTTGAGCTGCGGCATCTTATCGGCGGTTGCAAAGATGGCCTTCAGCGCCGACATGCGGAACGCCTGGTCACCACACTGCTCCACTAGTTTGTTTACAAAGCGCGACTTGCCGGCACCATTGGCACCAATAATGGTCACTTGACGCACCTCACGGAGGATGTCGCCTTTCTGACTGTTTATCTTACTAGGCAGTAATAAGTCCATAGTATTATAGGTTTTTAGTCACTTCTTCATATAAAAGAAGCTGTCTCTTTGATAAATTTACAGTGCCTTGGCAAGCTCGCGGCCATATTCGCGGCATAGCTCGATGGCGGCCTGGTCGGGCACCCACTGGATGCGGATGCCGTCGTTGATAAGCTCGAAGCCACAACCTTCAAGAAGGCCACTCAGGAGCTTCACACCCTCTCCGCTCCAGCCGAAGCTTCCAAAGGCTACTGCCTTCTTGTTCTTGAGTTTCATGCCTTTAGCCATCTCGAGCAGACCAGTAACTGCATGAGCGAGTCCGTTATTGATGGTTGGCGAACCCACGAGCACAGCCTTAGACGCGAAAATCTCAGTGAGCACATCGTTCTTATCTTCGTGAGCTGCATTGTAGATTTTCACTTCTACCTCTGAATCTACCTCTTGAATGCCACGAGCAATCTCCTGCGCCATGATGCGGGTGCTGTTCCACATTGTGTCATAGACGATTGTGATTTTATTCTCCTGATAGTTGGCAGCCCACTGCTGATACTTCTCGATGATGAGGTTGATGTTCTTGCGCCAAATAACGCCATGGCTTGGGCAAACCATGTTCAGGGGCAGGTTCATAGCAAGAATCTCATTGAGCTTACGTGTCACCATCATGCTGAATGGTGCAAGTATGTTGGCATAGTATTTCTTTGCCTCATAGAGCATCTCGGCCATATCAACACGGTCGTCATATAGCGACTCGGTAGCGTAGTGCTGGCCGAAGCCGTCGTTAGAGAACAGTATGTTTTCTCCGTCCATGTAGGTGAACATAGTGTCGGGCCAGTGAAGCATAGGAGCCTCGATGAAGGTGAGCGTAGAGTCACCAATCTCGAGCTTGTCGCCTGTCTTCACAGTCACAAAGTTCCAATCCTGATGGTAATGGCCCTGAATGATTGCCTTGCCCTTAGCGGTGCAATAGATGGGAACATCGGGAATTTCACGCATCAACTCGGGCAGAGCGCCGCTGTGGTCACTCTCGTTGTGCTGCATGATTATAGCATCGATGGTTTTGAGGTCAACCACTTCCTTGAGACGAGCCACAAACTCGCGGTCGTATGGTCCCCACACGGTGTCGATGAGCACGGTCTTCTTATCCTTTATTAGATAAGAGTTATAGCTTGACCCCTTAAAGGTTGATAACTCGTCGCCATGAAAATGAGTGAGTTCCCAGTCAACTTTACCCACCCAAGTAACTTTTTCGGTAATTTTCTTAGACATTGTTTTTGTTTTATAGTTGTTATGAATATTATTAGTTTCTTAATTAGTCTGTTATTCCGTGGCCAGTGTAAAGTTGGTAGTAGCGGCCTTGTTGAGCGATCAGCTCATCGTGAGTGCCTTGTTCTATGATGTGTCCATGTTCCATAACCACGATAATGTCGGCGTTGCGCACTGTGCTGAGGCGGTGCGCGATGACGAAGGTTGAGCGGCCATTCATGAGTGAATCCATGCCCTGCTGGATGAGGCGCTCTGTGCGTGTATCGATGTTGCTGGTCGCCTCATCGAGTATGAGAGCTGGCGGGTTAGCAACTGCGGCTCGCGCAATGGCAATTAGCTGACGCTCACCCTGCGAGAGGTTGCCACCGTCGGCATTAAGCATTGTGTTGTAACCTTGCGCCAGACGTGAAATGAAATCATGAGCATGAACCAGTTTTGCTGCTGCAACACATTCCTCATCGGTTGCATTAAGACGTCCATAGCGAATATTGTCCATCACTGTGCCGGTGAAGAGATGCGTCTCTTGCAACACCATACCTAGGCTGCGCCTAAGGTCGGGCTTGCAGATAGAGGTGATGGGGATATTATCATAGAGAATTGTGCCACTCTGAATGTCGTAGAAACGGTTGATAAGGTTAGTGATAGTTGTCTTGCCGGCACCAGTGCCACCCACGAGAGCCACCTTCTGACCTGCATCGGTATCTAAATCGATATCGAAGAGCACTTGCTTCTCTGGCACATAGCTGAAATCAACTTGCGAGAAATCAACCTCACCTTGCTGCTTCACCAGTTCATAACCATTGTTCACAGGTTTTTTCCAAGCCCACAGATGAGTGACTTGCGGTGTCTCGACAAGCGTGCCATCGGCATTCTCTTCCACATTGACAAGGTGAACGGTAGCAGTGCCGTCGTCCTCGCCTTTCTGGTCCATAATTTTGAACACGCGCTCGGCACCTGCCAGCGATGCCACCACACTGTTTACTTGGTTACTGATTTGCGACACTGGCTGGGTGAAGTTCTTGATGAGAGTAAGGAACGAAACCAAAGTGCCCACTGATAGCACAACAGAACCTTCGCCTATTGCCACCATAGCACCCACCGCAGCACAAGTCACATAAATCAGGTTAGAGAGATTGCCGTTAATGGGCATCACTATGTTTGCGACCTTATTGGCATTGCAGGCGCTATCGCGCAGACTCTCGTTGAGTTTCTCAAATTCCTCAATAGCCTCATCCTCATGGCAGAATGTCTTGACAACCTTTTGACCTGTAAGCATTTCCTCAACAAAACCATTCATAGCGCCCATGTCGTTCTGCTGGCTGCGAAAGTAGGTCGCCGAGAGTCCACCAAGCCACTTGGTGGTGAAGACCATCACGCCCGTGAGGGCAATAGTGAGCAACGTGAGCTGCCAGCAAAGCACAATCATGCTCGTGAGCGTAGCAACGATGGTGATGAGCGAGCTAAATACGTTGGGAAGGCTGTTACCTACAGTCTGACGTAGGGAATCGACATCATTGGTATATACACTCATCACATCGCCATGAGAGTTCTGGTCAAAGAACTTGATTGGCAGCGACTCCATGTGCTCAAAAAGATTTTCACGGAGCTTAAGCAGCATGCCCTGGCTCACGTTTATCATGAGGCGACTGTTGAGGTAGGAACAACCCACACCCACAAGCAGCACAGCGGCGAGTTTGAAGAGCGTCACTGCTAGGGGTCCGAAGTCAGGGTTGGCAGCTATGCTTAGTGGCGCAATATAGTCATCAATGAGGGTGCGGGTGAAAAGCGTTGAGGTCAAAGTGGTGGCTGTGGTGACAAGAATGCACACCGCCACAATAAGCAACGACCACTTGTAGTTGCCAAGTAGCATCTTGAGCATTCGAGCCACAGTCTTCATGCCACCAGGAGGCATTTTCACCGTGCCCTGTTGCCGGCGGCCACTACTGCCCCTCATTCCTGGTCCCATGCCAGGTCCCATGCCAGCCATAGTAGGTTATCAGTTGTCAGTTATCAGTTATCAGTTGTCAGTTTTCAGTTTTCAGTCTTAAGTTTTCAGTTTTGAGCCACGGTCATCGTTTCCCATTATCAGTTATGCGCCGCAGGCGCCCACTTAAAACTTAACACTTAATTTATTTTTTCTTTTTCTTCTTCTCTTTGTGCTCGCGGGCAAGGCGGTCATACTCAGGATTGCCGCGAGTGAGTAGAGAATTAAAGAGTTTGTCGTCGTTGATTACTCGCAGAGCCTCTTGCACATCCTTGTTGCGATGATTTACAATGATAGTGTAAGCGCCTGGATCGGCATATACATCACGTGCAATCAAGCCTTTGAGCACTGTCTTAAAGAGATTCTCGCTAGTTTTGTAGTCCTTCTCATTGTATTTTACGCTATCCTTTTCTCCCATAGCGATAAAGTCCTTTAAGTCGGCATCGGTGAGCGAGAAACGCTTGTCATAGTCATAAACGTCTTTGTATTTGTTCTTAATCTCAGCGCGGTGCTTGTCAACGTAGTCAACCGCATACTGATTAATGATGCCCTTAGCCATCATGTCACGGTAGTACTTGCTGTTCTCGGTAGTGTCGAGGGGCACAAACACGTCGGGCATGATACCGCCGCCACCGTAGATAGTGCGACCGTTTTTCAAAGTCTTGTAACTCAGTGAATCGTTAAACTGGATACTGTCGAGATGGTAGTACTCGCCTTCCTTTGAGCGGTCGAGCAAGTCTTCCTCATATTGTTTCTTGCCGCCTTTAACATAGGGTTTCTGAATGCAACGACCTGAGGGAGTATAGTAACGTGCCACTGTGAGGCGAATCATCGAACCGTCGTCGAAACGGAACGGACGCTGCACAAGGCCCTTTCCGTAAGAACGTCGGCCCACAATAACAGCACGGTCCCAATCTTGCATAGCACCAGCGAAAATCTCGCTTGCCGATGCCGAGAATTGGTCAACGAGCACCACAAGTTTGAGGTCCTTGTAATGTCCTGAACCATCGGCGTTGCCCTCCTGACGTGGCGAGTTGTTGCCCTGAGTATAGACGATGAGCTGACGGCGCTGCAAGAACTCGTTACACATGTCGATAGCAGCATTTAGATAACCACCTCCATTATCACCCAGGTCGATGATGAGTTGCTTCATGCCTTGCTTTTCGAGTTTCTGAATGGCTTCAACCATCTCCTCGTGAGTTTTGGCGCCAAAACGTGAGATGCGAACATATCCTGTCTTTTCATCAATCATATAGGTAGCATCTACACTGTACAAAGGAATTTTGTCGCGAGTGATGCGGAAAGTAATAAGTTCTGGACTACTGCCACGCTTTACCTGCACGGTAACCTTAGTTCCCTTCTTACCACGCAATCGCTTCATGATGTCGCTATTCTTCATCTTCACACCAGCTATAGTGGTGTCGTTTACGGTGACAATGCGGTCGCCTGCCATGATGCCCACTTTCTCCGATGGTCCACCCACGATGGTCTGAATCACGTAAAGCGTGTCTTGTTTCATGTTGAACTGGATGCCAATGCCACTGAACTCGCCCTGCAGAGGCTCTTCAAGTTCTTTGGTTTCCTTGGCATCGGTATATGTTGAGTGTGGGTCAAGGCTCTCGAGCATGCCCTTGATGGCCTCCTCAATAAGCTTCTCCTCGTTGACGGTATCAACATAGAAGTTGTTGATGGCATACTGGGCGTTGAGCAGTTTCTGCATCGAACCACCACGTCCATATTGCGCCCCAACAAGAGTCACAACTCCCACAAACAGAATTAATGTGATTGCAATTTTTTTCATATCTTATTCTACTTTTTTTACTTAGTTACTTGCCTAACAAATCGATATTGGCATTTTTAGGAATATACTCGCTAACGTCTTGATTATAATTGAATAACTCGCGAACGATTGTTGAACTGATGTGGCTGAACTCGGGCAAAGTGTAAAGCAGCACTGTCTCAATACCACCCAAACGGCGGTTGATCTCAGCCATGTGCATCTCGTTCTCGAAATCCTGGATCATGCGCACGCCACGCAACAGGCAGGTAGCCCCCACCTCGCGGGCTACATCGACGGTAAGTCCGTCACTCGCCACCACGCGCACCCGCGGCTCATCGGCAAACACCTGCTTGATGAACTCCATGCGATTGTTAATGCTCATAAATGGTTTCTTGGCTATGTTGCTTACTACTGCCACCACTATCTCGTCAAATAATGGCAACGCTCTGCGCACTATCGACTCATGACCGCGAGTAAACGGATCGAACGACCCCTGAAACATGGCAATTCGCTTGCCATCAGTGCACTGTGATGTCTTCATCGTCTTCAATTACTAAGTTGTCAATAATAAAGTTCTGGCGCTCCATAGTGTTCTTGCCCATAAAGAATGTGAGCAGCTGCTTCACGTTATCCTCTTTGCGCAAGCGCACACGGTCGAGGCGCATCTCGGGGCCGATGAAATCGACAAACTCCTCGGGCGAGATTTCTCCCAAACCTTTGAATCGCGTTATCTCAGCGTTATCGCCAAGTTTGTTGATGGCGGCAATGCGTTCTTCATCGCTATAGCAGTAGTAGGTCTCCACCTTGTTCTTCTTAGCCTCGCGACCAGCGCTTCGGTTCTTGCGCTTAGCATCCTTGCGGTTGAGCACACGGAAGAGCGGGGTCTGCAAGATATATAAGTGACCGCTCTTGACCAACTCGGGGTAGAACTGCAAGAAATAAGTGAGAAGCAACAGGCGAATGTGCATACCATCGACATCTGCATCAGTAGCGATAATCACCTTGTTGTAGCGCAACCCCTCCATGCCGTCCTCGATATTGAGTGCAGCTTGAAGCAAACCAAACTCCTCGTTCTTATAAACTATGCCTGGCGCCACGCCGAAGGTGTTTAGCGGCTTGCCTCGCAGCGAGAACACTGCCTGGGTCTGCACGTCACGTATCTTAGTGATAGAGCCGCTCGCCGAGAGTCCCTCGGTTATAAAAAGGCAGGTCTCCTCACGTCGGTCGCCACGGCTGTCGTTATAGTGCACTCGACAGTCGCGCAACTTATCGTTGTGCAGCGCAGCCTTCTTCATGCGCTCGCGGGTGACCTTTGTCACACCAGCAATCGCCTTGCGCTCTTTCTCGTTCTCCTGAATCTTCTTTAGCAGCACGTCGGCAGTGGCAGGTGTCTTGTGAAGATAGTTGTCAAGTTCCTTCTTGATGAAGTCGTTGATGAACTTGTAGATGGTGGGGCCATCTTTCCACATCACACTCGAACCGAGTTTAATTTTAGTCTGCGACTCAAACACCGGTTCCTCCACCTTGATGCTGATGGCGGCGACGATGCCATTGCGGATATCGCTATACTCGAAGTTCTTGCCGTAGAAGTCTTTGATGGTGCGTGACAGAGCCTCTCGGAACGCACTCTGGTGAGTTCCACCCTGTGTAGTGTGCTGACCATTTACAAACGAATAGAACTCCTCGCCCATCTGCGCTGCGTGTGTAATCACGACCTCTATGTCTTCACCAGTGAAGTGCATGAGCGGATAGAGCGGATCGTTGGTCATATTCTCATTGACCAAGTCGCTCAAGCCGTTGCGCGAGTGGTAGCGCTTGCCGTTATAGTAGAGCGAGAGACCTGTGTTGAGGAACGAGTAGTTCTTAATCATCACCTCGATGATGTCATCACGGTACTCATAGTTCTTGAAAATGGTGCTATCGGGAGTGAACTCTACTACAGTGCCATTCTCATCGTCGGGCTGAGCATCGATAATGCCAGTCTCTTTCTCAACGAGACCCTCCTTATAGGTCACAGCCGAGCATTGTCCGTCGCGCACCGAACGAATGAAGAAATGCGATGACAGCGCGTTCACCGCCTTAATGCCCACACCGTTAAGACCTACAGAGCGTTTGTAGTTCTTCGTATCATACTTAGCGCCGGTATTCATCTTGCTCGATGCGTCTTTCACCTGGTCGAGGGGGATACCACGACCATAGTCGCGGATTGTCACCTTTCCGTCATCGACAGTGATATCGATGCGTGGCTTGGCAAAACCGGTGTTAAACTCGTCGATGGAGTTGTCAATAACTTCCTTCATCAGCACATAAATGCCGTCGTCACTCTGCGAGCCATCACCCAGCTTGCCGATATACATTCCTGGACGCAATCGGATGTGCTCACGCGGTGTGAGCGTCACCAATTTCTCATATCCACCAAAGTCGCTGCCTTGTGGCTGATTGTTATCTTGTAATTCTAATTCTTGAGCCATTTAATAATCTTTCAAAAATGAGGCGCATATGTGTTTTTGTAACCCGAAACCTCGCGCCATAGGTCTCAACTTGCAAATTTACAAAATAGTTTTCAAATATAATTTACTATATATTCTTTTTATAGTTTATTAATACGTATAATACATCCATACATCCACGAAACTTATCAAAACATTTTGTGAAAAATAGTGGAACTTGGTGGTTTTATCTCAATATTTTTGTAGTTTTGTGGCGTGATTATGGATGACAAACTGCATAGGTTCTCGCATGACGTGAGTGGCGTGGAGCTGCCCGCGCGGTTTACTTTTCCCTTCCACTATGTGCCGCACGAGTTGTGCAAGGTGGCGGCTCGTGAGGTTATGGACTACGCTCTCAACCAAGATCAGTGGCACGACGAACTCCTTGCCGGCAAAATGCTGGGCGTGCTTGTGGTAAAAGATGACGATAGCGCACTTGGCTTCCTAGCCGCCTATTCTGGCAACCTCGCCCACAACGGCAACAATCCCTATTTTGTGCCGCACATCTACAACCTGCTTGAGCCACAAGGGCTTTTCCGCACTGGCGAGGCGCAAATCACCGAGATTAATCATCGCATTGAGTCACTGGAAAATTCCCAAGAGAGAACTAGCTTAAAAGAACTTCTTGACAAGACATTGGCACAGCAAGAGCGCGAAGAGCTCGAGATGCGCCAGACGATGAACGCTGCCAAGACCTTGCGCGACAAATGTCGCAATGAGGGCAACATAACCGCCGAACAAGAGGCACAGATGATAAAAGAAAGCCAGTTCCAAAAGGCTGAACTAAAACGCCTTAAGAAGCGCCACAGCATGGAGATTGACAGCATCAACCAACGGCTGAATGAGCAGCTTGGGGCTATCAACAACCTCAAAGCCAAGCGCCGTGCCATGAGCGAGAAGCTGCAACGCCAACTATTTGAGCTTTTTGTGGTGCATAACGCTCGTGGTGAAAGCATGGATGTGGCAACAATCTTTGAGCGACGACTCCACCGCTTACCGCCTGGTGGCACTGGCGAGTGCTGCGCCCCCAAATTGCTGCAATATGCATTCTTGCATGGCTACAAGCCCGTGTGCATGGCGGAGTTCTGGGTGGGTGAGTCGCCACAAGGCGAAGTGCGCCATCACGGCCACTACTACCCTGCTTGCCGCAGCAAATGCCTGCCTTTACTGGAATTTATGTTGCAAGGACTTGACGTTGAGAGCAACCCGCTTGCAACAAAACCCAGCGACGACACACTAAAAATCATCTACGAAGACCAGTGGCTCATAGTCATAGACAAACCAGCCGGAATGCTCACAGTGCCTGGTAAAGACGAAGAGACATCATCGGCACTGCAAATTGTGCAGAGCATGCTGCGTGAAGACTCCCTGAACGCCGTGCATACGGCGCAATACTCTAACAACACCCAAGTAAGAACTGCCCTTGAGGTGCACCGCATCGACCAAGCAACAAGCGGACTAGTGGTCTTTGCTAAAACACAAGGGATACAAAGCGCTCTGCGCAAGCAGTTTGAGGAACGCACTGTGAGCAAGATCTATCTAGCTTTGCTCGATGGCGTGCTCACCAAAAACGAAGGCACCATCGACCTGCCTTTGCGCCCGGACATCGATGACCGTCCGCGCCAAGTGGTTGATATCGAAAACGGCAAAAAGGCAATCACTAAATATCGAGTGCTGGAACAACGTGGCACACATACCATAGTGGAGTTCATGCCCCTCACTGGCCGCACCCATCAGCTCCGAGTGCATGCCTCACACCCACAGGGCCTTAATTGCCCCATCACTGGCGACATGCTCTACGGCACCGCCAGCCACCGCCTCTGCCTCCATGCTTGGAAGCTCAATTTCACACACCCCATCACTGGCGAGCCGATGCACTTCAGCAGCGAAATGTCGTTTCTGTAGCCATTTTTAATCTTATGAAAAAAACAAAGGAGGGCAGCCTGCGTGGTTGCCCTCCTCATAATATTACTGTGTTCAGCTTTTTACCAAGCAAACATTGGGAAGTCCTTCATCATGTTGTTCACTTTCTCGCGAACCATAGTGATGGTGGCTTCGTCCTCTGGCTTCTGGAGCACGGTGTCGATGAGCTCAACGATCTCGCCCATCATGTCTTCCTTAGCACCACGTGTGGTGATGGCAGGAGTACCCAGGCGGATACCGCTGGTCTGGAAGGCGCTGCGGTCGTCGAATGGCACCATGTTCTTGTTAACGGTGATGTCGGCAGCTACGAGAGCGTTCTCGGCAACCTTACCTGTCAACTCGGGATACTTGGGACGCAGGTCAAGGAGGATGCAGTGGTTGTCGGTACCACCACTGGCAATCTTGTAACCCTTGTCGAGCAGAGCTTTAGCCATTGCCTGAGCATTGGCCTTAACCTGCATCTGATAAGCCTTGAACTCGGGTTGGAGAGCCTCGCCGAAGGCTACTGCCTTAGCAGCGATAACGTGCTCGAGAGGACCGCCCTGAACGCCGGGGAACACTGCTGAGTCGAGCAATGACGACATCTTACGAACTACGCCCTTCTTGGTGGTCTTGCCCCAAGGGTTGTCGAAGTCTTTGCCCATCAAGATGATACCACCACGTGGACCACGCAGGGTCTTGTGAGTTGTGCTGGTAACAATGTGAGCCCACTTCAATGGGTTGTTGAGCAAGCCGGCAGCGATAAGACCTGCAGGGTGAGCCATGTCAATCATAAGGATAGCACCCACCTTGTCGGCAATCTTGCGCATGCGCTCGTAGTCCCACTCGCGGCTGTAGGCGCTGGCACCACCCACGATGAGCTTAGGTTGCTCGCGCAGAGCCACCTCTTCCATCATGTCGTAGTCAACGATGTTGGTGTCGGGGGTAACATTGTACTCGCACTGCTGGAACACGAGGCCCGAGAAGTTCACTGGGCTTCCGTGTGAGAGGTGACCGCCATGAGCAAGGTTAAGACCCATGAATTTGTCGCCTGGTTTGAGGCATGCCATGAAGACTGCCATGTTGGCCTGTGCGCCACTGTGAGGCTGCACGTTGGCATACTCGGCGCCAAAGAGCTGCTTGATGCGCTCCTGAGCCAGAGTCTCGGCCTCATCTACCACTTGGCAACCGCCATAGTAGCGGTGGCCAGGATAACCCTCGGCATACTTGTTAGTCAGGCAGCTACCCATAGCTTGCATAACTTGGTCACTTACGAAGTTCTCACTGGCAATGAGCTCAATGCCACGTTGTTGACGCAGGTGTTCACGCTCGATGATGCTGAACAGTAAATCGTCTCTTTTCATCTTTAAAGAATAATGTTAATGTTGTTTATATAGATCAATCTAAATTTTTGTGCAAAATTAGTGATGTTTCTTGAACGCACCAAGCAAAAACCGAAAAATCTAAGGCAAAATGTTATTTTCTCAGTCCTATAGAGTTTTTATCACATGTTTACTATTTTGGTAAAGAAAAAAAGAACAAAGAATGTTGTATGTTGTTTGTGTTGTACATTCTTTGTTCTTGTTGTTTGACTAAATGTAATATTTGGTATTTTGTCGTACTATCAATTATTAGAATTTAAATTTACTGCCTGTCCACTTGAGGGTTTTGGGGTTGAGCTTCTTTGTTTCGATATTCATGTAATTGGCAGTTATGTTCTTACCGGTGCGTGGTAGGTCAAAATATACATAATATCCATCCTTACCATATACTGCGTCGAAGCCTGGCACTTGATACATTGTCATCTTCTTGGTAGCATTAGTGTAACGGTAGAAGTAGAGACCGTCGAATTGTCCAGGTTCATACTTGCCATTACGGTAGCTCGCCACGTTGTAGGCAACGAGTTTGTGCTTGCCGTCGGCCTCGTTCCAGTAGCACATCTCAATCCTGAGCATGTCGTCTTCGTAGCGTGACTCATAGCACACGTAACCGTTCTTCTTGTCGATGGTTATCGTTTCGCCCTTGTCGAGCTTTTGGCCCTTACGTTGCTTAATCCATGCCTGCTTGAAGGCATTGTCGGCCTCGTTGATGCATCCGTCATCGTCGAGAGCTGCAACAGATAGATAACTCCATGCAAAATCACTGATAGTGGGTTTTGCACCCTGATACTTCACTTTGATGGTCTCCTGTGCCATCATCGCCAGCCCAAAGCAGGCCAAAATGATTGCTAATGATGTTTTCTTCATAATTTATTGATTTTGTGTTAAATGATTATCTTAAGCTGATTACTGAAAACTGAAAACTACCTCTACTTCAGTTTGAAATCTTCGGGGTGAGTCTTAACCTGTTCCTGGAAATCTAAAAGTTTTCCCACAACCTCTTCAAAATCGTCGGTAAGCGTCATGCTAAGGTTTTTATATTTCCCATTCTCCATCATTTTTTGGAGCAACGGATAGAGTGGCACCTCTTCGGTCCAGAACTTAGAACCAAGAAATATCATTGGGCTGGAAAAACCAAAAGACAGATAATGGTTCTGGACTGCATCCTGGAATACCTCCTGAATTGTACCTGCGCTGCCTGGTGTGTAAATGACACCTCCAAAAGGAAAGGTGAGAATGTGATTTTCGCGTATGCTGTTGTCAAAGAACTTAGCGATGTGAGTAGCAAAGGGCGTGGCAGGCTCATGACCATAAAGCCATGTTGGAATGCCCAGACTCTCATATTTTCCTTGTGGATATTTGTCAATAACCTCAAAGGCCGAACTGAGCCATCTAGGATTGTTGAAAGATGGTGCCGCCGAAATGATGTGCAACGCGTCCTCCACTTGATGATTGCTTCGTCCTGCCATCCAGGCCCCTAGGTGAGTTGCCTCCATCGCTCCTGGCCCGCCACCGCTCAGCATAAAGAATCCGAGTTCGGTAAGCCGCTTGCTTAGAAAGACAATCTGCCGAAACATATCGTCGGTTCGGAGCAGAGCATGACCGCCCATTATTCCTACACAATGCAGATAATGGTGAGTGCGAAAGAACTCACCCAAGGCCACATATATGCTGAGATCGTGGAGCGTGCGCGCTACGGTTTCCTCGACGCTATTAGTCTGCTTGCCTGTAGAGATATAATGACGATAGATTCGTGCATCGAGACACTCGTCGAACGACTCAGGCCGCTCAAGACAATAGCCATCATAAAGCTCCGCAGCATTGTAGAGACTCTTACGACTCACATCAAATGGCACCGATTTAACATGTTCTACTATCGGCTCAAAGTTAGCATTGTTTGCGTCGGATATCATTTCTCAAATATTTAAAACAATACAACTCAGTAAGTTATTTTGCCTTCTTGCGGACTGTCCAGCCAAAGTGGCCTAATTCCTCGCCAAGCTTATAGTAGTGGCCGTGGCAGTAGGTGATGAGGCCTGCCTCTTTGAGGTCAAGAGCGCCAGTAGTGGGGTCTATGAACCGGTCGTCGGCTATAACGTTGAGGACTTCGGCGATGAACATGTCATGGGAACCCAAGCGCATAATATCCTTAACAATACACTCGATGCTCACGGGCGCCTCGTCGATGTAGGGCGCTGCCACTTTCACGCCTTTAACTGGCGTAAGGCCCATCTCATGCCACTTGTTGAACTCACGCCCACTTTTCACGCCACACCAGTCAGTGGCGCGCGCCAGAGCCTCGTTGGTGAGGTTTATAGTGAATGCCATGTTGCGCTCAATGATGTCGTGGCTATGGCGCTCCTGCCTTATCGACACGTAGCACATAGCAGGATCGCTGCAAATGGTGCCCGTCCACGCGGCAGTGAAAAGGTTGTACTCCTCAGAAGTTGCTCCGCACGACACCAGCACCGCCGGCAGCGGATATATCATTGTTCCAGGTCTCCAGTTTTGTTTCATTCTCGTTGTTCTTTGTTCGTTTATCGGAGTTCGTTTATCGGAGCTCTTACCTCTTGCTCTCACCTCTCTCGCTCTCTACTCTCACCTCTCACCTGCTTCCTTTTTCCGCTCCAAGAGAGGATGTCAAGACGGACGATGCAGGTGCGGTAGAACGACTTGCGGGCATATTTCATGCCTATTTCGAAATCGTTAGGCGAGAGTTTCTTGAGCAGGAGTTCGAGGGCATGCATGCGCTCCTCATCGTAGGTGCATATTGTTGTCTCACAATCGAGAATTATGCTTTCATATTCGGTTGTGAACTGGCTTGGCAAGAGATTCACCTTGCCCACCACACAGAACGACACTTGGTCGTGGCACTCCAGGATATCGATTTTCTTGCCTTCGTCGGCGCAATGGATATAGATGCTTTCCTCACCATCCCACACGAAATTAACTGGCACGCCGTATGGCTTACCATCCAGATCAATCATCGACAAAATGCCGTATTCGGCAGCGGCAAGGATTTCGCGCGCCCTTGCTTCGTCGAGCAGACGGTCTTGCCGCCTGACTTTACTATTATCGTACTTCAAAATGAGTAATTATGTCCTATAGGCAGTGTGGTTTTAATAGGTTAGTAACCGATTTGATCAAATACTCCGCTCACAAAGCAGATCACGATGAATGCCACGAGGGTGAACCCGAGGCTGAACATGAGGAAGTGACTGCTGTAGTCCTCCTCGTCAAAATCGTCAGCCACATTAGCTGCGCTGGCACTGCGACGGCGCACGAGCTTGACGATGACATTGGTTATAAGGCCACAAACCAAGCCAATGCCTAAGGCAAGCAGTGCATAAAGTCCAATTGACCCCATAATCGATGGATTTAAAAAAGTTAATAAAATATAGTTTTCAGTTTTGAGTTTTTCTAGAAGGTCTAGATTTTCTAGAAATTCTAGATTATCTAGCATCCTTGTCTACCACTTAACACTTATCACTTAACTCTTATAGCTCACTCTTCTCTGGCGATTTCACACTCGCACATCTCTCGGTATTCTTCCCACTCTGGGTCTTCCTCGGCATGGAAAGTGAGAGGCAGTTGCTCGTCTATGCAGTTAAGTGCCAGGTTGAGCATTGCCTGAAACGCCTTGAGCGAGACGGCATAAAACACCCAGTTGCGCTCGCCGGCGCCAGTGTATATTCCTGTCATCACCGCTACCGGATCGCGGTGTAGCGACTCTTGCAGCGCATCGGTCACCGTTTCCATGGTGCGCGATGTTTGGTAGTCGGGCATCCCTGTGCTATCAGGCTCATAGAGCCATGTCATCTCTATGCGAAAGCGGTAACGTCCGGTGGCAATCACATTGTCGAGAGAACGCCTTCCAGTGACCAACACCGTGCGCCCTTCGCTGTCCTCGCTAGGTGCCGTCCACCAGTCTTCAATTATGCGTAATTTTGCCATAGACAAAAAACATGCTTCTTTAAAAATCGCCACAAGGTACAAATAATTTTCATATTTTCCAAGAAAAACATGAAAAAAATGAAAATATCACACAATATTTATAATAATCCATCGTTGAGACGGAATTATTCTGTAACTTTGCAGCTCAATTGAACTTGAGATTAGAGATTAGTGAGTTTTGTAAGACAACATGATTAGCCTAGGCATATACATTATTTCATTATTGGTGGTTATTGCACTTGCGGCAGTGGCAGCATGGCTCGTGCACCGTAATTCTGCAGAAATGAGACGCCACATTGAGACAGGCAACCAAGAGTTGCGCAAACAGCTGACAACTAGCGAGGGACGTGCTCAAATGCTTGCCGATGAGAACGTTAATATCAAAACCCGCAATGCCGCAATCGAGCAGCAGGCCACCCTGCTGCAGCAGCGCATAGATGAGCTATCGCATGATGTGGAGCAACTGCGCGGCGAAATTAAGACCCTCGACGAGGAAAAAGACGCAATCGACCGAGAGAAAGCGGCTCTTGCCACCAAGCTCGAGAGCGTGACACGCACCCGCGAACAGCTTGAGCAAGACTCACGACAGGCGTTTAAGCTTGTGGCAGGCGAACTCCTTGACCTGAGCCGCAAGGCCATGAACGAGGAAGGCAAAGAGAGCTTGGATCAACTGCTTGCCCCACTGCGCGAACAAATCACTGGATTGAACAAGGAACTCAAAGACTATCAGCAGAAGCAGGACCTAAACTCCCAAATCTTCGACAAGGAAATAAAGAAGATGCAGGATGCCAATCGACAAATCTCGCAGGAGGCGACACGCCTGTCGAACGCCCTCATCAACAATAACAAGATACAGGGCGACTGGGGAGAGGGAGTGCTCAAGCGCATCCTCGACCTCTCGGGACTGCAGGAGAATGTTCACTATCAGAAACAGGTGACCCGCGACGATGACGACCGAGTGATCACCAACGACGAGGGCGCGATGCTGCGCCCCGACTTCACCCTGTTCATGCCCGACGGCAAGCGGCTCATCATCGACAGCAAGGTGTCACTCACCGCGTTTGTAGGATATGTCAACGCTACCGACCCCGACGAACAGCAGCGCCTCCTCAACGAGCACAAAGCATCGGTGAGGGCCCAAATCGACCTGCTTGCCAAGAAAGATTATGTGAAACACGTGAAAAACTCGGTGGATTTTGCCCTTATGTTCATCCCCAACGAACCCGCCTACCTTGCTGCCATGCAGGGCAATCAGGACTTGTGGGAGTATGCCTACAACAAACGTGTAGTTGTGGTCAGTCCCACTCACCTGCTAAGTGTGGCTCAACTGCTCATGCAACTGTGGTCGCGCGATAAGCAAAACAAGAACGCCGAGGCCATCGCAAAAGAGGTGATGAAACTCATCGACAAACTCGACACATTCTATAGTGACCTGGATAAGATACAAAACGGCATCAACGCCATGCAGACGACCTTTGACAATGCTAAAAAGAAGCTCGAAGGGAAAGGCGGCGTGTTCTCCAAAGGCGAGAAAATCAAACAATTGGCAGGGCTGAAAAATGCCGAGATTGAGCAGTGATTCAAGATTGGTTAGAGAGCATAGTGGAATGAGCAGAACTAGGCACATATTACTTGTTTTTGCACTCCTAATTGGCGTGATGGCAGTGGCACAACCTGCTGGCATCAACTCGTGGGCTAACCACATTGTGCTCAACGGCGACAATTGGGACGACATCATTGACTACCTCAACAACCAGCACCGTCACCACTACAAGTTCACCATTGTGCACATTGGCGACTCGCATGTGCAGCCTGGCATCATCAGCGACGAAGTGAGAAGGACTCTGCAAGAGAAGTTTGGCAACGGAGGCCGAGGACTAATAAGCCCACTGGCTCTCGCAGGCACCAACGAACCTAACGACTATCTTCTCAAGTCATCGTCCTCAATCTCTGCATCGAGCAGACTGCTCTCCTCGTCAAAACCAGCTGGCATGGGTATGACAGGAGTGGCAGTGAAGTTCAGTGGCGCCAGCACCACTTTGAGCATCAAGGCAAAACATCAAGGCGACGACTTCTACCGCTTCACAATTTTTCACACACCATCCTCTCCTTTCAGTGTGGAGCAGAACGGTTTAGAGGTGAAAGGCAAGCAACGCAGCAACTACGCCACCGACTATGTGCTCGACAGCTCGGCCGACACTGCCAGCCTGCGCCTCACTGGCAGCGGAGCGCTCTACGGCGTGCGCCTCCTCAACAGCCATCGTGGTGTGGTGGTAGATTGCATTGGCAACAACGGCGCCACCTACCGAAGCTACTTGAACATCGACAATTTTGCAAGGCAAATAAGCGACCTAGAGCCACAACTGGTAATAATCTCGCTTGGAACCAACGAGGCATACGGTTCGTTTGGAAATATCACGTCAAACATCAATCAGATGCTCAACGACATAAGGCGGCAATGCCCGCAAGTGAAATTCCTACTCACCACACCCATGGAGACACAAAAGCGTAGCAGCCGAGGCTATCGCATACAGAGTGATGTCGCCACAGTGCGCGACCTTATTCTCGCCTACAGCAAGAACCATAACGTGCCAGTGTGGGACTTCTACCGAGTGGCTGGAGGAGCAGGTGCCTCAAACCGATGGCTCAAGGCACGCTACATGAAAACCGACCATCTGCATCTTGGCAATGACGGCTACCATCTGCAAGGCCACCTACTAGCTGAAGCTCTTCTAAAACTCCTCACTGGTGAAGACGATGGCAGCGATATCGTGGAACCCATCAAACCAACTACCACACTCGAAGAGCCAGCAACCGAGGAGGAATCCCCAACCGAAGAGGAGGAACAAAAAGAACCCATAGAGCCATAAAAACGATTTTTATCGTCAATGTATAGCGACACAGCACGGTGTAAACAAAAGGAGAAAAAAATCAATATAAGAAAAATCGCAGAGACATTAAACTCTCTGCGATTTTTGTTGTCATAATAAATGTAATGTTGTGAATATTCAAGATAGAAATGCATAATTTTATCTTGAAAGAATAAAGAATAATGATGATGTGCTGTTAGAATCGGAAATAACTTGGCAGTGGAGCGCAGCGCAACGTAGAAGTTATTCTGATTTTAACAGCAAGTCGACA
>JAEEGL017356261.1_pt1 | contig 23589 bp, 15 predicted proteins | sample 9134231 | NCBI WGS metagenome assembly JAEEGL01 (sample SAMN16246548, study PRJNA631951) | gut metagenome | biome: gut microbiome; feature: rumen; material: fiber-attached | host: Bos | place: Iran: Karaj | collected 2018-10
AGCCTTCTCTACGAAATCGATATAAAGCTGAGCAGCCTTGTCGTAATAAGCAATTGCCTCGTAGTTTTTCGCAAGACCAAACATGATTTTGTCTCTGTGGGGCGATTTCTTGTAGACATCGTCATTTTCTCTCAAGAACTGCTCCTGGACACGGATCGACTTGTAAAGGTCACCGCCTTTCTGATAGTAAACGATTGCGTTGTACATCGCGACATCGTTAAACTTCGATTTCTGGAACTCGTTTACGAAAGCCATGTATCTGTCAGCAGACTCAAGACTCTTTCCGTTTTTGTGCGGAATGTCTGCCGAGTAGAATGTTGCCATCTCTTTGAACTTTTCAAGGTCGGCTTTAAGTCTGTTCCTGCCGGAAAGCAGAGCAGAATTCTTGAGGAATTCTCTAGATTTGTTGTTGATCTGTTCCCAGTCTCTAGCCATGTTCAAAGAGTCCATGATAAGGTCTGCCGAATATTCAGCAAGATCGTTTCTCGGATACTTTTGAACAATCATCTCGAATACAGGAACCGCCTTGTCAAAGTGGTTGAAAGCGTAATATGTAATAGCTTGCCTGTAGATAATGTCGACAAGATATTTGGAGCGCGGGATGTTTTTAATATAGGTGTCACATGCGGTAATGAACTTCTGGTGAAGCTCAGGAATCTGTTTCGGCTTGAACTCGTCAGCGACAACATCCTTCTTGCCGGCATCCTTGTCGTCTGCAGTTTTTACCAGATCCTTTTGAATTTCACCGGAACCGTCCTGTTTTGACTTTGCAATTCTGTTCTGAGCCTCTTTCTTTGCCTTCTCCTGTTCTGACTCGAGAAGAGCTCCGAAGCAGCTTACTGCGCCGTAGGAAGCATCCTCGAAGTGATGTCCCTTCGGGTTCATGTCTGCTACAGCCTGATACTGGTCACCGGCCTCTGTATACTTTTTGTGATCATAAAGATACTCTGCGTAGTTGAAACGCATGTCATAAGAAGCTTCGGACTTCGGGAAATATTTGAGATACGTCGGATAAAGCTCGCCGACAATCTTCCATGTCTCAGCCGTTTTAGTCTTTCTTGCCTCGTTGTGGTAATCGACAGTAAGGATCCTGAGAGCTGCCTCAGCTGTCTGCTGAGCACTTTCAAGCGTAGCTTCATCCTTCTCGTTTGCCTTAACCCAGCGAGCATTCGCATCAGCATAATTTGCAACAAGGACTACGATCTCCTTTCTTACGGCATCCTTATTGTTAAGTTTTTTGTAGCACTCGACGATCTGCTTCTGCCAAGTCGGAGCCTCGGGTCTCTCGGGAGCCTCCTGCTGAAGCTTTCTATAGATTTTGATTGCTTCATCAGATTTATCCTGATCGAAGTAAATGCCGGCAAGTCTCTTAAGAACTGCGATAAAGTACTTTTGTTCCTTGACGACATTTTTAAAGTATTTCTCTGCATCGTCGACATTGCCTGCCTCAGCGTAAGGAGCAACCATGTCGTTCATGGCATCCTCTTTAAGCGACAGGTCTTTAATTTTTTCCGCGTTTACAACAACTTCCTGAAAAAGCTTTACAGACTCTTCATACTCGCCGACGTTGTACATACACCAAGCATACTTGTAAAGCGCAAAACCGTAAAACTTATTATCTTTGTGCTTTTCAATGATTGCCTTGTAATTCGGCATAGCCTTGAAAACGTTGTTGTTGTTGAAGAAATATTCGCCCATTTCGAAGTATGCATCGGGTGCAAACTTTGAATTCTGGAATTTTTCAACAACAAGTGTGTAGTAACGAACCGCGGCGAGGCTCTGTCCGATCTCCATCTGGTTTGAAGCCATGAAGAAGTAAACCTCGTCAATACCCTGGAAGGTCGGATACTTCTTAATGATGTAATCGCAGACATCGATCGCCTTTTTGTTCCATTCCCAAGCGGCATCAAGAACAAGCTCAGGCATCGGAGCGTTCGGATCGTTCATCTCGTAATATTTATCCGTTTTCTTGTTGAACTCATCCATGATTACAGCTTTGATTCCTCTCGCCTTCTCCCAGTAGAGTTCTGCAAGTCTTCTGTAAACTTCAGCCTTTCTCGGACCTTCCGGATAATCTTTAATAAGTTCGTTCAACTGTTTGATAGCGTCGTCACGGGCCGCCATCGCCTTACTGTCAGTCTTAACCTTTTCACCGGTCTCGACACGCGTTTTAGCCGGACCCGTGCTGACGGTTTCGTCTTCCTCTCTTTTCTTTCTCTGAGCAGAAAGAGTCAGAGTAAACGACAGAACCAGCAAAATCGCTACGATAAAACGAAATTTTTTGTTGCTTATCATTTCTGGAAACCCCTATTCTTCGTAATTAAAACTACTCTTTGCACAAATTCTCGACGTTAAAGAAATAGTAACCGAGCTCATCTTCCCAATACTCGCCGTCAAACGGATAGTAGTAAGAATTCTGCGGAACCGACGGGTTCATCTCAGCCTTCTTCTCGACGGTCTCTTCCTCTTCCTTAACCTCTTTGCCGTAAAGCTCTTCCTTTTCGAGAGCCGACTTCATACTATCGGTCATCTCGAAGCGGATCGCTCTCATGTCGGCAATAAGCTGCGAAAGATCTGCATTGAGATTCTGTACACGCTGAACCAGCCAGATTCCTGCTTCATTTCTAAGGTTCGTAAGCTGGTAAGCCATCTTCTTGGAAACATCCTGAGCAATTACGCTGTTCGCAAAAGTTTCAGGTGATTTTTCGATAACACCGAACTCTCTCTCGATCTCTTTAATATGGTTATATTTTCTTATAAAGAGATTCTCTGTGAGGATATTGCGAAGAACAGCCTCGGGAAGTTCGGTCTGCTTGCCTGCCTGAGCATCCTTGTACATGACAAGGAGTTCTTTGTAGACATCAAGACCGGTCTTGGTCGAAACATTCTCGAGCCAGGTGTTCATCTTCTGTGAATAAGCCGGATATACGCTGAAGAAGTAATCGATAACATTGTTGACTTCATCGTACTGGCAAAGGTTGTAATAGGTAACCGCCTCAACAATGTTTACCTCAGGGAAGTAAATATCGGTAAAGAAGGGCGATCTGAGCGTTACAACCGTTCCGAGAGTCGAATCGAACCGTCCGATCATGAGTGAAGCCCATGTTCTTGCGAAGAGTGATTCGAACCACTGGGAGTTGTCTCTGCCGACATTCGAGAAGTAGTTGAGAGCGACGTTGAACATTGCGAGCTTGTTCTGAGCCTTCCATGCAGCTGCGTAGTAAAGCTCACCAAGTGCAAGTTCCGACATTCCTTTCAGCTTTTTGATGTCAGTGCCGATGTATTTGTCATCCGGCATCTCTTTAATTTCGTTAAAGCTCTTCATAGCCTCAGCGAACTGCTGCTGTCTGACCTGGATGACGCCGAGGAAGTACTTCGCCTTCGGATAGAAGGAGCTGTAATCCTTGACCTGAGAGAACATTTTGACAGCCTGATCATCCTGACCGTTGTAGAAGTTGATTTTGCCAAGGTAATAGGTCAACTCATTGGCGAACTTCTTGGGAAGGACCGAATAATCGACGTTGGAAAGAACAGCAAAAAGAACCTTCTCATCCTCTGTCTGATAGGTTACGGCAAGAAGCTTGAGAAGACTCGATACGAAGTAGTGAGAATCAGGACCTTCGAAAAGGATCTCGGCAAGCTGATACTCGGATGCCTGATAAAGACCCATTCTGAAAAGAGATTCCGCGTAGTAGTATCTCGCGGTCTCGTGGAGTCTGTCCCACTCCTTGTTTTTCATGATTGCGTAAAAACCGACAGCCGAAGTAAAGTAGTCTTCATTGTTGTAAGCCTCGACGACCTTAACGATCGGCTCAGGCATACCCTCAACGAGCGATGCGTCGATCTTTTCGTACTTTTTCATCTCCTTCTCGCGGACAGTAAGCTGAGTCGCGCAGGAGACGAGGACCGACAAAGCCACGCAGGCTATAATTAACGTAAGTAATCTTTTCATAGTACCACCCCACTACTTAGCAAAGGGAAGGAACATACTTGCGTTGATTGTGAACAAAAAGTCTGATTTAAGATATGCAGAACTTCCGCCTTCCTGTTTCGGACGTTTATCCTTCATAATGAACCAATCGAAGTTAAGGCTAAGGCTTGCGCTCTTGCCAAGGAAAATTCTCGGTGCAAAACCGATCTGGAATGCGCCGTCGTTGTTTTCCATCTTCTTTACGCTTTTGTTCTTATCCTGGGCAACTGTTCTGTAGTAATAACCACCGACAGAAACATTGATATCATACTTCGGGATGATGTCTCCGAAGATGCTGATCTTGCCGTAGAAAGGAGTGAACATGACGCTTGCACCTGCAGTAAGCATCATATTGCTTTTTGCAACGTAAGCGTCAGCTTCTGAAGCCTGCTTGAGCGTTTCGTTCTCCCAGGAAACCGCACCATAGAGGAAACGAGCCTGAAGAGCGATGTATTCGTTGAAGTGGTAAGCAGCTCTGATACCGACAGCGAGAAGGTCTTCCCAGTCGCCGCATACAAAGCCGACATCGATACCAAGCTCAAAACGTTTGTCCTTCGTGAAATCCTTCTTCTGGACAACCTTAATCTGTTTTTTCTTCTCTACATTGAGATCTCTGAGCTCTTTTTCAGCCTCAGAGTCAGCAGCAGCTTCTCCGACCTCAAGTTTTGCGGTTTTCGGAGCATCAGCAGGAGCAGCTTCCTCTGCAGAAGCGGCCTCTCCGCCGTTTTCTTCCTCAGCTGCAGCCTCTTCCGGAGCTGCCGCGCCGCTGTCAAGATCAAAAAGATCATCAGCAAAAACCTGGAACGAAAAAAGTGCCAAAAAAGCCATCGTCAAAGCGAAAACGTTAATGTGTTTCATGATACCCTACCTAGATAGAATTTATAACCCACCAAGAAAATCGGGCGAGAGTAGTAAAAACTCAACTTTTTGTCAAGAAATAACTGCAACAATAATTCTTAAAGCAACGCACCGAAATCATTGCCAATTAAGAACATCAAATATTTTTGCAAGTCAAAAGGCGCTCTTTTTTTATTGTCAGAGCAGGATATTTTTCACCAGAAAATCTGATTTCAGAAGGTCCAGATCCACAAACTGAGCGTAATTTTGCGAGAGGGAAAATTTTTTGAGAAGGACAAGCCGCAGCAGAATGAAGGAAGCCTCGACCAGCTCGGGCGCAAAAAAATCACATTTTGCGGGATCAAGATCCGAAATCCTGGAAAGTGTCTCCGAGATCTCTTTGATCCTGGCTATTTCACCGTCGCACGGCAGTTTTTCAAGTTCGCGGTCCATAATGTTCGAAAATACGCCGTTTTTGATCTTCGAAAGCGCGGACAAAACCTGAATTTGGGAAGTCCCCTCATAAATTGTCGTGACACGCACGTCACGCGAGAGCCTTCCGACCGCGATATCTTTAAGATAACCGACACCGCCGAAAAGCTGTACGGCATCGTAGACGATCCGGTTCGCCAGTTCAGAAGCTCTATATTTTAATATTGAAGAGAGAAGCTCTGTTTCGGACGCCGTTTCACGCTCTGTTTCAGATCCGGCAGCCGACACATCGATCAAATTTGCCGCGAAGTAGAGCATGATCCTCGTGGAACCGATCTCGTATCCCATGTTGTCAAGCATCCGCCTGACCTGGGCAAAGTTATTGATTTTGTTACCGAACTGTTCTCTGACCGACGTATACCGCAAAGCCTCGTGACGTGCTGCTTCGGCAATTCCCAGAGCCTGCGCCGCCACAGAGAGCCTGGCTCCCGTCAAAAGCTCCAAGACATACCTGATCAAGCCGAAACGCCTTCTTCCGAGCAGCTCGCACCTGGCGTTCTGAAAGCTGATCGAACAGGTCGGAGAGCCGTTGATGCCGGTTTTTTGCTCAAGTCTCGTCACCGTCACAGTCGAGTCATGCGGGTTTTCAAGGATGAAGAGCGAAAGCCCGCGGCCGTCTTTTGAACCTGCCTCGCTTCTAGCCAGAACTAAAAGAAGATCGGCGTCTCCGTTTGTAATGAAGTGCTTCGTGCCGTTAAGCAGCCAGACTCCGTCCGATTCCTGGGCCTCTAGTCTGACAGCCTGAAGATCGCTCCCTGCCCCCGGCTCGCTGAGCGCCATCGCACAGCTTGTCTCTCCGCTTGAAATTCCGGGCAGCAGGCGCCTTTTCTGATCCTCGGTGCCGTATTTTTTGATTGTCAGCGCGATATCCTGAAGCGAAACCAGAGTCATCAGCGAAGCGTCGGCACGGGAAATCATCTCTACCGCCGCCATAGCAAAAAGTCTCGGCAGATTTTTGCCGCTGAACCCGACAGGCAATGAGGAGCCAAGATAGCCGGCACATCTCAAAAGCTTAATATTTTCAACTGTTTCTTTGCACAGCTTCACCCTCCCGTTTTCGAGAGAGCACCCTTTTTTATCAACCGCGGCGGCATTTGCGGCGATCTTACCTGCCGAAATCTCACCGATGTTTTTCAAAAGCTGCAAAAAAGCCTCGCTCTGCTCCGTTTTCGCAAAAAATCCAAGTGAATTCAAAATGTTATCTGTAAAAAAAGTCATGATGCCTCACGGAAGAAGATCGATGACTATTATCTCCGGAGAGGCGGCAAATCTGATCGGAGGCCCCCACGCCCCGGCACCTTTGGAGACAAAAACCGTTGAGCCGTTATCCAGGGTATATCTGCCGATAAAATATTCGTTGACAATTGCAGCGGCTATCGCAAGCGGAAAGATCTGCCCGCCGTGAGTGTGTCCAGAAAGCATCAGATCGAAACGCCTCTCGCTGCCGCCTTCGATCTCGGGCCTGTGCTTCAAAAAAATGTTGTAATTCTCGGATCTTGATTCACTAAGCAAAGCCGCTTCGGGCACAAAATGGTCAACGGGGAAATCTTCGGCAAGTTTGTCGTCAACTCCGAACAGGACAATATTCCGGCCGACCTCCGCCTTTTCGTTTCTGAGCGTGATAAAACCGTTTTTCTCAATAAATTCCATCGCCGCCAGGTAACCTGTATAAAATTCATGGTTGCCGGAAATCGCGTACTTCCCGAGAGGCGCCTCGAGTTTGTTCATCTCCTCTGTGACCTTGTCGGGTGAAATGACTCCCGGATCGACGTAATCTCCTGTCATCACGATCAGATCGGGGTTTTGCGAATTGGTCAGCCTCACGATCTTGCGGGCAAATCTCTCATCGATAATGCTGCTGAAATGAAGATCGGAAAGCTGAACGACTCTGGTCGGCCGGGAGATTTTGGGAGAGTGAAGCTCAAAAGTAGTGACAGCGACATCCTGCATCGAATACATTCCGACACAGACAGTAAATAATCCGATCGCCAGAAGGACAAAAAAGATCATCCCGCGCCTGACGGACGAAAGCTCCCTTTCATAAGTTTCAGGGAATAATCTGCGAAACAGGATGAAAAACTCCACAAAAACTCCGTAAGCGAAGAATACCAGCAGAAAGACATAAAGCAGGTAGACCGCATAGCTGAGATATCTCTGGCTCAGGGTTCCGACGATAGTACGCTCTCTCCCGAGAAAGACCAGCCCGAGAACAACGACGTCAAGCAGCCAAAAGGGCCACCTGCTCTTTGCTGTCTGCGGGAAAGCCCTGTTCAAGTTGAACCTGAGATATCCCGTGATCAAAAATGTAAACGCAATTACAAAAATCGCCATCGGAACATATCTCATGCGCGCCCCCCGTGCAGTGCGTTTTTAAGAACAGGCAATTGAAAATCCAGGGGAAAAAGAGGGGAGAATGTCATATACCAAGATTCAGTTTTCGTACAAAACTACTTGCCTGCCTCTTCCCAGAGGTGATCGTAGTAGAACGTAAAGGCAAGCGAGAGGGATTGGTGGTAGTATGTGTTCTTGAAGTAATTTTTCGCATCTATCGCCGAATCAAATTTGTAAATGTCCTCTTTAGCAAAGCTGTAGGCAAGACCGACTGCCGCATAATCGCAGAAATTGTAGTTGAACTCGAAGTCGAAGCCGAGAACGGAGTTGTCGCTGTCCTTAACATAGGTGAAAAGGTACGGAGCCTTGTAGTAGCTGACTCTTGCAAGGATATCGAACCAGTAGACATTTCCGTAAAGACCGCCGAAAACGCCCCATGTGTCATAGGTGTTGCCGTTCCAGATTGTTCCGTTGCTGCCGTCTCTGAGGAATCTGACGCCTTCATAATACTTACCGTCTACAAAAATATTCGCCTTCGGATTGAAGATAGCTCTGTTCGAGTATACGAATTCGGCAAGGAAGCCGAGAGTGACTTTATCATTAATATGATAACCAAGGTCAGTGCCGATCGAGAGGATAATGTTCTTTTTGTTTCTCTCGAAGTCATTCCTTCCTGTTGCATCATCTTTAAGGACAAGATTCTCTTCGATCTTGTTTTTCTCGTCAAGATAGGTGTTGTTTACGGTGTTGAATATGCCGTTCTCGGTCTCTTCATCGTAAGCGTGGTAAGCACTTCCGACAATGAGAGAGAATGCCGCAGTAGCAAAGAACTTCTTGTCGTAACGGAACCTGAGGTCGAATCCGAACGCCGGATCAGCGAATTTGTCGCTGCCGTCGAGCATGACCTCGTTGTTTCCGTTGAAAGCGAAAATGTTAAACGCGAGATCCATATCGCTTGCAAAGAGGAAATCGAGACCGAATGAAAGACCGAGCTCGTTGAACCCGCCGCCGAGGAAGTTGTTCTTGATCGGAGAGTTGGAGAAAATTATCTCGTGATTGTAACCGCTTTCGATCCCGAACGGCATCGAAAAGAGACCGACTTCAAGATTTACGTTAAGTCCGAAAGTGTTGTTTGCGTTTCTGAACGAAGGATGTTCGAAGCGGAACGAAACGTTCTCAAGAACATCGAGTGCATTCGGCGCGTCGCCGTTTTTTTCAAGTTCAAGCGGATTCGTGTAGTCGGTCGGGAGAGTGTCGTCATGCTCATAGTTTATATCGATACTCTTCTCCGTGACAAGCCCCTTCGCAAAGTTAAGGACTATCCTGCCGTTGAACATCCTGTCTCCGCCCTGAAGGTCGAGAATGGCGTCATCCATGCCGAATCTGTAGCTTGATTTATTCAGAGCGTCGTTGCCGAACCAGTTGATGCCGTTCGAAACGCCGCCGTAAGCCATGATCGAGAAGTAGGGCTTTCTTGCAAGTCCGGGGATGTTTCCGGGCTCTGCCGGTTTCTCTTCCGCCGGAGCAGCTTCCTTCGGCTGTTCGTCAGCGGGTTGAGCCTGCTCTGCGGGCTGTTCCTGAGCCGGTTCCTCTTTTTTCTCCTCTTTAGCCTCTTCTTTTTTCTCCTCCTGAGCAGGCTGAGCGGGCTGGGCTGCTGGCTGAGGTGCCGGAGCCTCCTCCTTCTTCTCCTCCTGAGCGGGCTGAGCCGGCTGTGCCGCAGGCTGCTGGCTGTTCAGATACTGCTGGTAAATGTCCTGATAGTTGTTCGAGTTGTCCTGTGCATACAGAGACATCGCGATAAATGCAACAAACGCCGCAAGCATTAATTTACGCATTTTTCTAACCTCCCTAAAAAAAGTTCTTCATACGATATACAAATAAAACAAATTAGCAAATTGATGGCTCTTCCCGTTGTTTTGCCAGTTTCGCGGCTCTTAAGACACCATTGTCTTACGAAAAAATTGCTTTTTCTGAAATTGAGACTAGCATGCCCCGTTTTTTTTTGAAGTGAAGGAGAAAGTTATGAAAGAAAAAACGCATCCGAATCTTGAAGTTATTACGGTCAAGTGTTCTTGTGGGGCAGAATTTCTCACCCGCTCCACCAAAAAAGAAGGCTACAACGTAGAAATCTGCTCAAATTGTCATCCTTTCTACACCGGTAAGACAAAAATCGTCGATACCGCCGGCAGAATTGAAAAATTCAACGCTAAGTACAAAAGAGATACTTACACCGGCAAGAAATAAATGTAGCTTTTTTGGTTTTTCTCCCGTCAATTTCAAGATTTTGAGGTTGGCGGGATTTTTTTATTCACGGGGTAACGACAATGCTCGAAATCAAAGACAAACTCGCCGAGATCCACAAGAGCTTCCTGAATTTGGAAAAGGAGATCGCGAAACCCGAAACTGTCGCTGACATCAAAAAATATACGAAGCTGATGCGCGAATACAAACGCCTCAAAAACATCGTCGACAACTATCTTGAGTGGGACAAGCTCGAACACGAGATAGCCGACCAGAAGGAGATGCTGACTATCGAGAAGGATCCCGAATTGATCGAGCTTATCCGTCTGGAGCTGCCGGAACTCGAAGAGAAGTACGACAAAATCACGGAGGAGCTCAACGTTCTTCTGCTGCCGCACGATCCGCTTGACGAGAAGGGAGCGATCCTTGAGATCAGGGCCGGGACAGGCGGCGACGAGGCTGCGCTTTTCGCCGAGGAGATCTACCGGATGTACTGCCGCTACGCCGAAATCAACAAGTGGAAGGTCGAAATCATGTCGATCAGCGAATCCGAGGGCGGCGGGATCAAGGAGGTCATCTCCGAAATTTCCGGCGACGACGTCTACGGCCGGCTCAAGTACGAAGGCGGCGTCCACCGTGTCCAGCGCGTTCCAGTCACCGAGTCGCAGGGCAGGGTCCACACCTCCGCGATCACGGTAGCGGTGCTCCCGCAGGCCGAGGAGATCGATGAAGTCGTTATCGACGAAAAGGATCTCAAAATCGACGTCTACCGTTCAAGCGGCGCAGGCGGCCAGCATGTCAACAAGACGGACAGCGCCGTCAGGATCACTCACATCCCGACCGGGATCGTCATCGCGATGCAGGACGAGCGAAGCCAGATCCAAAACCGCGCAAGAGCGATGAAGCTCCTCGAATCGAAGCTGCTCAAGCTCCAGCAGGAGAAGCGCGAACAGGAGGTCAGCTCGCAGCGCAGGAGCCTCGTCGGAAGCGGAGACCGTTCCGAAAAGATCCGCACCTACAACTTCCCGCAGGGCAGAGTCACCGACCACAGGATCAAACTGACGCTCTACAGGATCGAAGAGATCATGCAGGGTTCGCTCGACATGATCATCGACCCGCTGATCCACTACCAGAACGCCCTTCTGCTCGGTCAGAGCGTTGAAGAGTTTTCATCCGCCGACGCAGACGAGGATTAAATTTTTTTCCCGTTGACTACCCTGAAACAATATATAGAATCTCCTGTTTTTTGGTTTTTCTAACAACTTTTTTTGGAGGAAATTATGACTTACCGTATCGCATGGCTGCCGGGTGACGGCACGGGGAAAGAGGTTATGGAAGCTGCAAGGATCGTTCTTGACGGCTTGAAACTCAACGCTGAATACATCCACGGGGACATCGGCTGGGAATTCTGGTGCAACGAGGGCGATCCGCTTCCCAAAAGAACAACGGACATGATGAAAACCACGGACTGCGCACTTTTCGGCGCAATCACCTCCAAGCCGCAGAAGGAGGCGAAAAACGAGCTTATCCCGTCGCTTCGCGATAAAAATCTCACATATTTTTCACCGATCGTAAGACTTCGTCAGGAATTCGACCTTTACTGCAACGAGAGACCGAATTTCGCGATCAAGGGCAACCCGCTCAACCACAGGGACGACATCAACATCACGGTCTTCAGAGAAAACACCGAAGGCAGCTATGCCGGCGTAGAGTTCTGGCCGACGAGCGAGGAGCTCAAGCAGGAGATGCTCAAGGGCGCACCCAAAATGAAAAATTTCATGGACACCCCGAGTGAAGATCTGGCTGTTTCGGCAAGAGTCATCACCAGAAAGGGCGCAGAGAGGATCATCCGCGCAGCTTTCGAACATGCCCGCAAGTTCAACCGCCAGAAGGTAACGCTCGTAGAGAAGCCGAACGTTCTGAGAAAGACCGGCGGACTCATGGTCGACGTTTTCGAGAAGGTCGCAGCCGAATATCCCGAGATCCAGGCTTGGTTCGACAACATCGACGCGATCTGCATGTGGCTCGTAAAATCGCCCGAGAAGTATGAAGTCCTCGTTGCGGAAAACCTCTTCGGCGACATCATCAGCGACCTCTGCGGCCAGCTTGTCGGCGGCTTGGGCTTCGCTCACAGCGGCAACATCGGTTCGAACTACGCAGTCTTCGAGCCCGTTCACGGCAGCGCTCCGAAGTATGCAGGACTTTACAAAGTCAACCCGATGGCAACACTGCTTGCAGCAAAAATGATGTGCACATACCTCGGCGAGCACGACATTGCGGCGAAGATCCAGAGAGGCGTAGAGCTCACCGTTCAGGAACGCAAAGTCGTAACCTACGATCTCGGCGGAACAGCAAAGACACTCGAGGTCGCAGAGGAAGTTCTCAAGAACGCACTCAGATAACAATTTGACTTTATTCACCTTTTTATTCTGCATGCCATGCCCGAAAAATCTCTTTACCTGACCAAGCTGCAGCTTCGCGAGGAGATAAAACGCTGTCTCGACTGCAAATCGCAGCCCTGCATGACAGCCTGCCCCGTCAACTGCAACCCGCGTGAATTTATCCAGCACTCGAAAGCCGAGCAGTGGGACGACGCGGTCGCGACGATCACCCGCACCAACCCGATGGGTCAGACCTGCGGACTGATCTGCCCCGACAAATTCTGCATGAAGGCCTGCACGCGCTCCGGGATCGACTTCCCGATCAACATCCCGAAGGTCCAGGCAACGATCCTTCACAACTTCAGAAGCGAAAAACCGGAAAAGGTCACGCTCCCGCAGAACGGGCACACAGTTGCCATCGTCGGAGCCGGTCCCGCCGGGCTTGCGGCAACCGCGCTGCTTACGAAGCACGGCTTCAAAGTCACGATCTTCGAGGGCCGCCACGAAATCGGCGGAGCGCTCTGCATGATCCCCGAGAACAGACTTCCGCACGAAGTCATCGAACGCGACTGGGAATTCATCAGCAACAACGATCTGGTGACGCTCAAGCTCAACGCGAAGGTCAGCCACACAGTCGAGCTGCTCAACCGTTTTGACGCAGTCATCGTCTCCACCGGCGAGCCCAACTGCCTTGAACTGAAGATCCCCGGAGAGGAACTCAGCGTTTCGTACACCGATTTCCTCTACCACCCCGAAGATTTCCAGACAAACGGGCATGTCGCAGTCATCGGAGGCGGGAACGTCGCAGCAGACTGTGCCCAGACAGCCATGAGAAACGGCGCGGCATCAGTCGAAATGTTCGTCAGGCGCCGCATCTCGGACATGCGCATCTCCAAAGTGGAATACCTTGACCTCGTCAACCACCGAATCGACCTCAACGGCATGACGAGCCCCGAAAAAATCGAAAAAATCGGGAACAAACTCTGCCTCACCGTGAGACGCAACTTCTTCGACGGCGAAAAATGGATCCCGCTTGAAAACTCCTCGGTCGCACTCCCCTACTTCGACCTCATAATCCGCGCAGTAGGCAGCCGCTCCGACACGAAGAGCGACAACAACGCAAAACTTGTCTATGCAGGCGACTGCAAAACCGGCGGTTCCACAATCGTCGAAGCCATTTCATCAGGCAGAAAAGCCGCCGAGGAGATAATCAAGGAATTCGAAGAATAGATTTCCAGCTTCAGCGGAAAACGGAGAGTTCTGCTTATTATTTCTGATATTTCTCGATCACACACTCGTGGATTTTTGTGTTCTTGTCGTAGTTGACACCGACAAGCAGCAGATTGTCCAGATAATTTTCAAATACTTTCGGATAATTCTTGTTTTTGATCTGTTTTATTGCCGTATCGGCATCATGGTTGCACTTGAGTTCTATTATCATCGCGGGATCTTTTTTGTTGAGCGGAATAAAACCGATGTCGGCAAATCCGTAACCGGCAGGAAGTTCTTGAACTATCGTGTATTTTGTTCGCGCCGTGTAGAACGCAAAAATTATCGCAGCCTGAAGCGAAGATTCAAAGTTATAGTTCAAAGCACTTGTCACTTCGGTGTGCGCTTTGTCCAAGGCAGCCGCAACTTCTTCTGCAACCCCATTTTGCGCGAGATAAAGCAATTTATCTGAATCCCTGATCATTTCAGCTATTTTTGCAAAATTGTCAGAATCTCTCACCGCTGATTCCCACTCCTGTTTGATCTCTTTGTTAGGAATTCTGCAAAGCCCCGTTTTCTTGTCGTAATTGAGATATCCCAAATGGATAAGATAGGTCAAAACATTGTCTTTTGTCTTTATTTCATCAAGTCTGTTTTTGAAATCGACAACGGTTACAGGCACTTCCCTGCCTGAAAACATTTCAACGACTGCTGTTTTAACTCCGTCATAATCAAGTTTGATGTAATCAGAAACAACTTCGTAGGATCCTGTCGCCTGCCAGTAGTTCGTACATTCGCGGCGCATCATTGCCTTGACAACGGAATTGGGATTGTAAATGTCAAGTTCGCCTATACGATAGCCGTCATACCACTCCTCACACTCCGCAAAGCTCATACCGTATGTCTTGCAGAGAGCCTCTGTTTCTTCTTTAGTGAAGCCGAAAAACTGCTCAAAACCAAACGGCGAAAGCATTGTCGATTCTTCAAAAACATTGAGTTTTAACTGAACTTTGTCGCGCACGATCGGCAGAATTCCCGTCAGATATGCCAGTGCAATCGCCGGATTCATGGCATCGTTCTTGAAAAGCGAATTGAGCAGCTCAAGGTATGCTTTAAAGATGTCTTCATGAGTCCGCTCGCGAACCAGCACATCGTATTCGTCAATGATTATAACGAACTGGGTGTTGGTCTTTTTGTAAACCTTCATTATCAGATCAGCAACGGAATCTTTTTCAGAAAATTTAATATCGGGAAATTCCTCTATGAAATCTTCAAGAAGTTTGCTTTTTAGGTTCAAAAGAACCTCGTTTTTATTTTCCGACGAGCTGAAAAATCCGCCCAAATCGATATGAAGCACATTAAATTTATTGAGATTTTCTTCAAAGCACGGTTCATTGGCAATTTTCAGGTTCGAAAAAATTTCCCTTGAATCACACCCTTTTGAAAAGTAAGCTTTCATCAAGTTGCCGATCATAGATTTGCCGAATCTGCGAGGACGCGAGACAGAGACAAATTTCTGCTGCGTGTTCAAGAACTCACTGATTATGCCGATAAAAAGCGACTTGTCGACAAAAATTTTTGATCTTAACGCTTCTTTTAAATTCTCATTTCCCGGATTTACATAAATTCCCATGATTGCCTCCACAAAACCGACGCATTATACTCAATTTTTTGGGGAAATCCATCTGTTTGGGGGGTTAAATTTCGACTTGTCTCTCGGCGGGAGACCCTCTCCGTCATCGCTTTGCGAAAATTTGTGACCATAAACTATCTTACACAGCGGACATAGTTTTCACCGACTTTATAGCTGTCCCCGACTTCAGCATAGCTGAAATCAACGCGCCAAGCAGAGTTTCCGCTGTCCGACAAAGCGGAAGACGACCAAAGCCAATAACTATTATAGGACAATTTACTATATTTATCGTCCCTTTCTTCACAAAAACACGATCTTTCCGGCTTCATGCAGTCACCTTTCAAACATTTGTTTTCCGCACTGACTCTGCATTCTCCGCCGCTCTCTGTTTTCTGGCAGTTTTGGATAAGCGTTCTTAATTCGTCGATATTCGGGAGTCTCCAATCGGTATGGCCGAATTCTTTCAAATTCCTGCAATAATTTACGGCATCATACCAATTCATTTCTTTATCCGATTGGTATGACCACTCAAGACCGCCGATCGTCTGCTTTTTCTCTATATTCTTTTTTGCTTCAGCTGCACATTTGCCGTTAGGAAAGCGGTCAAAATAATATTTCCAATCATTGTCCTTTCTTGACCATTCGCAACATATCTCATCCATTCTTGATTTTGCTTCTTCAGCACATTTGCCTTCGGGAAATTTTTCTAAATATTCTTCCCAATACCAATGATTCTTTTCCTCTCTTGCCTCTTCACACACTTTTTTATCCTCATTTTCCCAAACTGTTTTTGCTTCAGCGGCACACTCTCCGTTCGGGAAATTGTCAAAATAAAAGATCCAATAATAGGGTTTATTATATTTCCTGGCAGTCTCGCACGCATCATGATCATTCTGCCGAACGCAACGAGTGTTAAATGAAAAGAAAGAATTCCGAAAACCGTACAATCCTCCATCATCAAAAAAGACCGCCCAATATAAACCATATATTCTATCATTTTCTTCAGGGGAAGATGACCAGAAGCAATCAGAATCACCAAGTTTGCTGAAATTATCATCATCCTCAACTCCGGCACAATTCTTATCCCTATATTTATTATCAATTTTGCCGTCTTTTTCCGATATTCTGCACTTTCCGCCTGAAACTGTTCCCGGATTATTTTGTATCAGAGTTCTTAATTCATCGATATTCGGAAGTCGCCAGTCAGAATGACCGTCTTCTTCCAGTTTTTCACAAGAAATATCTCTACTTACATCCGACCATTCAAGGTTACCGATTTTTTTGAATTTGTTTCTGACAGCATTGCCTTCTTCAGCACACATTCCGTTCGGGAATTTTTTCAAATATTTTTCCCATGCGGCCCTGGTATTCTGCTTTCTTGCCCTTTTACAAACAGCATCTTCCTTTGGTCCCGCTTTTGCCTCTTCAGCACACATTCCTTTCGGAAAGATTTCAAGATATTGTTTCCATGATTCATCAGTTTCTTCTTTGCGGGCCGCTTCGCATGCGTCACTGTCGTCCTGCCTTACACAGCGGAAATAATACTGTGTGGCATAAGGGGCTGCATCAATTGAGCCATTTCCAAAATCTATCAACCAAATATCATAACCATAGACACTAGTGGAAGTAAGAGTAAAAGCCACTGTTGAAGATACAAGATCTTCCCGGTCACCGAGTTTGCTGAAATATTTTCCGTCAATTCCCGCGCAACTGCTCGTCATATCCAAGTTGATATCTGTTTTTTCCTCTTTTGCAGAAATTTTGCATTTCCCGCCTGAAACTGTTCCCGGATGATTCTGAACAAGCGTTCTGAGCTCGTCTATATCAGGAAGCCGCCAGTCGTCGTGTCCGCCTTCATTGAGATGTTCGCAATAGTCTTTGGCATCGGAAGATTCCAATGCTTCGTCCGACATATCAGACCATTCGAAACCATCGATTTTTTTATATTTGTTTCTGACTGCGTTCCCTTCTTCCGCACACTTGCCTTTTGGAAAATTTTTCAAGTAAGGTTCCCAACTTGCACGTGTATTTTCTTTTCTTGCCGTTTTACAGGCTTTTCTATCCTCCTTTTCCCAGACCGCTTTTGCTTTAGCATCACATTCTCTGTTCTGAAAGTTGCCGAAATAAAAAAGCCAGTAATTGGGTTTATTATATTTTTTCGCCGTTTCACAGACATCCTGCTCATCCTGACGGACACAACGGACAGATGCTGTCATACCATCTGGCAATAATTGAATTTCCCCTTTGCCGAAATGAATTCCCCAAGCAACCGGTTTTTCATAATCATAATAATCATAATATTCATCATCTTCACCATCCGAAATAACAGGCAGGGACGATGACCAAAGTTGTTTCGTGTCACCAAGTTTGCTGAAATTACCGTTATCTATGCCGTTACACTCATTACTATCATCTTTTTTATCAAGTTTGTTGTATTCTTCGGAAATTTTGCACTTTCCGCCTACAACTGTGCCGGGATGATTCTGAACCAGTGTTCTGAGTTCGTCAATATTCGGCAGCCTCCAGTCAGAATGACCGTCTTCTTCAAGATTTTTACAGTAACTATCGGCAGTGATCCAGTGAATATTGGAGTTCGACACATCAGACCATTCAAGATTGCCGATTTTTTTGAACTTTTTTCTAACCGTCTTTCCTTCTTCAGCGCATTTGCCGTTAGGAAAATCTTTCAAATAAAACTCCCAGTCTGCCCGTGTACTTTTTATTTTTGCCTTTTCACACGCCTCTTCATCCGCTTTGGCAAATAAGGATCGAGCTTTATCCGCACATTTTCCATGCGGAAATTTTTCAAGATAAGATTCCCAGGAATCAAGAACTTTTTCTTTCTTAGCTTCTTCACATGCAACTTCATCCGGATCCGCTAAAACCGGTTCCACTTTTTCCATATCAGAGTTTTCCTTCAGAATCTGTTCTTCCGACCTTTTCAACAAAAACACCGCTGTGGCGACTGCCAACACAAGCACAACAATCAAAACTTTTTTCATGTTAAGCCTCTATGTTTCGTTTTATTATCTCTGATATTTTTTTCTTAGTTTCCTCTGACAAACTGTCACATCTTTCAAACGCATCATCGGCGATTTTTTTTACGGAATCCGGAATAATCACTGATGTCAAGTCTTGGCAGTCCGCAAAAGCGCACCAGCCTATTTCTTTTACAGAAGCCGGTATAACCACAGATTTCAGGCTCATGCAGTCAAAAAAAGCGTTGTCTTCGATTATCTCCACAGAAGTGCCGATTGTAAGATCTTCCAGAGACAAACAGAACTCGAAGGCTCCTGATCCGATTTTTTTTACAGAATTGCCGATAACCAGTTTTTTCATACCGCAACAGTCGCTAAAGGCACTATATTCTATTTCCGTTATGCAATCATGGATAATCAGCGAAGTCATCTTGCCTTGGCTGGAGAAAGCAAGATATCCGATTTTCGTCACCGATTTTTTCAGTTCTATCTCGCCTTTACCGTCTGCAAAGGTATGCCTTGTTGAATTTTCATTGATCCATGGAGTCTCCAGTTTTTCAGAGGACTCGTAGTAAAGAATATTGTTCATTTTTCCTTCCGACAACATAAAAAAATTCTTTAATTTCTGCTATTTATATTCTTATTTTCTGAAAAAAACAGAAACCCAAAACACCTCACCTTAATAAAAGGCCGACTTTTTTCCTATATCTTTTTGGCAGAGAGAATCAATAATTTTTTTGAAGTATTTGGAAATATATTGATGGCAACTTTCTAGGTCAGACTGAGAAACACGGTAAATTTGTGAAACAGCCGAGTTAGTCATAAGACAGCCTTATGCTTGACAATTCAGTAGCTTAAATTGAGCTTATCTTTCAAGAGACTGATATCCTTGGCAAAATTCAGATTAGCTTTAGATTTGTCGACGCCAGCCGTTGTAATGCCTATCACTTCGCCGTACTCGTTTATCAAGGCTCCTCCGCTACTACCATGATCTGTCGGCACACTGATTTGAATATAGTCTTCACGAAGTTGAGATATTTCACCGGAAGAGAACGTGTTTTCGTACCCGAGCGGGCTTCCAATAGCAAAAACTTTCTCTCCCACGTGGGGTGTTCTGTTTGTAACAGGTATATAATTGCATCTAAACCCTAAATTTACTTGGAAAATTATATAATCATCCTTTTCGTTCTGAGCAATTATCTTTGCCACATTGAATGTTTGACCATTGGTTAATTTTATAGAACTGCTTCTAGTACCGGAAAAAACATGGTGATTGCTCACTGCCAAACCCGAATCATTTACAAAAAAACCTGATCCTTGCTTTCCCGATATTCCACTTGATGCATAAACAACAAAAACAGCTGAATTGTATTTTTCAAAAATTTCAGGACCAGTAAATTTACCGTCTCTAGGTGGGATAGATGGAACTGAGGGCATAGATGGAGCAAAAATATGCTTTGGTTCCTCCTGTGAGGGTGCAACCGGAATAGGCTTCGGTTTCTCTTTGGGAATTTCAGAATCTATTTTTTTCAAATAATCCAAATTCTCCGTTATTGTCCATATAACACCAGCAACCAAGAAAAGCGAAAAGCTGCCTAGAACAATAAACTTCAAATATTTTCTGACAGTAAATGAATTTATGGTGCCAAATTTTTCATAGAAAGTATCGAGTGTTGTTTTTTGATTATTTTTCCAATCATCTTCTTCGTAAATTTCATAATTCTCTTCATTATCGCAGCAGTATTCACTATCATCCTCACAACTATTTCCGTCTCCTTCTTCGGAATCTTCGTAATCTTCTGAAGCATCATTATTTAATAACTTTTTTCTGAACAAAAAAGTAATAAAGCCACAACCAACAATCAAAATTAAAAGTAGCAATAAAATCATTATATTATCCTATCTTTAATTTTCTTTGAGTATGTGGATTACCACCACCATCTTCTGTAATAATATCTTCGATCATAATAATCATCCCAAAAGAAAATTATCTCCAATATTAAGAAAACCACAAAAAGAACAACAAAAAAGGCTATTAGCAAAACAGTAAAATAGGTTACAAATATCTTAGCCATAACGGATACAATCATTCCCAAAATATCACCTGAATTGTAAACTACAGATATTATAAGGCTTCCTATCAGACATATGCCGGCAAAGACAAAAAGGACATAATTGGCCGGATGCAATGGAGTATCCCATCCGATGAAACTCGTGATACAAAGTAATATGGACGCTAACAACATAAAGGTTTCATCTCCGGCATTCGCGGTAAATACTATGCGTCCTTCATCAGCCATATACAATGCAGCTATGTAAAAAATGAGAAAAAACCAATACAGAGTGACAATCAATACACCACTTAAAATATTATTCGTTGATGTCACCGCATTTACGACAAGAAATACTCCAAACAATACGGCTACCAGTACCATTCCCCAACCGAACTTTGAATCTTTGCTGTTTCGTCCGACTCTTTTACCGTTGCGCTTAACCAAAACACCTTTGCGCCACTTGTTGTTTCGTTTCAAATTCTCATCATAATCCTCTAATTCTCCCGATTCTTCTACTTCATCCAGCTCATATTCATCATCGCTTCCCAATTTAATAATGTCTGAATCGTAATCACCGTTCTTTTGAGATTCTTCAAACTCACAGTTCGAACAAATAATCTCATCGTCTTCTATAAATTGACCGCATTTGACGCATCTTTTCATTTTTTGCCCCCTCTATCTGACACAACGGACATAATATGAATCCGAGATATAATTTGTTGAAACATCACCGTATCCAAAGCCTACCCCCCATAATTGATCAGTATAAGGATACTTATTGGAAGAAGACCAAAACCAGATATTTCCGTCCCCAATTTTGCTGTATCTACCATCATTAAAAGCAGAGCAATCTCCCCAACTGCCGTTACACGCTTCCACACATGAATTCAAGCTCCAACATTCACTAGACAAACAACCTTTTCTGACACTAACAGCGCATTCACCTCCAACAACAGTTTTTCTATCCTTTACCAATCCCCTCAATTCATCAATATTCGGCAAACGCCAATCAGAAAATCCTTTTTCATCTAAATCATCACAATATTTTTCTGCATCATACCAACTCATTGTGTCTGGTGATTTGTTCGACCACTGCATATCTTCAACAAACCATTCCACAGATTTTTTTCTAGCTTCCTCGTTTCCTTTGCTGACTGATTTTTTCAGCCATTTTTTTGCATTTTTTTCGCTTTTTTCGAGCCCGCATTTTCCATAGTAATAGCAGTCAGCGATTTTGTTTTGAGCCTCGATATATCCCTGTTCGGCGGCTTTCAACCAGGATTTTACTGGTTCATTCTCATTTTTCTGGTCTTCTTTTTTGCCATCTTTTTTCTTAATATTCTTGTCGTTTTTTGTTTCCGCCTTCTCCCCAATAATGCCAGCCTCATAACAGTTACCGGTCTTATATTGCGCTTCCGCCAGCCCTTTTTCAGCTGCTTTCAGCCACCATCTACAAGCCTTTTCTTTATTTTGTCCCGTAATCTCTCCGCTATAATAACAATTTCCTAAAATCAACTGTGCGGAGGCATCGCCTTGAAGAGCTTGTATCTGATTTTTTCTTAAACGATCTTCGAATAACCCGGTACTTCTGTATTCATCCCAATTCTCCACGATTACTGTTGCATCATTGTTTCCGCTTTCTTTTGCCTTTTTATACCACTTCAAAGCTTTATCAAAATTTCCATGCTGCTCATAAATTACCGCCAGATCGAATTGAGCTCTTTCATCCCCACTCCATGCTTTAAGCATCGTGTTTTTGAAAGAAGTATCGGACTCATCAAGTTTTCCGTATTCTTGCCAATTTTCCAAAATCGCCATCGATTTTTTATCACCAAGGTCTGCATGTCTCCGATATGCAGATTTCGCATATTTTTCAAAAATCCGGCTTATTTTTCTCATCTGGAAAAGGGCATTGGCGGTTTCCATTGATGGAAGATGTGATTCAAGAAATATCCAAGTGAATATCCCAACAATTACAGCAAAAATAATGGAATGGGTACAAAAATAGAAAAATCCACTGTGGGCAGAAGGTTTGCTCTCAAATTTTGGTTTAGCATCTGTACTTTCAGTTTTAGTTTCAGCGTTGGCAACTTCACAAACTTCTGTTGGTGTCTCTTCTGCGGCTTCGACTTCACTTTTGTTTTTAACTTCAACATCGACTTCCGTTTCTTGAGAAATTTCCGGTTGAAATTCAGATTTTGGATGCCAATCATGCACTAAAAGATACTGCAATTTTTCATTTTTGCTGATTGTTCCTGTTGTTCCAGAACTGAATGCCACATACTGCACCTCGCCGTTTTCATCCGCTGTTGATGACCAAAACCAAGACCCCTTTCCCGAATAATTCCAAAGTCTTGTTTCCCAATGGAAGCCGTCTTCATCCTGTTTTTCACTTATCAAACTCTGCAACTCTTCGATTGTCGGAAGCCTCCAGCCGTCAAGATCGCACAAGCGGCATTGCGCAGCAAGTTCGCAAGCTGAATCCCAATGGACTTCACTGCTTGAAATATTGTGCTGCCATATCAGATTACGTGATTTATCCTCGACTATTTCTTTCTTTTTTATCAGTTTGAGACTCATTAGATCTCCGAATTCCAGAGTAAAAACAAGGATATTTTGACCAGATCAACTATCGGATGATTCTGCCTTTATCAAGTACCCGCCAATGTTCTTCGTCATCCCTTCTTGCTTTACCGGGGCTGGTTATCAGCACGGCATTGCTGTCGCTACTGTCATAGTTTTCAAAACATTGCGACAGCACTTTAAATGCTTCGTTCATATTTCTCCGATCCTTTTTGTATGAATCAACCAAATCAAAGGTTATTGTATTACCGTCATCTTTGAGAATAAACCAGGCACTGCGCTCTCCGCTGCTTTCGAAACGCTCTCCAACCATTCTTGCGTAATATGTTTTTATTACTGGTTCTGCCGGAATAGAGACCGCTTCTGTATGATGCGTAGTGGCATTGGCGATATTCGATTTCTCGATTTGCTGCCTTATTATCGGCATCAATTGCGTAACTACCTGTTCAGATACCTGCTTCGGCAAAGAATTGACTATCATTGTGATTCTGCCTAATGTTTGGGCTAATCTACTTGATACTTTTTCTGCAATGACATCAGAAGAGTTACGGTTGGGTTCTTCATTTTCTTCATCGGCACTTCTATAGTTTTTATGTTTTTTGGGATTAAATTTTATATAAACAAAGACTAGAGCAACGCATCCGAGCAGGAATCCAAACAAAAGTGCAAGTAAAATTCCGCCTATTCCGACGTTTGCACCTTCAGGTTTCCCATCCTTTGCAGACTCTTTCGGCACCGTTTTCTCGAGTTCTTCTATTTTTTTCTTAGCTGCGTCAAGTTCTCCTTGTAGTGCCGTTTTCTCTCCTTCCAATGTCTCAATCTGGCTATTCCTTTCACTAATCTCGCCATTACTATCTCTCTTTGCTTTTCCAGCGTCTGA
>JAEEGL014878854.1_pt1 | contig 23587 bp, 13 predicted proteins | sample 9134231 | NCBI WGS metagenome assembly JAEEGL01 (sample SAMN16246548, study PRJNA631951) | gut metagenome | biome: gut microbiome; feature: rumen; material: fiber-attached | host: Bos | place: Iran: Karaj | collected 2018-10
AAGGCATGTGGCTCCCGATGTTTGTCGAGCGCCTGAATTATGTTGACATGGAGAAAATGGGTCTGCAGTTGACTCCTGAAGAACTGTACAGCATCAACCACAACAGCTTGAAAGACGCCATCGTGGGACTCGGCAGCAGCCCAAGACCTACTGGCTTCTTCTGCACCGGTGAGATCGTCTCCGAAAAAGGCCTGCTCTTCACCAACCACCACTGCGGCTACAGTTCCATCCAAAAGCTCAGCTCCGTGGAGCATGACTACCTGAGAGACGGCTTCTGGGCCAAGACCTATGGCGAGGAACTGCCCGCCGCCGATATGACCGCCTCCTTCCTCCTCCGCATGGAAGACGTCACCAAGGACGTCCTTGGCGTGGTCACCGACGACATGGACTGGAACGCCCGTAACAGAGCCATCGCTGGAAAGATCAAGGAACTCCAAGACGCTGCCTCCGAGAACGGCAAATACAACCCCGTCATCAAAGGTTTCTTTGAAGGAAATGAATACTATATGTTTGTGTATCAAGTTTACACAGACGTCCGTTTGGTGGGTGTGGCCAACTCCTCCATCGGTAAGTTCGGTGGCGACACCGACAACTGGATGTGGCCCCGTCACACGGGTGACTTCTCCATCTTCCGTGTCTATGCCGACAAGGATGGCAACCCCGCTCCTTACTCCATCGACAATGTGCCGTTGGTTCCCAAACATCACCTCCCCATCAGCCTCGACGGCGTCCAGAAAGATGACTTCACCATGATCTGGGGTTTCCCGGGCAGCACTGAGCGTTACATGTCCTCCTATGGCATCGACTATAACGTGGATACTTTCTATCCCATCATCATCGACGTCTTCGGAAAACAACTCGAAGTGATGGAGGAATACATGAAGGCTGACGACGCCATCAACCTGATGTATGCTGACAACCACGCCGGTCTCGCCAACACCTGGAAGAACTTCATCGGCCAATGCACCATGCTCCGCAAGAACAAAGTCAGCGAGAGCAAGGTCGCCCTCGAGAACGACTTCATGAAATGGGTCAACACCGACGCCAACCGCAAGGCTGAATACGGCGAGGCCCTCCCGAACCTGAAGAAAGCCTACGAGGAACTGGGTTCCGTGGCCAAAGACCTCTACTATCCCAACTTCATCGCCCAGATCGGTCCCGCGGGAAGAGCCGGCGCTTTCATGGGATGGTATACGGCCGCCACCGGTGACGACAAGGACATGAAGGAAGCCGCCACCATGGAGATGCAAGGCATGAATGTCGACGCCATGTTCAGCGAGGTTGATCCTCAGGTGGAGCACAAGACCTTCGCCGAGATGCTCAAGGTCTATCGCAACGCCTTCTCCGCCGATAAACTGCCCGAGTTCTACAGCAAGGTCATTGACAAGAAGTTCAAGGGTGACATCGACGCTTTCGCAGACTACGTCTATGAGAACTCCATCCTGGCTACGCCCGAGTCGATGAAGGCCTTCATCGCCAAACCCAACGCCAAGAAACTGGCCAAGGACTATGCCTTCCAGATCAGCCAACAGATGACGGAAGCCATCATGCAAGCCGCCCCGGCCTACCGTGCAGCCATGAACGCCATCTCCGAGAACGACCATATCTTCGTCAAGGGTCTGCGTGAATACTACGCTGCCACCCAGCCGGAGAAGAGCCTCTATCCTGACGCCAACTCCACCATGCGTATGAGCTATGGCTCCGTCCAGGATTACATGCCTGCCGACGCCGTGCATTACGACTATGTCTGCACCGCCAACGGTATCCTTGAGAAATATGTCCCGGGCGACTTCGAGTTTGACGCTCCTCAACGCCTCATCGACCTCATCGAGAAGAAAGACTTTGGCACCTATGCCGACGAGAACGGCGAACTCATCGTGTGCTTCCTCTCCACCAACGACATCACCGGCGGTAACTCCGGCAGCCCCATCATGAACGGCAACGGCCATCTCATCGGCCTCGCCTTCGACGGCAACTGGGAAGCCATGAGCGGCGACGTCAACTTCGAGCCGAGACTCCAACGCACCATCAACGTCGACATCCGTTACGTGCTCTTCATCATCGATAAGTACGCCGGTGCCACGAACCTCATCAACGAACTCGACATCCGCAAGTCGGAACCGAAACCCATCCGCGAGGAGGAAGAAGTTCCCGTTCAAGGATAAGAGCCTCATCTATGATGCAAAAAACGGTCGTCCTATGCGGATGACCGTTTTTTGTTGTACTTTTGCCTCTGTTATGAAACGCCTTGCTCTTCTTTTCGGCTTCCTGTTGCTTTGCCAGGCGCTCGCCGCCCAGCAGGAGATGGTGTTGTTTTCCGTCCCCGGCGGATTCCGCATGGAGTGCGATACCCTGGAACTGCATTGTTTCTATCCCCAGCATCATATCCGTTATACCACTAACGGCAACCAACCTACGGCAGCGTCAACCCTCTACGAGATGCCGCTCCGTCTTGACGAAAGCCTCTATTCCCATTCCGACATCTACACCATCCAGATCTCGCCGGACTACATGGTGTATATCCCTGATTCGGTCCAACATTGTATCGTCATTCGGGCGGCGGTGTTCGATGAGGACGACCAATGCATCAGTGAAGTGTACACCCAAAGCTATTTCATCAATGCCTTGGGTTGCGACACCCACGGCCTTCCCGTCGTCTCCCTTTGTGCGGACACCCTCGCCTTGTTCGACTACGAGACAGGCATCTTTGTGCCGGGGTACTGGTTCAACCCCGCTGACCCGGATTGGACTGGTAACTACTACCAACACGGTAAGGAATGGGAACGTCCGTGCAACCTTGAATTCTACGAACTGGACAACCAAGGCCTCAACCAGCAATGTGGCCTGAGGACGCATGGCGGCAACGGACGCCGCTATCCGCAGAAAAACATGAAGCTCTTCGCCCGAGAGGAGTACGGAACCAAACGTTTCAACTATCCGTTCTTTCAAGACCTTCCCATCGATAGCTATAAGCATTTCTCCCTGAAACCGTTTTCCTCCTCTTGGACCCAGGCGGGCGTGTTGGATTTCATCAGCAATCGAATCGCCTCACTGCTGAATGTCGAGCAATTGGCTTCGCGTCCGACTTTGGTCTATCTCAATGGGGAATATTGGGGTGTTTATTTCATTCACGAAACCCCTGACGAACGTTATATGGAAGATCATTTCGATGTCGATTTGGCTACGCTTAATATCTTGAGAAGTTGGAATGGCGTTGTCGATTACGGCTCGGCAGCTCACTTCATGAACCTTTTTCGGTATATGGAGAACCACGACCTTAGGGACGAGGAAGCGTGGAACTATGTCCAGACCAAGATCGATATCGACAACTTCATCGATTATGTCATTTTGGAACTCTTCCTTGAGAACCAGGATTGGCCCGCCAATAACGCACGGTGCTGGCAAATCAACGACGGTCCCTTGCGTTGGATTTTCTTTGATGGTGATGCCTGCCTCAACTGGATGACGTTCTACGCCTTTGACCATGTCGTCTATCAAGGTGACGCCATTTGGCCTTCCTCGAACCAAGCCACCTTGTTTTTCAGGAGATTGATTGAAAACGATGAGTTCCGACATCGCTTCAACGACCGTTTCCATGAACTCCTCGCCACCTCATTCCAGTATTCGGTCACCGGTCCTTTTTATGAGGAGATCAAAGCCGTGGTGGAGCCAGAGGTGCCTTTCCAGTCACACCGCTTCGCCTTCCCGGACAGTGTTTCCACATGGACGAATGACATAAACAGGCTTCGGTGGATCATGCAATATAGGGTCGACTATATCGCTCCCTATCTGGATACCATTTCTTGGGGGGTGGAAGGCGTTGATGCCCCAAGTCCGCTTTGCTACCCCAATCCCACGTCCGGACCGCTTCGACTCTGTCTGATCGCCACCCATGACGACCTGGAGGAAATCCAACTCCTGGACATGACCGGCCGAGTCGTTTTCACCAAACCTTGTCCTATGGAGGTCGGCTACAATGAAGTCGCCCTTGACCTGGATGTCCCCTCCGGAATCTATGTGCTAAAAATGGGTAGCTTCGTCCAGCGTATTGTCAAAATGTAGAAATTTCTTATTTTTGCCCCAATATCAGCGAGATGAAATCCATAGGCAAGAAAAAAGGACTCTTATTTGCTATCGTTGTCAGCCTCTCGGCAGTGGTCGCCTTCTTCATCCATCAAGGCGTCAACTACCATTTCCGTCCCATGACCAATTTCGGCGCGGGTCGTACGGTCAGCTTCGACATGGATCTGGAGAACGCGGTCACCGATGGGATCTATCTGCCTTCCGCGAAACAGACGGAGGACAGTGCCGGCGTGTTCCATTTTCGTTTTCTGGCCCCGAAAAAAGGCGGCTATTACAAGATCTATTACCAGAATGAGTCCTATAAGTTCCCCGACACCAGCGCCCTCTCCAACGAGAATTTCTATGGCAGTTGGGAGGAGGTGTCCATCGGGTTCAAGCCCATCGACCGCTGGCTGGTCCGTGACGAACTGCGTATCGTGGGCAATCCCCGCGACGAACGACGCTTCTACGGCGCCGACCTCTCGGAAAACAGTTTCAGCAAGGAACATGTGGCCAAGGTGATCAACAGCATCCGCAACCAGGAACCATGGTACAACAGCATCGTCGAAAAGGCGGAGCGCAACGGCGTGAGCGTCAACGAACAACTCTATCGTGACGCCCTTTGGGTGATCAGTGGCAGCCGCAACGACGGCGAGTTCAACCACCGTTGGAAACGCAATCCTCGTGTGGGATGCTATAGCTTCCTCTTGGTGGTGTGCGACGAGGAAGGTCTCGCCGAGATTCCCGATTATGTGCAACATATCGGCCTGACCGACGAGAACGACAACTTCGTGAATCCCTACGGATGGTTTGAGACGCACCCTTCCAAGCATATCAAGGTCGTTAAAAGCGGCCGTCAGTTGAAGACCCGCGCCGTCATCACCGCCAAGCAAGGGGTGTTCGTCGATGAGGCCAATGTCAACAACGAAGGCTATCGGCTGGATACCACCAACGGCAACTGCGGCATCAATGACGATCTCTACCAACACGCCCTCTTCGAGCAGTTTTTTAGTTCCGTCAGCCAGCAATATACCCTGCGCAACATCCCAGTGATCCAGGATGTGGTAGGGGAGGACCCTTACACCCGTGCTGACTATGAGGCCAACAAGACCCGGTTCGACTCATCACAACGACTGATGAACTACCCTGTGGTGTCCAAGGTTCCCTGCGAGACGGTCCGCGTGGCCGACGACGGCAGTTATGTCAGCCTCATCAACCCGGGCAACGACGACCCTGAGAACTTGCATAAGGAATCCACCGGCATCCGTACCCGCGTGGGCTTCACCTACGGCAAATTCACGGGCAAGATCAAGTTCCCCGAGATGCTCAACGACGAGAACCTCTGGAACGGCCTCACCTATGCGTTCTGGCTGATCTACAGTGACAACCATGCCTGGAACAACCGCCGCCACGACGATGCGGAAGGCGGTTATGTGGATAAGAACGACGACTCCCAAACGCCCATACGTCACCCCGATTACCATTACTCGGAGATCGATATTGAGATCGTGAAGGCCTCCAAGTTCTGGCCAAAGAACTATTATGGGCGCAGGGCGGACTCGATCTGTGTGGAGGAAGACGCCACCCTCAGCGATGAGGTCATGTACTGCTGTACCAACTGGGACCTGGCCGTGCCTTCACCGCACCACTTCTCCTGGGGTATCGACTCCATCCCTTATGGCAAGGACCGTAAGTTCGAGACCTTGCGTTGGTACAAGCTCTACAAGGCGCTGACCGAGCGCTCTCCCATGCACAACAATGACTTCAAGGAGCCTTACTACTACTACGAGATCGACTGGCGTCCCACCGAGATCATCTGGCGTCTCGGTCCCGACCCGAAGCACATGAAGGTCATGGGCTACATGAACGACCAATATACCAGCATCCCCAACAACCAGATGCGAGCCATCGTCACCCAAGAGTACCACTACTCCGAGTGGTGGCCGCCCATCGTCTGGGAACAGGGGCTGATCCCCTATAACAAAACGGATATCGAAGGCAAGGTCTATGAAATTGTAATAGAATGATTTTCAAGGGATATACAAAAAGAGACACCTCCATCCTGAAAGGCTTTGCCATCCTGTGCATCGTCTTTCACAACTTCTTCCATTGGCTTCCGCCTTCGCCAGGGGAGAACGAGTTCGTGTTCTCTGCCTTGCGGATCCAGCAGTTCTTCCATCTGCTTGGGGAGCAGCCCGCGGAGTTCGCCAACATCATCCTCAGTTATCTCGGCCATTATGGCGTGCAACTCTTCATCATGATCAGCGGCTTCGGCTTGGCGATGTCCATGATGCGCAAGGAACAGTCGTGGGGCGTGTTTGTGCTGGACAGGCTCAAGAAACTCTATCCCTTGTTGATCACGGGCATCGTGGTCTTCATCCTCGCCACCATCGTCCTCACGGGACACTCCTTGAAAGCCGACGAATGGCGGGAGTTGGGCTGGAAGATGCTTTTCATCCACACCTTGCTGCCCAATTCGGGAATCAGCCTGAACGGCCCTTGGTGGTTCTTCGGCATGATCTTCCAGTTATACCTGCTTTTCCCTTGGTTGTATCGATTGATCCGGCGTTGGAAGGGCATGGGATTCGCAGGCGTCTGTCTGGTTTCCTATGGCTTGATTTTCCTCTTCCTCAAGGTGTTCAACCTTCACGGAGGCTTCATCGTAATGCAAAACTCCATCGGACACCTACCGGAGTTTTGTCTGGGCATCCTGTTGGCGTTCTCTGTCGACAAGCGGATCCATTGGCTGTGGCTGATCCTCGCGGTGGCGATGTTCTGCCTCGGCAACGTCTTCTCCTGGGCTTATCCCTTCACCTTCCTCAGCCTAACGCTCATCGCGGTGTTCGCTTACCAGGGCTTGAAGTCGCTGCCGGGGAAGAAAGGCTGGATCGGTAACCCCTTGGCTTATTTTGGTGCCCTCTCCATGATGCTTTTCGTCGTGAACGGGCCGTTCCGCGCTCCCTTCCTCACCCTGGCTGGGGTTTGGGATACCCTCCTAGGTCATTTGGCAGCGGGGCTGCTGTTTTTCGCGTTCGTGTGGCTGATCTCGATCGGCGCCATGAGACTCTATGAGTGCCTGCTGAAGGGATTCTCCTTTATCCCGGCACGGGAGTTCAAGGGAGGCCGATGGCTTCAGCGGGTGGTGCAGGTGTTGCTCATCTTGTTCTTTGGTTGGGTCATGACGTACTACATCCGCCAGGATCTGGCCAAAAACCCCTCCACGCCCCTCCAAGCCAGCACCTTGGTCGAGCAAGGGCAGTTCAACGGTGAGGAACTGTATGTCACCTTGTCCAGGATGCCTTTGGAACACAACCCTCTGGTGATTCAGATCAAAGGCGGTTTCGACTACAAGGCCCTTGACGGGGAGACCACGCCTCCTTATGTGGTGATCGACATCCATAAGCATCTGTGGGAACTTCCCGCCTTGCGGAAACGGCCTGAGGGCGAATGGACGCATTACGAGTTCGACTTCGACTATCTGAGGCCATTCAACTACACCATCGCCGGCAATGAGCTGAAGGTGTACATCTGGAATCGTGACAAGAAGGAAGCTCAGTTCCGAAAATTCTCTATCTTTGCAAGTTATTAATCCCTGAATCGCGATGGTTTTTAGTAGCAATATATTTCTCCTGTACTTCCTCCCGCTCTTCCTGCTAGTGTATTTCATCATCCCCAAGAAGTTCAGGAATTATGTCATCTTGCTGTTCTCCATCGTCTTCTATGCGTATGGCGGTCCGGAGTTTATCCTGATCCTGTTGGCATCGACAACGGTGACCTATTTTCTGGTCAAGGCGATGTGCAAGTCGGAGAAGGTCTCAACGAGGAAATGGCTTTGTGGCATCGCCATCGCGGTAAACCTTGGCCTCTTGGTGTGGTTCAAGTACGCCAACTTCCTGGTTGACAACATCAACGCTATTGTGTCGCTGTTCCACGGCAATGGCATCCATCTGGCCAAGATCGTGCTGCCCATCGGTATCTCCTTCTTCACCTTCCAGTCCATCACCTATGTGATGGAACACTACCGCCGTCAGGTGCAGCCGCTGGACAAGTTGACGGACTACATCGTCTATATCATGATGTTCCCCCAGTTGATCGCCGGTCCTATCGTGAAGTACGGGGATGTGGAGCAGCAACTCAGGCATCGCGAGAGTCCCGCGTCGGAATGCCTTCAAGGCTTCTACCGTTTCGTCATCGGCTTGAGCAAGAAGGTGCTGATCGCGGATGTCCTCGCCGTGCAGGCGGATCTCTATTTCGGATCGGATCTCAGCGCCCTGGACATGGGCACGGCATGGATCGGCATCCTGACCTACACAATGCAGCTCTATTTCGACTTCTCAGGCTATTCCGACATGGCCATCGGCTTGGGCAGGATCATGGGATTCAAGTTCCCCGAGAACTTCAACAACCCCTATATCTCCCGTTCCATCACGGAGTTCTGGCGCCGTTGGCATATGACCTTGGGCACCTTCATCAAAGGGTATCTCTACATCCCGTTGGGCGGCAACCGCCTGGGGAAACGCCGGATGTACTTCAACCTGTGGGTGTGTTTCTTGCTGTCGGGTCTCTGGCACGGAGCCGCTTGGAACTTCGTGCTGTGGGGCGCCTTCCACGGCTTGTTCATCGTCATGGATAAGATGTTCATGCTGAAGGTGCTGGACCGCATCGGCAAGCTGCCCGCCACCATCCTCTCCTTCTTCGTGGTCAACATCGGATGGGTGTTGTTCCGGGCCGACAACATCGGTCATGCCTTCGACTACTACAAATCCATGTTCTCCTTCGATTTCACCGGATTCAGCCTCGATGCGGGAAGTCACTTCTACACCGTCCTCATCTTGGCGGTGGTGTTCTCCTTCCTGACGGCGTTCCCGTTCGGACGTAAGATCGAACAGGCGGTCTTCTATAGGAACTATGCCGTGGGTGGTCATATCGTCTCATGGATCGTCAGCATGTTGCTGCTGTTCTTCTGCATCGCCGCCCTCAACGCCACAGGATTCAGTCCTTTCATCTATTTCCGGTTCTGATCTATGAAAAACAAGTGGCTCTATACGGCTCTGCTGGTCTTGACGATGGTTGCCTTGCTGCTGCCCGCACTTCAGCAACGCTTCCAATGGTTCAAGTTCAGACCATTGTTGGGTGTCACGGAACAAGCCGCGACCCCGCTGGACAGCCTGACCGAGAACGTCGGCTTCAAGGAGGTCTTCGTGCGCACCTACAACCAACTGATGTGGTCGCTGTTTTCCGAGTCACAGAACAAGAACCTCTATGTGGGGAAAGACCGTTGGCTCTTCAACAACTACGTCATGGATCACTACACGGGAAGGGCGACGGAGGTCTTTGGTGGAGACGAGAAAGTCATCCAACGGATGGACGAGGATGCGGAGCGGCTCATTCAACTGCAACGCCTGCTGGAGGACCATGGGGTCGATTTCTTCGTGTGTATCCCTCCCTCGAAGGACTTGGTGTGTGAGTCATACCTCCCGACGGTACGACCCTCGAGAATCAGGGATCATGTTAGACCCATAGAATACTACCCGCCTCTGTTCGACTCCTTGGGAATCCATTACATCGACTTCTCGACGCTCTTTGTCCAGATGAAGGATACGGTGAGTTATCCGCTTTATTACAAGACCTCGTCCCATTGGACCAATTTGGCCGCCTCCTATATGTCCGATACCCTGATTCGGTACATGGAGACGCTTTCCGGGATCAATATGCACAACGTCACCTTCGGCGAGCCTTATAAGGCATGGGCACGTGAGCCGGACAAAGACTTGGAGTGGGTGCTGAACCTGCGCCATCCCCTGATGGAAGATGACTATCGCTATGTCAACATCCTTCCCGACAAGGACAGCACTGCGGTGAAGCCCAACTGGCTCGTCGTGGGAGACTCCTATTTCAGGGGCTGGCAGTATAATCTCCCCTGGGACCAGTTGTTCGAATCGCATCACTATTGGCGTTACAACACTACGGTCTATGACGACCCCCTTCACGACAACACCGCCCAGGTGGACCTCCTGAGGGAACTGCTGTCACGCGACTTTGTGACGGTCATGTATACCCCCTGCAACATCTATGACTTGAACCGAGACTTCCTGACCAAAGCCCTGCAAGTCTTTGATGACCAGGAACGGGTGGAGAAAGTGTTCCACCAGGTCAACGACCCCGAACGGGAACGCTACCGTAAAGGCGTGCTGCGCAATCAGGAGTGGCTGGACTCCATGAAGGAAAAGGCGACTAAAATGGGCGTCCCCGTCGAGGAGGCCATCGAACAGGATATCGATTGGTTGATCATGAAGAAAAAAGAAAATAACAAGTAATCATCATGGAAGAGAATAAGAAACACAGTGGAATCAACGGCTTTCTGAACTTCCTGTTCTGGATGCTGGTCTTCGGCATCGCCGTCCGGTTGTTCGAGGCGGCTATGCTCGGTCACTATCAAGAGCAGTTTTGGCCCCATCTGGGCTCCTGTCTGTTGGGCGTGTGCTACGACGTCCTGTTTTTCAGTAAGATAGCCTTGGCGCTTTGCCCGATCTACCTCTTGATCCACCATTTCTCTCCCAAGGCGGCAAAATGGACCTTCCGGATTATCGGAACCTTTATGTTGCTGATCTCCAATGGGATGATCATGTATTTCGTGACCACCTACACCCCCTTGGACAAGATCTTCTTCCAGTATTCAGTCGAGGAGTTGATCTATATCTCCAAGTCCACGGGCGCCTTTGTATGGTGGGGCTATGTCGGCTTGTTGCTCATCCCCTTGCTGTTCTTGTTGTTCTCGCACAAGGAGATCGCCTTTGGCAAGGCCTGGCGCTGGGTGTGGCTGGCCTTGGCGGCACTCGGCTTCTTCGTCAACGAGCCTCCGGCATGGGCTTACCGAAGCCGTGAGGGGAGAAGCACCGTGGGCAACAAACAGGAGTTCTTCTGGAAGAGTCTTTTGGAAAGAGACAAGAAGTTCTCGAGGTTCAATGCCAAGGACCTGGAGCAGCAACACGACCGCATCCTTGACTTCCAGTCCAACTTTCCCGAAGACGACTTCATCGACTTCCGTTATCCTTTTGCGCATCTCGACCATAGCCCTGACGTGCTGTCTTCCTATTTCGACCTGGATCCCGAGAAAAAGCCCAACTTGGTGTTCATCATCACGGAAGGGCTGAGCCGTGAGTTCAGCGGCTACAACAGCAAATTCCCCTCGGCCACGCCTTTCCTCGACTCCTTGGCCGACCACAGCCTCAACTGGGTCAACTGCATGTCCTCCTCGCAACGAACCATCGCCGTGCTGCCCACCATGTTCGGCAGCCTGCCTTTCGGCAAGCGAGGCTTCATGCAATCCTCCAACACCCCGCGCTTCCATTCGCTGCCGAACATCCTCAAGGACAACGGCTATACGACCTCGTTCTTCTATGGCGGTTGGACCTGCTTTGACGATATGTGCTATTTCCTGAACGACATGGGCGTCGACAACTACCTTCCGAATTACACCGAATTTCCCAAAGAGATGCAGAACACCTGGGGCCTCTACGACGGATACCTCTTCTCCGAAGCCTTGAAGCGGGTGGGAGAGGGGCAGCCCCGACTGGACATCTACCTCACGCTCTCAACCCACGATCCCTTCGACTATCCCGACAAGGCGCGTTACACGAAGGCCTATGCCGACAAACTGATCCGCAACCATCAGCAGAATAACATCGAGCAATGGCAGTACGAGCAATACGCCTCCTATCTCTATTACGATGACTGCCTGCGCCAATTCTTCGCCGACTACGCCAAGGTTCCCGGTTTCGAGAACACCATCTTCGTCATCACCGGCGACCACTGCTTCAATGGCCTATCGAAGGAACTGGACAAATATCATGTGCCTCTGGTGGTCTGGTCGCCTATGCTCAAGGAGGCGCATCGTTTTCCGGCCATGGTGGCGCATCGTGACATCACGCCTTCGTTTCTGGCCATGATCAAGCATCAGTACCCAATCCAGACGCCCGAGGTGGTGAGTTGGCTAAATACGGGCCTGGACACCTCCGCGACCTTCAGGGCGAACACCTTTACGCCGCAACTGAAAAACTCCCGTAAAATGGACAATATGGTCTTTAGGAACCGTTTTTATGACGAGGGTATCGTCTATCAGTTCGGTTACGAAGACGAGCGCCTGACCATTACCCCAGTGGATGACGAGGAGATGAAGCATTTCTTCGAAGAGTACAGGGCCATGGACGACTATGTGATGGAGAATGACGCCCTGTTGATGCTGGACGAGGACAAACAGCAGTTGATGCTTTCCGTCGACAGCACCCAAAGCGCCAACTACACCATGATTCATTGTTATTTGCATCCTGTCGACACCTTGGAACACGAAGGCGTCTTCAAGTTGCGTTCGATTTACCCGTTCAACCTGTTTGAGGTGCCGCTCACGGATACCCTTCAGACGGTCGTCGTCTATGCCAACTTCGGCATCTACATCCCCGAAAGGGAAGAATCCCGCAAGGTCTGTCTGGCCTTCGCCCTAGAGCACGCCGACGGCACCCGCACGGCCTTCAAGACCATGATGATCAACTACGACTGGTATGAATACTATGACCGTTGGCAACACTACTCCATGACCCAGACCCTCAGCCGGTCCCAATTGGGTTTTGTCAATGGCGACAAGTTGATCTGCTACTTCACCAATGGCGGGCAGCGCGAGTTCTATATCTCGGATTTCCAACTGAAAGTCGTCGGGGTCAACGATTAGTTTGGGCTACAGGAAGCAATAGCACGTCCACCAAACTGTCGCTGCCGACGTTTTTGATGACATCTGACTGATATTCAGCGTCTTTATTTATCGTCCAAATCAGTTTGGTCTGGGTTGGGAACGCGGTTTTCAGGTATTCGTATTGGGATTCGTTACCCGAGATGGCATCGACACCGCTGTCAATGGCGTCTTGGATCTTGTTCAACTGTTGGCTATACATGACAGAATCGTCCAGGGCCGGATAGTAATAAGGGATGTAGAAACTGGTGGAGAACCCGGCGTCCCGGAAGGCTTTCAACTGTTGGTATTGAGGCGACTCCACATAGAGCTTGCCATTCAGGTGATACTTGTCGCGGATGGATATCAGCGCTTGCAAGGCAGCCTCTCCGTTGCGCTCATTTAGATTCTTGAAGTCGAACCATAGTCCCAGCCTGCTGACGTTGTCCAAGGCATCGCACCATTCGTCCATCGTGAGGTTGGACACTGCGTCGAGGTCGTGCTTGATGAGGAAGGTCTCCAGCGAATCCACATAGTAGACGTCGATCTCCAGGCCTCCGTACTCGTATTGATAGCGTTGCGCTTCCTCGATGCTGTTGGCCCGATGGAGCCAGATCTTGCTGTCCACCACGACGGGCTTCGGTTGGCAACCGTTCATGACGCTGAGCAGCACCAGTAAGGTCAAGGGGAGGAGGCTTTTCATGTTGATGATACGATTAGGGTGAGGCAAAGATAAGACATTTTATCGCTTTTAGGAAAATAGTTGTACTTTTGTTGCTCGGTAAAGATCGAACTATGAAAAAGTTGCTTGAAGGTTGCAGTCAATGGATCCGTCTGAATGCCTTGCTTCTGGCCTGCATGATCGTGATGCGCCCCATCTTTTTCCTTGAGATCTTTTTCCGGGTGGGATTGGAACCCATTCATTTCTTTACCATCCTCTCGGGGGCCTTGTTCGACCTGCTGCTGGTCTGCCGGATCTTCGTCTTCGGATTGGTGCCCTTTTTGCTGCTTCATTACTTTTTCCCCAAGACGGCACGGGGTGTCTTCATCGGCCTGATCCTCCTCTATACGGTCGTCAACGCCTTGCTGGCCGAATACTACTGTAACCTCACGGTGCCTCTGGATCATGTCATCCTGGTGTATTCCTGGAAGGATCTCATGACCACGCTCTCCTCTTCCTCTTCGCTCTCCTTGGCTCAGGTGCTTTGGTTTCTGCTGTCCGTCGCTCCTCCCGTGCTGTTGGTCTGTTTCTGGAAGAAGTTCGAGGTGGGACGCTGGTGGTCCTTGGGGATCGTGTTGGCTTGCCTGCTCGCGACGATCCTGGTACCTTACCGTCGCCTGATCCGCGAGGAGCGGCTCTATCCCACGCATTTTGATTTCTGTCTCGCCGTCAACCAGCCTTCCTATTCCTACACCAAGATCATGGATTATCTCAAGAACGAGTCCCGTTCCAAATCGATGGCGGAGAACAACTTCTATGATGAGAACATGAAAAAGGCGGTGGATTCGTATCAGGCGGGACATCCCGAGTTCGATTACGATCACGAGGGCTATCCGTTCTACCGCAAGTTCACGGAAACGGATGTGCTGGGGCCATTTCTCAACAACACCTCCGACGGCTTGCCGCCCAACCTGGTGTTCATCATCGTGGAAGGGCTGGGTCGAAAATTGACTGGCGTGAACAATCCCCAATGCTCCTTCACGCCCTTCATTGATAGCTTGGCGGCGGAAGGCTTGTTCTGGCAACACTGCCTCTCTACGGCGGAACGCACCTTCGGCGTGATCCCATCGGTGTTCGCCTCGGCCCCGCATGGCCGTTACGGCTTCTCCACCACCTTGGCGCCCACACCCCGACATCATTCCCTGCTGAGGGATCTGGAACATAACGGTTACTATACCTCGTTCTTCTATGGCGGCGACCCCACCTTCGACCACTATGACTTCTTCATGAAGTCCAACCATGTGGATTACATCTTCTCACCCACGTTCCTTGTCGATGACTCCGCCCATTATCAACTGCTGGTTGACAACCACCGCTGGGGCTTGGATGACGACCAGTTGGTGCTTGCCCTGGAACAACAGAAAAAGAGCGACACAGCTAGACGTCCTTTCGCCGACATCATGCTTACCTTGTCCACTCATGAGCCTTTTGTGGTCGATGGCCTCGAGAAATATGAGGAACGGGTGAAGGCGATGGTGGAACTGGCCCCCACGTTGTCTGACTATGAACGCAGAAACATCCTGAAAAACCTCAACATTTTCGCTTGCTATCTCTATCTGGATGAGAGCATCCGCCATCTGATGGATTATTACGCCTCCAGACCGGATTATGGGAACACGGTGTTCATACTGACGGGTGACCATCGGATGGCTCCCTTGCCGTTCGGTAGCGCCATCCATAAATACAACGTGCCTTTGGTGATCTATTCCCCCCTGCTGAAGAGGCCTAAGTCCATGGACCCCGTGGTCTCTCACCTCGACATCACCCCCACACTTAACGCCTATCTCCGCGACAACTATGACTACGAGATCAGTGACCATTGCCATTGGCTGGGAACGACCCTCGACACGGTGACGGAGTTCCGTAACACCCGCAAGCTTTTGTTCATGCTCAACAACCGTGACGTGGTGGATTACTACAGCGGGGATTACCTCATCAGCAACAGCAACCTCATCCGATTGGACGATCACCTCACGGAGACCATCCTGCAAGATGAGCAACGTTTCAACCAAATGAAGTCGGAGTTGGAGGATTTCGACCTCGTGAGTCGCTTCGTGGTCCAGAACGATTACCTGATGCCTCAGGAGTCGCATGGTTGGATCTATACCAGCCATCTCGACTTCAAGAACTCCTCGTTGAGTGTGTTCGACAAGATCATCGTGAAGGACAGCGGCTTCCTCCATGTCGACAATACGGTTGAATACCTCTCGCTCTGCCCCGACATCACCCTGCTTCCGATCTACCAGGACATCTTCGTGGAGATCTCGTTTGATGTGAGAAGCGCCAACACCACTGTGCCACTGCCGGCCTTGGTGGTGAATTGCGTTGAGGGTTATGCGCAGCAGCCCTTGGTGTCATCTTCCAATGCGCCTTTGAACACGGGGAGATGGGAGCATTTCCACATCCGGATACCCATCCATGCCGATGGGATGACCGACGCGGAGGCCTTGAAAATCTATCTTTGGAACAAGGTCAAGGGCGAGTTCTATCTCGACAATTTGGTGGTGGATGTCGAAGGGGTGTTGAAGGATGACAAGGGGAAGTAATCTTCGACGTTCATGTATAACATGTATTCAGCATCGTCCTGCATCACGGCGTCCAGGGACTGGCCTTTCGCATCGGCCTTGCCTTGCAGCGCTTCCAGCCATTCGGGCGTGTTGCGCATGGACTCCTTGATGCCGTTCAAGACCTGGTCGATCTCCTCTTGACTATGGCATAGACTCACCAACGCCTTTGCGGAAAACATGTTGCTCATGGCATAGAGGTTGGCGGTGCAATAGGCTACCGTCACGATGTCGGCTTGCATCAACTCATCGTAGAGGTCTACTTCGCGGGTGTTGGTGTGTGCGGGGTCATAGAAGACGCTGCTGTTGTAATACCAGAAATGATGCTGCGAGAAGATTTGGTCCAGTTTGATGTGATAGGCGATGTTCCAGAAATAGGAGTCGCCGATCACCAGCCAGGAAGGATGCGCGGTGTTGCTATCGCTGACGATCTCGTATGGAGCGTATAGGTTTGGCTTCTCGTGGTTGGCCCAGGCTAGGTTGAGCAGCTTCTCAAGGTCGTCGTCGGGGACCATAGTCGTGTCGTATAAGATGTCGCTGATGGCCAAACGGGGCAGTGCGGAGTGACTCTTCTTTTCCATATAACCGAGGATGGAGTCGGTGGCGTGCAAGGCGGCAAGGTTGCTCCAGTGTGTCCCGAACTGGGGATAGAGCGGGTAGGGGACGGAGTCCTTGACCGACTGGAACCACCGGTCGACGTTGAGGTAGTTCACGCCAAGACTGTCGAAGATGGCGGGATAGAGGTCGGCGGCGGTGAGGTTGCCTTCGGGCGACACGATGTCGTCGGGAAGGTATTCGGGATAGACCCTGACCTTGCTGGGCTCCATCAGCACAAACAACAGCTTTCCTCGCTCGGCAAGGAGGTCCTGTAATTTTCTCAATCGTCTGGCTTCGCGCAAAAGGTTGTTTTCAAGAGTCTGGAAATCAGGAGCGTAACGCTTCCATAGCACACCTTGATAGTCTTCGATGAAATCCGTGTTGTAGAGATAATGCTTCTTTCCGATGAGGATGGACTGCACATCAGTCTGCTTGTGGAAATCCCACAGATATTGGTTGTAGGCGCGGATGAAATACTCCCGGAAGCCAAAGTGTTCCCTGCTGTATTGCTCCATGCCGTCTTGTAGTTCTCCACTCCTGAAACCTTCCATGCTGGCCTGGGGTCGTGGTGTCGCTTCCGTGACGCCGTTCAGGGGCTTCACCGGGAAGGGATGCCATTGCTCCTGGACGAAGATCAAGATGAAAAAGAGCATCGTCAGCAAACACAAAATCCGATATAAGGGCTTGTTCATGGTTGGGTCTCGTTAAGTTTTTGTTTGGCGCCTAAGAAGCTGTAATAGACGTATTCGGCATTAGACCTCGGGTTGTCTTCCACGCTGATGCCTCGCTCTTCAGCCTGTTTTACGACGGAAGCGTACCATTCCGGTTTCTCCTTGATGTTCTCGATGATCTGTTCGATGGCCTCATTGAAGGAAAGCCCCTCACGGAGCATCTTCTCGGCATAAGGGATGAAGCCGTACATGTTATGGTGCATAAAGGCGGAAGTGAACATGGCCATCACATGGATTAAAACCTGAAATAGATAAACGGGCTGAACCCTGTGGCGTTCAAGGCTCCGAGACAGAACACGAAGGCGAAAACACTGACAAGGAAGGCAAAGATATGTTGTTTCGGGTTGTATTCGGTGAAATAGACCTTTTCCTGCACCTTCAGGCCGAACTTCGACAGGGTGAAGAACGAGAAGAAGACGGCGAAGATCATGGTGACATAGAAATGGGGGTTGTCGGCGAAGTGGAAAGGAGCGAATTCGAAGGCAAACAGGCGTTTGATGAAAAGCCAGGAGAGGTCGATGCGCTCGATACGGAAGAAGCACCGGGTCAGCACGATGATGAGGAAGGTGAAGAACACGGAGGGAATGCGCCCCAGTTTCTCGTTGAACTTCTTCAGGAAGAGCTTGTCGGCACAGATGAAGATGCCTTGCAAGGCACCGTAGACGACGAAGTTCCAAGCCGCCCCGTGCCAGAGACCGGAGAGGAGGAAGCAGAGCCAGAGGTTGAAGTATTTGCGGGCTTCGGTCTTGACGCGGCTGCCGCCCAAGGGGAAGTAGAGGTAGTGCTTGATGAAGGTGCTGAAAGTCATGTGCCAACGACGCCAGAACTCGGAGATGGTGGTGGAGACGTAGGGGTTGTCGAAGTTCTCTGGGAACTTGAAGCCCATCATGCGCCCCAAACCGATGGCCATGTCGGAATAGCCGGCGAAGTCGAAATAGATCTGGAAGGTGAAGGCGAAGATGGCGATCCAGGCCGTGGTGGAGTCGATGGTCGCGATCTTTTCGGCGATGTCGGCCAACTGGGTGGCGGTCAGCACATCGTAGTTGGAAGGTCCCAGGACCTTGTCGACTTGGAACCCGATGACGTCGGCGATGAGGATCTTCTTGCAGAGGCCGATGACGAAACGGTAGAAGCCCTGTAAGCGGTCGGTATAGAGGGACTCGCGGTTGCGGATCTGGTCGGCGATGTCGCAGTAACGGACGATGGGACCGGCGATCAACTGGGGGAACATCACGATGTACAGCATATAGTCGCTGAGTCGGTCCATAGGCTCGTTGACCTTCCGGTAGGTGTCGAGGGTGTAGGTGACGCTCTGGAAGGAGAAGAACGAGATGCCGATGGGGAGGAGGATCTTGGTCCAGGTGAGGTCCCGCAAGCCCATCCAGCCACGGACGGCGTTCAGGTTCTGCATTGTGAAGTTGCCGTATTTGAAGTAGAACAGCAAGCCGATGCTGATGGCGATGGAGATGCCGCAAAGGAGTTTCTTCGCTCCAGGCTTCTCGACCTTGCACATCCAACGCACCAGGTAGAAGTTCGCGATGACGGAGACAAGGAAGTGAAGGATAAACTCGGGAGCGCCCCAGGCATAGAACAGCAAGGAGGCGAACAGCAGGATGTAGTTGCGGAACTTCTTCGGCGTCAGGAAATAGAGCAGGAAGAAGACCGGCATGAAATAGAGGAGGAACACGTTGCTACTGAATACCATAGGCCTTGGGTTTTGATTGTGAGTACTCAGTAACTTTGGAGGAACGACGGGTGGGATAGGGGTTTTTCAGGTCGGGGATGTAGTTCTGCGGCTGGTTCCGGACCATGTTTTTGGCCTCGTCATGAAGGAACTCCTCCAGGGGCCGGTGATAGGTCTCGGCGCGTTCTTCGATGCTTTTCAGCCATCGGGGGCTGTTCTTGATATGCTGGATGCAGGCTTCTTCCGCCTGTTGGATGTCTTTCTCGTCGCAACATAAGGCGAGCAGGGCTTGCTGAGAGAAGCCATCGCTCAACTTGTATAACTGCGAGGAACTGTACATCAGCATTATGGCATCGGCGTCGAGAAGTTCGGTAGCGAGATCGACCTCGTTCACGTTCTTGTGGATGGTGTCGAAATAGATGGTGCTGTTGTAATACCAGTAAGGACTATAGGCGAACAGGGAGTCCATGGGGATCTGGAAGCAGAGGTTCCAGTAATAGGAGTCGCCGATGACAATGATCTTCGGCTTCTGGGCATCCTTTCGGGGATGGATCTCCATGTCGACATAGTGCTGCGGAAGCTTCTTCAAGGGACGCATCAGGTTGAGCAGCTCTTCCAGGTCATAGTCGGGTTTCCGGGGTCTGTCAACGTAGGGCTGGCCGATGACGCGTTTGTTCATGGTGATGCCGAGCTTGTCTTCCAGATAACGGAAGAGGCTGTCAGCCACATAGATGGCGGCAATATTGCTCCAGTGGGTGCCTTTCTGCGGGAAGAGGTTGAACGCGACAGTGTCCTTCATGCTCAGGAACCATTGCTCGATGTTGATATGGTTGACGCCCAAGCTATTGAACTCCGCTTCGTAGAAATCTCTGGCGCTAAGTTGTTTAGGCCTTGTGATGACGGTGTCGTCGGGGAGGTATTCGGGATAGATAAGGTCTTTGCCGGGAGCCTGACAGACGAACAAAGTGGTGCCATAGGGTTCCAGGATGTGTTGCAGTTGGGAGAGCCTGAAAGCCTCTTGATGAAGTTGCTGCGCGAGTTGTAGGGAGTCTCGCCTCAGGTTGTAGGTGCCTCCGTGGTAGTAGTCCTCGACGAACCAAGGTTCATAGAACCAGCCGTCCTTGCCGAAACTCAGGGTGTTCTTGACATAGGTCTTCTTATAGCAGTTCCAGAGATATTGGTTGTAGAGCCGAACCGTGTTGGGTCGGTAGCCGTAATGGTATTTGATGTACCGTTCCGTGGTCCGCTGGAAATGGCCGCTTTGGTAGTTCTTCAGAGTGAGCGGGGGGATCTTGACTTCCTCGGTGACCCCAGCCAGAGGCCTAATCTTTGGAAAATGAAGATGTTCCTGTACCATGGGGGCAAAAGCCAGCACGGCAAGGATGCAGAACAAGACCAAGGTGGTTTTCTCCTTTTTCATCTTTCATTTTAAAAATGCAAATGTATAAAATTATATCTTTGTACCCATGAAAAACACGCCAATAGAACTTCTGTCACCTGCGAAGGACCTTGAGGTGGGCTTGGCGGCCCTCAACCATGGTGCCGACGCAGTGTATATCGGAGGCCCGGCCTTCGGCGCCCGTGAGAAGGTGGGCAACAGTATTGCGGACATTGCCAAACTCTGCGACCATGCCGCCCTCTTCGACGCCAAGGTCTATGTGACGCTGAACACCTTGCTCTTCGACCATGAACTGGAACAGGCCCGAAAGATCGCCTATGATTGTTGGAATGCGGGTGTCGACGCCCTCATTGTCCAGGATATGAAGCTGCTTCAACTGGATCTGCCTCCCATCGCCTTGCATGCCAGCACGCAGTGCGACAACCTGACGGTGGAGAAGGTCAAGGCTTTGGAAATGGCGGGGTTCTCCCAAGTCGTCCTGGGCCGTGAGTTGAGCCTCGACGAGATCCTTGAGATCCGTCGGCAGACGACCGTGCCGCTGGAGTTCTTCGTCCACGGCGCTTTGTGCGTGAGCCATAGCGGGCAGTGTTTCCTGAGCCAGTATATCGGGAACCGTAGCGCCAATAGAGGTGCCTGTGCCCAACCCTGCCGCCTGCCTTGGGACTTGCTTGACGAGGAGGGTAAGGTGCTGATCAAGGGGAAACATCTGCTGTGCCTGAAGGACATGAACAACAGCGCGAACCTCGAGGAACTGCTGGATGCAGGCATCACGAGCCTGAAGATCGAAGGCCGACTGAAGGATGCGGATTATGTGAAGAACATCACTGCCTATTATCGCCGCCAATTGGATGCGATCTTTGAGCGCCGTCCCGAATACGTGCAGGCGTCGCAAGGTCGTGGCGTGGTGGATTTTGAGGTGAACCCTGAGAAGTCCTTCAACCGTGGCTTCACGGATTATTTCCTTCACGGAAGGCAAAAGAACATCGAGTCGTCGGACACGCCGAAATCAATGGGAGAATATGTGGGTGAAGTTGTCTGGTGCAACTCGGTGCGGATGGATGTCCAGACCGACAAGGTGCTGCACAATGGCGACGGTTTGTGTTTTTTGGATGATCACAGGGAATTGGTGGGCATCCGGGCTGATGTGGTTCGTGGCCATAGTGTATCGACGAACAGGCCTCATGGCGCACACCGTGGCACAGCGATTTACCGGAATTATGATATTGAATGGCAGAGACAGGTGGAGGCCTCGAACGGGAGTAGAAGAATACCTGTCGATTTGGTCTTTAGTGAGACCGCCTCTGGTTATACCTTCTCGGCCCGTTCGGGTACGGGTGTGGAAGTTTCAGTCAGCCTTGACGCTGACAAGATCGCGGCGAACAACCCCGAAAAAGCCCAGGAAAACATCCGAAAGAAAGCCCTGCAATGGGGTGACACGGTGTTCAACCCGGTGTCGCTGGAACTTCGTTTCTCCCAGCCTTACCTGATCCCCGCCGCCCTCATCGGGGAGATGAGGCGGCGACTAGCTGCCCTCCTGACGGAACGGCTGATAGAAGACCACCGTAGCCATCGGGTCCAGCGTGACCGTTCCGTGGTTTCAAACCTGGAGAATACGGCACCGATCACCTTCGACAAGGAACCCGGACTGACCCTGATGACCTGCCACCATTGCATCCGTTTTGCCAACGGGATGTGCAGCAAGGAGACGGGCCAAAAGGCGACGCCACTGTACCTGCGCAACGGGGATAACACCTTCCGCCTGGACTTCGATTGTAGACGATGTTTGATGAAAGTTATTTCGATTTAAATAGGGTATTCGTTCGGTAATTTACCGAATGAGCAGCGAATTAGGAGCAAAATAATATAGCATAAACTTATGAATATCTGGCAACTCTTCAAGAACGTAGGGCCTTTCGTGAAACCCTACAAATGGCTGGTCTTCATCACCCTGGTGCTGACTCTCATCGGCTCCCTCATGGCACAGGTCAACGCCATTGTCCTTGACTGGACGGTGGACAAGATCAACGGTCTCGTCACGGCTCAAGTCAACTGGGGCGTGGAAGCCATCCGCATCATCACGATCATCAGTGTCGTCTTGCTCGGCAAGGAATTGATCTCTGCAATCATCACTTACGCCCAGAACTACTACGGCGAACGAATGCGTATCTTCGTCAGCCGTGACTTGGCGCAAAGCGTCATCGAGAAGGTGCTGACCTTCAAGATGGCTTTCTTCAACTCCGCCGACAACGCCACGGGCAAACTCCAGGCGCGTATTGACCAGGGTGTGAGCAGCCTCTCCAGGACGGTACAGAACTTCTTCATCGACCTCCTGCCGCTGTTTACCAGCGCCCTCCTCGCCTTGATCCTCATGTTCATCGCCAACGTCTATGTTGGTCTCGTCGCTCTCGGCATTGTGCCGATCTATTTCTGGATCACCTACCGCCAGGCGAAACGCCTCAAGGGCTGGCGCCGTGAGATGCGTTCCTACCTGGAGACGAAGACCCAAGGCATCAAGAACATCATCGACTCCATCAACGTCATCAAGAGCTTCAACCGCGAGCAGATCGAGGGGCAGAAACAACTGGACATCCAGAATGCGGTGACGGAAAACCAAATGAAGACGCGCAAAGTGGCGTTCTACTACAACGGCCTGAAGAACTTCATCCGGCAGGTCGGCACGGTGCTGGTGATCATCCTCACGGCATACCTGGTGCTCATCAACTATCCGGGCATGACCATCGGTAAGATCATGTACCATGTGATGCTCTTCAGCAATGTCATCGCCCCCATCACCCAACTGCAACGCATCTTCGACGATGTCAACGACGCCCTGATCTACGCCGAGGGCTTCTTCGGCATCCTCAACTCCGAGAAAGAAGTGGAACCATCTGGCTCATACCGTCCAGAGAAGATCCATGGCAGCTTCGAATTACGCAACGTCGATTTCACCTATCCCAATGGTACCCAGGCGCTTTTCAATGTGAACATGAAGATCGATCCGGGTAAGATCACCGCCTTGGTGGGACTGTCTGGCGCGGGCAAGAGCACCATCGTCAACCTGCTGGACAAGTTCTACGTGCCGCAGTGCGGCGAAATCCTGCTCGACG
>JAEEGL011234238.1_pt1 | contig 23586 bp, 29 predicted proteins | sample 9134231 | NCBI WGS metagenome assembly JAEEGL01 (sample SAMN16246548, study PRJNA631951) | gut metagenome | biome: gut microbiome; feature: rumen; material: fiber-attached | host: Bos | place: Iran: Karaj | collected 2018-10
CTTGTAAAAAAAGACTTGCATTCCGGAGAGAACTGTGCTAATATGTCCTAGCGTTCAGGAAATCCGGGTGTGGCGAAGTTTGGTATCGCGCTTGAATGGGGTTCAAGAGGCCGCTGGTTCGAATCCAGTCACTCGGACCAATACAAATGTATTGAGAAAGAAGATTAGTGCTTTGTGCACTGGTCTTTTTTCTTTTATTTTAACATTTGCCTCGGCAATCCAACTGGCTCAAAAACGCCGAAAACCGCCTTGCACAACAAATGCACAACAAATAGCAAGCTATTAGTTTTCCTGATCGGCCTGCGGAACCGCTTGAAAAATGTCCTTTTGAATAATTATATCCATTATTCCTGAGATTTTTTCCCTGTCCTCATCCAGAAGGTGCGTGTATACGTCCATCGTCTCTTTGATGTTCGAGTGGCCGAGAAAGCTCTGAACCTGCTTCGGCGTCGCCGATCTGGAAAGAAGGGTTGCAGCGGTATGTCTGAGGTCATGAAGGCGGATTTTTTCCAAGCCTGCTTTTTTCATCAACCTCGCCGTCTTTCTCGTCAGGCAGTTTGGATCGACAGCTCTGCCGTCCGGCCACGAGCAGACTTTCTCGGATGGGACTTTGCGCTGTTCGTTCTGCTTTTTCAGATCTCGCAAATACGGCACCGTACTAGGCACGAGGTCGATGACTCTACGCCCGCTTTCCGTCTTTGTGTTCTCGCCGTCCAGAATCAGAGACCCGTTCTGTGTTCTGGTACACCGCACATACAGTTTGGACGTGTCAAAATCTATGTCCTTCCATCGCAAGCCGCATATTTCGCTTCGTCGAAGCCCATATACAACGGCAAGGATGACGGCGGAGCGGATCGGCTCACCCTCACATTCTGCGGCTTCCAGAAGCAATCGCACCTGTTCGGGGGAATACGCCTTACCTTCAAACTTTTTCGCCTTTGGAAAGCGTATGTTGTTTTTGCCGGGATTGATCTGAATCCACCCATCCGCAAGAGCGTCGTCCAACGCCCCGTTGACAACGACCATGTACTTCTTTACACTGTTCGGGCTGTGCGAGCGGCAAAGGTCGTTCACAAAATCCTGCACGACACGCCTGGTGACCTCCCCAACCTTCATATCGCCTATCATTGGGATGATATATTTGTTAGCGTAGTTGCGGTAGGACAGCGCTGTGTTCGCACGCTTGGAAATGTCTGCGGTTTCCAGCCATTTTTGAATATAGGTCGAAAACAGAGGCTCAGGCATGGTGACACGGACATTTGCCTCTTTGTCCCATGCTTCAACAATTGCCTTCATCATCTGTTCGGCCTTTCGCCTGGTGTGGTCTTTGACGTAAAGCCCGGTAGACTTAGACCTCTGCACGACAGATCCGGTAAATGGATCGTATACCCTGCCGTGTACCGTCCAGATTCCGCGGTTATCGGACAGTGTTCCTTTGACTTTCTTCCGGTCTTCCATTTTAGCTGACTCCTTTCTGGCGAAGACCGGGTTATCACATATGTAATTATACAACATGGATCACCACCTGTTCAACTGATAATTATTTAATGGCTACGGGGGCGATACGCCGCCCCCGTAGCGCATAGAGCTGCCGACGTGTAAGTATGCAGGCTGCCGGAGATAATTACTGACTGTTTGTTATCAATACTTACTCTTCCAGGTCGGTGATATCCACCACATCGTAGCCAAGATAGGTGATCAGGTCGGTGAAAACACTCACTGCGGCCTCAGAGAGGTCTTCCTTGTCGATCTCAGCCTTGAATTCGTCGCAGTGGATGATGAGCTTGTCGTCAGTGTACTTCAGGATGATGGCGTCTTCCATTATTTATTCCTCCTAAGTTATAATTTTTCAGACAGGAGCGCCGCTGGCTCCGGTGCTTCCGAAACCGCCCCGGTTCTTTCCGCTCAGGGAATCGACGGCATGAAAGCAAAGCTCCGGCTGGTTGGGCATGACGCGGAACTGGCAGATACGGTCGCCCTTATGGATCCGGGTGTCGCGGAGAGCGATGGCTGGGAATTTCCAAACGTCATCGGTGCCGCAGTAGGAATTGTCGATGACGCCCATGCTGTTGGCCTGGATGATGCCGAAATTCTTATAGGTAGAGCTTCTGGGAACCACATGGGCTTCAAAGTCCTGGGGAAGTTCCATGGACACACCCAGGGAAATCAGGCGAAAATCGCCCATTTCCATGGTGACGTCCTCTGCGGCATAGAGATCGATCCAATCCCCCTTGCCTTCGATGGCTTTGAGTCTGGGAATTTCCTCATCGTGATAGCATACGGGGATCGTGAACGGCGCAAAGCCTTCGATAGGCTTGAGAGGCTGTACGGGGATTTCAGTGTATTCTGTCATTTTCTTTCCTTTCTCATTCTTGCCGATCTTTATGATCGAGTATTTCCAGGACAGAATCCGCCAGGGCGTCATACCCTGTTCTGCAGCCAGGATAGATGGCAAACTCTGCGCCGCAGTCTTCCAAAAGCAGGAGAATCTCATTTGACACCTCGTCGCTTTCCTCTTCTGTCTGGAATCTGCCGTTTGGGTTATACGGTTTTACACGCTGCAAAAAGGCGTTTACGGAGGGATAGGATGCCGATACTTTACGCACCAGCGCATTGAACTCGTCACCAAGCCTGGTATCGTCTTTTCCGTAGAAACAGGACAAAAGGAGCGGCGAATCCGTGACCACAACGTCCACCTTGCCCTCCAGGCGGCTGATCCGAAAGAACTGCTTGCCGAAGATATAAGCTTGGTTTTTGAATACGGCATAGTTTTCTTCCCAAACCTTGTCTTTCGCGTATTCCGTGACCAGCTCCGCGTTGATACCTGCCATTTTTAATCTGGCGAAAACATAAGCAGCGCCTGTGGATTTCCCTGCGCCGGGCGCGCCGAACAGATTGACCAGAATCATTCCCGACCTCACTTCCTGTCGTCATCCTCTTCATCGCCTGCGGCTCGGCGATTGGGAGGGCTTCCTCCGCAGAGATGGCACCGGCTGCAGTCTATGCCGTCGTCCAGGTGGATACAGGCGTTGTTCGTCAGGAGACAAATGCTTCTCTCGATACCTTTGATGCGCAGGAAGAAAATGACCTGCGGAACCGTGAGCAGAAGCCATGTAATAAGGATGATTCCGCCGAAACCCAGCAATATCACCGCAATATAGCGAATCACGCGCCCCTCCTTTTCAGCTCCTCCATCGACTCTGCGATGGACTCCCTGGCTTCCTCCATCAGAAGCTCCCAGTCTCCGGAATACCGGTAGGTCGTTTCGTCCGCGGGGTTCGGACCGGCTGCTCTGATCCTGTCCACATACCCCTTGAGCAAAGGGATGTCCCTTTCGTAGCAGTGGAAGGAATTTGCCCGATGGGTGTAGCTGCCCATCTTGACCCCCAGCTCGTCCGCAACCTTTTTCTGGAGCATTATGAGGGCGAAGGCGTTCATAAACGCGGCCTTGCAGGCATCATTGGATCGGAAAAGCACCTTGAGGTAAAGCTTGCCGTCCCGGATGAAAAACTGAAGGTGCTGCAGGCAGGCGGGGTTGGAGTTCTCTTCCGCAGAATCGTGCTTCCAATCCCGCACATCGATGACCGCCCGCCGGGAATCGGGGTTTCTGCGCAGTTCCCGGTAAATGAAGGGAAGCTGTTCCTTGATCCTGGAATGGTATGTATAAGCCAGCTTACCCTGGTCGATGGCAAAGTCCAGAATGCCGTCCAGCATTTCCTGCCGGTACTGTTCCAGCTCCTCCGGACCGCCGTAGAACAACCGGGAGATCATGGGCTCCCGCAGAGGTTCCCAGACCTGCATGGTCATACTGAGTTCGATCTGGCTGGTATTGTAATCCGGGCATGGCGAAGGAACGCCATAGTCGTTGAGGGCTTTCAGTGCCTCGTGATACGCCTCCGGCAATGTCATGCCGGTGACTTGAAACTCAGTCATGGTCTTCTCCCCTTTCTCTTATCCGCAGCGGCTCCAGCCGCAGGCACGACAGGTGGCGCAGCCTCCCTCGAAAACCAGCTTTTCACCGCAAAGAGGGCAGAAGCCGTCCTCCCCTGTTTCTTCCAGCCTCTTCACCTTGGGTTCGTCCGGCGCCTTGTCGGGCAAACTCGGCTGAGAAACCGCATCCTCTTCCCTATCCTTCCGGACAAACTTGTCCAGAAACTCCCGGTGCATGTCCAGAAGGGCGTTGCCTACGGCGGCGGGGCAGCAATTCCCGGTCGAAGTGTCTCTCTGCATGGCACGCCGGACCGCGTAGGAAGGGCAGGTGACGGAGCTTTTCAGCTGATCGACGATGCGGTCCACGTCGATGCCGCCTCTGGCCGCCAGAGAAATCATCCTGCTGAGACCGGTGAGACTGCTGAGACAGCCGCCCTCGCTCCCCTTGCTGAGATAGGTTTCCAGAAGCTCTCCGGTTTCCCGGTCGAAGAAGGCGCTGCAGTGGAGGCTTCCGCAGCCGGTGGTGAGGTGGCGTTCCAGTCCAACGGCGTCGTTCCCAACCTTTTTCACAAAACCGCGCTGAAGTTCCGCCGTCTTTTTCTCTTCACTGGGTCCGGCGTTCAGGATTCCGGCGCGTTCGCAGCCGTCACGGAACACGGTGATGCCCTTGCAGCCCATTTTCCATGCCAGGAGGTAGAGGTTTTCGATGTCCTCCACGGTGGCGCTGTTGGGGAGGTTTACGGTGGAGCTGATGGAGGCGTCGATATATTCCTGCATAGCCGCCTGCACCGCGATTCTCTCCTCGTAGGGGATATTCTGGGCGGTGACAAAGTAATCCGGCAGGTCTGCGTCGTCGGTGATGCCGTTTGCCTCCATGTATTCCTTGACGATGGGGGTATAGACCTTGTAGGTCACATCCTGGTCGTGGATGGACTTGGTGGTGCGGGTATAGTAGTTGGCGAAAATGGGTTCGATGCCGCCGCTGATGCCCAGCATTGTGGAAAGAGTCCCGGTGGGAGCAACGGTCATGAGCTGGGAGTTGAGCATAGCGTTCATTTTCTGGAAGTGTTCGTCAAACTCCGGGTCGAAAACAGAAACTGCGCGATAGAAGGAAGAGCTTCGCACCGCGTCCATATCGAAGCCCTCAAAGCTCTTCTGCCAATCCGCGCCCAGCAGAGCGGAGGTGCCGATGGCATGGCGAGCCATGGTCTTGCCGACTTCGGTGATGAACGCGAGGGATTCTCTGGAACCGTAGCGGATGCCAAGCTTCAGCATGGCATCGGCGATGCCCATGTACCCAAGGCCGATCTGCCGCCACTTGCGGACACACTCCCGCTGTTCCTCCAGAGGATGAAGGTCTGCCCCTTCGTCAAGCACTTTGTTCAGTGCGAAGATGCAGGTATTGACCGCCTGACCGAAACCGTCGAAATCGAACTGCGCATCGTCCCTAAACGGGTTTTCCACAAATTCGGAGAGGTTCATGCTGCCCAGGAGACAGGAGCCGCCGTTGGGCAAAGGCTCTTCTCCGCAGGGGTTCGTTCCGGCGTAGGAAAAACCGGGTGTGGTGTCCAGAAGGTTGTAGCTGCTGATCCGGTCCCAGAAGAGCACGCCGGGTTCGCCGGTGCGCCAGTTGTTTTCCGCCAGCTTATGGAACAGCTCCCTAGCCCGGATGGTTCGGGTGATCTCCTCGCCGGTCTCCTCCCGCTTGAAGTAGAGGGTGAAATCCTCGTCGTTTTCCACGGCCTCCATGAACTTGTTTGTGACGCGGACGGAGATATTGGCGAAGTTCACCCGGTCCAGGTCGTTCTTCACGTCGATGAACTCTTCGATATCCGGGTGGTCGCAGGCCATGGAGATCATCAGCGCACCGCGGCGTCCGCTCTGCCCGATGAGGCCGGTGACGAGGGAGTACAAGTCCATGAAGGACACAGCGCCGGTGGAGGTCTTTGCCGCGTTATGTACCGTGGCGCCCCTGGGAGCCAGAGGGCTGATGTCCACGCCGATGCCTCCGCCGTAGCTGAACGTCCGGGCGATTTTCTTGGCGGTGTCGAAGATGTCCTCGATACTGTCGCCGGTGCTCGTCACATAACAGTTATGGGTCAGGATGTTGCCGTCCAGGCAGAAGCTGTGAGTTTCGGGAACCACGGCGCAGAACACTTCGCTCTTACCGACGACATCGGAGACATCATCCACGATCCAGTTGCGCTCGTCCTCAGGTTTTTCTCCATTGAGGTAGTCGCTCGCCAGTTCCATGCCGGGAAGAAGGTCTTTGGTCTGGATTTCCTGGAACTTCTCTTTATTGTTGGAGCGAGCAAACCAGATGTGGTCGGGTGTGACGTGGAAAACCTTGGTCTGTTTCCCTTTATGTATGCTGAGGTTCACATAGTCCTGCACGCCAAAGCTCTTGACTTCTCCGTCCCTCCAGGAGCCGCAGGAAAGCACTTTTACGCTTTTTCCGGCAAGCTCTCCAAGGGTTTTGATGCCATCTTTGGTGAGGATTTTCGTGTCCGGTGTCAGGCAATTCGAGAGGGTAATTTTCCGCTCGTGTTCCAGACCGCGGTTGGCCAGGATCCTTCCGCCGAAGAGGAATTTCTTCTGACGGATCAGCTCCTTGACCTCGTGGTCTCCCCCGCTGATGCGTTCCAGCCAGTCTTCAAAACCCTCGCCGTTGTACTGATACTTGGATTTCCAGATGTCGATGCCCAGCGTATTGTCTTTGCCGAGCCATTCCTCAATGGTCATACGTTTCCCCCTTTATTATCTTTTACGCCAAAGCGGCTTTCCGCCATCTCCGCCATGGCGGAATAGAGCTTGAGCAGGTTGCCGTCGTTATAAACGATCATGTCAAAAGCCGCGCCGTTCATTGCAGTTTCGGATGGATGCGCCTTCTGTTCTTCGGTCAGTACAGAAGCAAAACCGGGCCGCTCAATGCGGATCAGGGTCGTGGGATACCCTGCATCCACCATGCCGGTATACTCGTTGGGAAATCTGGTGTCGGGAATCAGGACGAAATCCCACCGGTCCTGACAGTAGCGGAGCTGCTCGATTATAAAATCGACCCAGTAGTTTGGCTTATCGTGCCGAACACAGTCCGTGCCGACGTACTGCAGCAGAGACCTGCCGGCTTCGTCCTTCTTACCGCTCCAGCCGTGGAAGTTGGAGCATACGTATTTCACCAGGTCGGCGTAATGGGTTATCAGCACCCTTTTCCCGTTCCGTTCCAGATAGCTTTTCAGAAACCCGGCGGCGGTGTCTTTCCCGGCGCCCGCCTTACCGGAAATGCAGATCACGTTCATTCCGAATCTCCTTTGTATAGCTCGGGTCGGCTGCTGTAGCAGAGATAGGTACTGCCCAAAAGGCTGTCCTCCATACAGAGATAAACGCCGCTTCCCTGTGTAAAGTTGGCCTGGAAAACCACGGACGGGTCGTTGATGATCCGCTCTCCGCAGAGCAGCCTGCGCGCCGCTTCCACGCAGTAATCGTAGGGCTCCAGACTTCGAAAATACCGGTTACTCCTGCTGTAATACTGTGCCGGCTGATAGATGACATCTTCAATGGAGTCCGGAAACTCCGGGGACGCAACGCGATTCAGCAGGACTTCCCCCACCCGCAGCCGCCAGTTCTGGCCAAGCCAGTAGGAACCGGCCTCCGCCGTGATCAGCTTGGAGAGCAGATAAAGCTCGTCATAGGAAAAGACCGCCTCGTCAAGCTGCTGGGATTCAATAATACCGCTGCGCTTCTCCCCTGCCGCCCTCCCGGATTCATGGTCACCGCTGAGGCAGGCTGCCTCCATTTCCTCTAAAAGCGCCTGCGTTTCCGCGGCGTAGTCCCTGAGGCTTTCTCCCTTCCTCGACACATGAGACGCCGAGGATGCCAAACGCATCGGAGTGACAGAGGCGGACTCCCGGAGAATCAGCGGCGTGGCCAGGAGGGGAGCCGGCTTTTCCGCCGGCTCCGAAGCCTCCAGAGATTTCGGTTCATCCGCTTTTGTGTGAAGAGCGACTGCTGCGACTACGATCAGAGAGCAAAGGAAAAGCAGGACGGCAATGCCGGCGATGATTCGATGGATAAGCCTGTTTTTCTTCATCTGGCAGCATCGTCCTTACTGACCTTTTTGACGGTGACGCAGTGAGGGACGATCCCGAAGTCATCAATGCACATCCGGATGATCTTATCGGCGAGATCCGCCGTATCGGAGACGCAGTCGGCCTTGATCTCAGCCTCTACATCGAACCTATCCGCAGTCTCTGCCTCCCGGGCTTCCTCGCACTCGCACTCCGGACCGTACTCATTGAGGAGTCTGTTCATCTCATCGCTCTCCAGGGGCGGGATCTTGCATTCGGCGATGATTCTGTCCATGCAGTCACAGCAAAGCTCCAGCTGCAGGTGCTCCTCGTCGTTGACGGAGCCGAAGCCAATGAAGCGGTCGATGCTGAAATCGTTCTGGGCGTCAAAGAAGTCGAAGGGTTTCCCGCACATGTTGCAAAAAGTTTTCTTCGCCATTTAAGTCTCTCCTTGTATGTAGTTTTTTCGACCAAACTCAAATTTGATGCGCAAATTATACTCGATTTTCGTCAGCTTTTTGTGTGAATTACTTGCAAACCGTCTATAAATCGGTCCAGTTCGTCGTCCTCTTCTCCGTCCTCCACCAGCAGAACGTCATAGCGCGAATCAAGCTGCCGCAAGTCGTTTATATCGCCGCTGCTGCAGAGAAAAACGATGCAGCTGCCGTTGCGAAAGGCTATCAGGTTATTATCCGGGGTGACTTGAGAGGGCGGAATATAAGCATTTTTGATACCACCCATCGCAACCGTCCACACCATGCCGTCCACAAAGAAAACGCACCTCGCAGGTGAGGTAAAAACCACGCACACCTTTACTCCCGGGACGCTTGCGCACATATTCACCGCTTCTCGGAATACTCGCTTTGTGAGTTTTTCCAATTCTTTCACCTCCAGCCGATCAAGACACGATTCGCTCGTAATCCAGAAGACGGAAGTATCCGCCGTCCCGGTCAAAGCTCTTGCAGAGAATGATGTCTCCCGCACGAATCGGCGTCTTCTCAAAAACCCGGTTCACCAGAGTAAAGCGGCTCTCCTTCCCGCTTCCGATGGATTTTGTGAAAACGCTGTAACCGAACTGTTTGTTGTCCTTTTTCCGCAGAAGCGGCTTCAAATCCGTTACGTACAGCTTTCTTCGGTCAGACTCCTTGCCGGAGACATACCCTATGTAACCCATGACATCGTAGAAGTTCCGGACTTTCAGAATGTCGGAGAGATCCGTCATGTGCAGGGAACGCACCAGCTTCTCGGCATCCCGTAAAAGCGCCATAACATCCAGCAGCGTGTAGCTCTTTGCGACCCCTCCGGACTTTGTGGTGCCCACAGCGTGTCTCTTTACGACCTCTTCCAGAACAGTGCCGTCCACCTCGCTCTTTTTGATCTGCTTGGCTCTGCCACGTTTGAATTTCTCGAACAGCTCCACCATACGCAGAAGTTCTCTCTGGTTGCCGAAGTCGGAGAAGAAGTCGATTTTGATGAGGATATCCAACTGTCTGGAGTTCATAGATGTCATTTCGTCTATATCTGCCAGGAGATCCACGAAGCTTACATACTGCTTTTCTTTGGACAGTTCGTAGAGCTCGGACGCCACTGTTTCGGATATGAACTTGATGGCATTCAGCCCTTTGGCAATGACATTTTTCTCTTTGTCGAAGAAATAATCCCCTTTGGACAGACCCCACTTCGGCATGGTTACCTGAATCCCTGCCAGGTTTGCGTATGCTGTGCCGTTTCGGATGTCATCATCGTTTGCGGCGTCGTTCAGGAATGCAGTGATGAATTCCAGCGGATGGTAATACCGGTAGTAGGCGCAAAAATAGCCGAGAAGGCAATAGGCAATCGAGTGATTATAGCCAAACATATAAGAGGATGCGTCCTCAATGATTTGCAGGAACTCCTTTGCCTCCGCCTCTGCTTCCGCTCTGGGCTTGTCAGACTTGGAGCAATAACCTTCCAGGATTTGCGGCATGGCGGCGTCAAGAACTTCCTTCTTTTTGCGCCCGATGCCTCGCCGTACTGTGTCCGCCTCGCTGCCGGAGAGGCCGCAGATTTGCTGCAGGAACGCAATGATCTGCTCCTGATAAACCAGATAACCAAGAGAATCGTCCAGAAGCTTATCGATCAGCTCCGACGGATTTCGGTTCGGCTTCCTTGCCAGCAGAGCATCACGATAGGAGGCGCCAGACGGTCGGATACATGCGGTCACCAGCGACATATCGAAGATGCTGTGCGGTTTGAATTTCCGCAGACTGTCAAAGGCAAAGCTGCCCTCAAACTGGAAGATCGCCGCAGGGCTGGAGATCATGCTCTCCCACACCTTTTCATCATTCCAGTTGATTTCATAAGTCTTCGGGTACGGCACGCCGAGATATTTACATGTATCCCGGATGACCTGAACGGTCTTGAGAATCAACAGGTCATATTTTGCGAGCCCTGTCTCGTGAGCTTCGTCCATATCCAGCATCAGGCAGCTTTCGCCGTCTTTGATGAACGTGCCGTATTCTGCCGCAAGTCCGACAGGGCTGATGATGATGCCCGCCGGATGGACGGATTGCGAAACCCTGGTTCCTACAAGGCCGTCGTAGTAGTAAAAGACTTCCTTGTACTTTTGCTTCGCAGCTTCCTCGTTTTCCTCAAACTCTTTCTTGATCTGGCTGGCAAGGCTCAGAGGGTATTTCTCCTTAAACGCCCGACAAACCTCGTCAACCACGCTCTTGCTTGCCAGAGTGCCATATGCGGCGACCCGAGCGGTTTTTGACTCGCCAAACCTGTCACGGATATACTGGAAGATGGCAGGACGGTCGGATTCTATGCAATCGATGTCGATATCGCCTATCTCACGCCGATCCTCATTGCAAAACCTGGAGAAAACCGTGTGCCACTGTTCAGGATTCAGGTCAATGATATCCGTGACATAGGCTGCCCTCGAACCTCCGACGGAGCCTCTCGCCGTACCGATGGCCATATCATGCGACTTGCACCATCGAATCAAATCAGACATGCTAAGCATAAATCCGGACATACCAAGCTTGTGGAAAACCCGGAGTTCTTCTTGAAGCGCTTCTCGAAAAGCAGCTTCCTGCTCGGCCGGGATGATCCCGTTCTGAAGTTTTTCATCAAGGGATTCCCACACACGCTGTACAAAAACCTGCTCGTCGTTTTCCGGGGAACCGTATAGGATCGGGTATTTGATCGATTTGTCCAGTTCAAACGGTTCGCAGGATTCCGCCATACGGTTTGTGTTTTCTATGGCCTCCATCCACGCAGATTCCGGGATCGCGTTCTGTTTTCCGAACGCCTCGCGCAGTTCGTCGAAGGTCTTGTAGCTCAGATCGAAAGCATCCTCGTCGCCGTAGCTCTTATTCTTTGCCCTGAGCAAGACAGATCGGCACTCGGCTTTGTATTTTGAGGAACTGTGCGTGTCCGTTCCGGCGATAAGCGGTATTCCATACTGCTCGGATAGTGTGTACAGCTTCCTGTTCAGGGCGATTTGATCCGGGTGGTTATGAGGCTGGATTTCAAGGAAATCATAGCTGCGCAGCAGCCTTAAATACCATGGGTCTGATTCGTCCAGCTTGTTCAGCGGTCCGGCAAGACATGCGCTTGTCTTAATGATGTTCGGAGAGAGGTTGCAGAACTCCTCAAAAGAAATTCGGTTCGTATAGTAGAAATGACCTTCATCCGAAGACACTGTGATCAGTCTGTTCAGCTCTCGCACGCCGTCCGCATTTTTTGCAAGCAATACAGTATGGTAGTTATCACGCACTTTTTGCTCAAGCTGTGCCGTCAGATAGATTTCTACTCCATGAATAAACTGTATCCCGATGGAGTCGCAGTAGAGCTTTTTTGCAACCCATCCTCTGGGCAGTCCATGTTCTGTGGAGGCAATCACTGTGCCTCCGTTCTGTTTCACCAGGTCTGCATATTCTTTGAAGTCCGTACAGGAATCCAAAAGGCTGTAGTCAGAGTGAACATGATAAAGCGTATAATGCTCCGTAGATTCTCACCTCCTTCCGCTCCATCTGCCTTTCATTGCCAGACCAGCCTCCTTTCGTACAGATTCAGAAAGATATCCCTGCCCTGATCCACCGGGCTGTCCTTGTCTGATAGCAGATCGGAGGAGTCCCAGAGGTATTCAACGCCCACAAACTGCTTGAGCTTGCGGATATTGTGGTCCTTTCGGATGTCCACATCCTTATCCAGGGCAAAAACCACCCTGCAGCCAAGACCGACCAATAGTTTCATTTGCTCCGGATTCAGATGTGAAGTCAGGATAGCCCCGCAATTTCGGATTCCCCAGGTATCTGCCAGCAAAACCGACTTGCAGCCCTCAAAAAGGATGATTTCGCCTTTCTTTTGGATTTCTTCCCGGTTTTCCGCCAGACCGTAGATGGTTTTCAGCTCTCCCCAGGGCATGAAATAGGTGTATTTCCGCAGATTTTTCGATTTCCAGTCCGGATCCAGCGTTCTGCCGCCAACATTGACGATTTTTCCGTCCGGATTTCGGATCGGATAGACGATCCGATCCGAAAAATCGTCGTAACGGACCTGAAAACGCTCCAAAGATGCCTCGGAAATCCCCTCGCGCCTCCAAATTTCCAGCTTGTCTGCTCGTTTTTCGTACCGTTCCATGTAGTCGTCGCTTAAAACAACGCCGGAAGCCTTTTTCTGCTCTTTTTTTGGCGGTTGGAAGCGCTTAGCGCCCCTGGAAGCCGCAAGTTCCCGATGTGAAGACGAAAAACCGCACCCCTGAGCGTACTCCGTCAGCTTTTGAACTGCTTCTTTTGCGCCGCACTTGAAATAGTAGCGGACAAAGGTGAAAACATTGCCGCCGATGCCGGAGGAGAAGTCGTAGAAGGTATTTGTCTCTCTGCGGACGGAAAAAGACGGCGTGTTCTCTGATTTGAACAGGGACAGAGCCCAAAACTCCCCGTTTTTTTCCTCAAACTCGGTAAACTGCGATATGTACTCCAGTATGTCGATGGAATTGATCAGATCGTTCAGACTGACTTCCTCTTCCACGCCGTCTCACCTCCTGTTTGACTGGATTTAGTACGGGGATTGCGGGATGTGCTGCTTCGCCTGTTCATAGAGGATGTGGTCACCGTTAAAAACCAAATCAAGGTACTCTCCCATTGCCATTTGCATCCCATTTCGGTTCACCACGACCCGCAGCTTCTTATTGCCGCACTCCGGACCGTCCTCCTCTATTTCCTCCGGCGTTTTATCGGTGATCATGGCAATGGTGGAGGCGTTTCGGGCGATTTTCGCGCTGTCTGCCAGTTTCCCGGTGGCGGTGGCCTGGGCGGCTCCGAGACCGGCGATATTCATCTTTCCGCAAATCTCGTTTTTGACCAGATCCACAAATCTTCCCAGCTCCTGGTAACTATCAAAAGCGTCTCCGTCTGATTTCGATTTGAAATAATCCACGATCAGCACATCCAGCCCCTGGGTGTGGTAGACCTTCTTCACCGTGGTGTAGATGCTCTGCATATCGAAGGTGGGGATATAGATATGGGTGAACTTTCGCGTTTTCATCCAGGCGATGGCGTCGTCGATGCGTTTTGCTTCCGCATCGTCATATCGTCCGGAGGTAAGACGCTTGTATTCCACCCCGGAGAGGTGAGCAAGGATACGCGCCGTGAAAAGCCGCGTATTCAGCTCGCTGTCCAGATAAAGGACGGCGTAGTCCTGCTTCAGAAGATCCACCGCGCAGTTCAGGAGCATCATGCTCTTGCCCTGCTTCTGCTCCGCGCCGAAGATGAAAAGCTCACCGCGCTCGATGGTGGCGTATTCGTTCAGAGCAGGAAATTTGAATGGTATGCCCGCGTATCCTCCCCCCTGCCGGCTCCGGATTTCCTCCCAGCAATCGTCGATCACTTCCCGATAAGGCGGGACATCGTTGGTGACGGAAAATTCCATCATTACATCATCCAGCATTTCGTAAATCTTCTGCTCGATGTTTTCCTCCCCTGGATTCAGGCACAAATCCTGGCATTCCTTGAGCTGCTGCCAGGTGTCCCTGCGAAACGCTGCGTCCATGACGTTTTTCACCAGAAGCCGGTATTCCTCCGGCGAATTGCGGCAGATGTACTCTCCCGGACCCTCGATAAAGCTGTAGATCTGCTCCACGCTGAGCTGTTCGGCAAAAGGCCGGGTGGATTCTGCGGAGGAAAGACACTCGATGATGTTGTACGGGTCAATGGTCTGGATTCCCTGACGAGCCAGCTCGCAGATCGCCTGGTAGAGATAGCGGTTTTCCTTGTTGAAGAAGTGGTTGGGAAGAAGATTCTCCGAATAAAAGGAGTACTCCGGGTGTTTCATGAGCGTTGCGATGATCCCCGATTCGCTTTCCACTCTGGCAAAATTCTCGCTTGCTTTCGTGAGATCACCTCCGATTCATTTCATAATACTCACACTCGTTCCTGCACTCACAAAGATAGGAGCACCGGAACCAATCCATATCCGGCCGGAAATCCTCTTCGTCCTTGATGGCCTCTGTTCTCCTTTTAAGCCATTGCTTCGCCTCGATATATTTCTCTCCGTCAAATTGCTCGCGTATCAGCGTTCCTGTGCGGAAGCAGTTGAAGCAAAGTAACTTGGGCAACCTGCCGTATTTTTGTTCAACAGCCGCCGAATAGAGATAGAGCTGACGGAGGTAATCGTCCAGCTCCTCGTTCTGCTTCGTCGGTTTCTTTCGATTGCTCCTTGGTTTCAGATCGCGGGACTTGTGATCCACGATCACAAGATCGTCGCCGTCGGTTCCTACGTAGTCGATAAAACCCAGCATCGGAACACCATAAACCGTGAATTCGGCTTTCAGTTCTGTTTCCAACACGGAGAACGGCAGCGGTTGGATGGTTCGCAGATAGCGAAGCCCGGATTGGAACCAGTTTGCGTAGACTTTGCTGTTGGGAGCGCCGCCTTCCACCTCACGGCGAAAGCCGGTCAGATAATCGGACAACAGCTGCTCAGGCTTTCTGCCTTCGCGGTAGTAACGGTCGATCAGCTTATGAAGAAAGCTGCCGTAGGAAGCGAAGAAGGTCGGTTCTGTCTCCTCCTCCAGTATGTACTTCAAAAACCAACGGTAAGGGCAGCTTTCAAAGGCTTTGACCCTGGAATAGCTCCAGGTCATATCCTGGATGACCGAGCGATATTTTCCTTCTCCCATAGTCTGCCATCCTTAGAACGGGAGCTTCTTGTCATCCTCTTCATCGAACTCGTCCACAGTGGGCTGGGGGTCATCGGGGTCGGCGCGGCTCTCCCCCTGACCATCACAGAGCTCGAAGGAGAAGATCTTGCAGTTTGTGTAGGTGACCTGCTTTTCCTTGTCGTACTTGTTGGAAACATCCACATCACCCAGCTTGATGCGGTCGCCCTTCTTCAACCGCAGCGCCTTGGCAGCGGCCGCGGTCCCGATGGCGTTGACAAACCCGGAGAAGTCGTTCACATACTCTCCGCTGCGATTGTCCTTACGGCTGATGGAGATGCGAAGCTTGGTGTTTGTATCGCTGACACCGCTCACATCCCAGATTTTTGCGTAGGCTCCGTTGCGAAAACCCATGATTTAGTCCTCCTTGCAGTAGGTATTTCTGAAATCCTCCAGCAGCTTCGCGGCCACGGCGGATTCCTTGATGGCGAAGTAATTGCTGTTCTTGACGTATCCGGCGATGAACTTCTTCACTTCTTCCGTCTTATCGGCGTGCTCGGTGCAGTACGCCTTGACCAGCGTGTCGAACTCGCCGATGATCTCGTCGGCAATCATCTTGTCCTCAGCCGCCGCAGCCTTCTTCTGCTTGGTACGGAAATCGTCCGGGTCTGCGTCGGGCGTAGCGACGTTGAAGAACTTCAGCAGGAAATAGCGGTTGGAGTAGGTCAGACCGGAGCCGAAAGCCTGCGATGCGTCCTCCTGCTGGCCGATGAGCGACCACGGAACCTGGTAATACTCCTCCGGGTTCTCGTTGTTGACCCACGTCCAGGTCATGTCGGCGCTTACCAGCACCTCGCTGGAATGTGCATCGTAAGGTACGCCCTTCTTATCGGTCTTTGTCTTAACGTAGGCATAAGGGGAAACCGTGGTGGTGCCGGGCACGATCCCCGGATACAGGGAAAGCTGGTACTTGTCCATGAAGACGGAGATCTTCGACAGGATTTCCTCGTCCGTCACATAACGGTAGCCATAGCCATCCTTGTTCTTCTGGATGACCTCTACCTGTTTTCGGATCTTTGCCAGCTTCTGGTGAATGTTGAGCTTCTGTTCTGCCATTTACTAGCCTCCTATAAATAATTCGACCATGTGTGGGACAGCGTCCCATGTGGCGCCCGCGTATTCCCTCTCACAGTCGTTTTCATCGACCTCGAAAAAGATCGCCTGCCCGTTTCCGCAAAGCTCGGCTTCCAGGTAGGCGCCCTTCCGATTTTTGAATTCGATCTGGACCGTACCGTCCCCAATGGGGAAAATCTCGGCTTCCGCCGGCAGCTTCCGCAGCAGCGCCTCGACCCTGCGAAGGTAGCCTGGATCGAAGGGCTTTCCTCCGTAGCCGTTCCAGTTTTCCCGGAAATCTCCGAAGGACCGAAGCTTGGCGATGCTGGATTCGTTCATTGAATCTCCCCTTTCATAACTTTATAACAGTTCTGATTAGTAAGCAAAAAACCCGCCGAAGCGGGTTTTTGTCACAACATAACGTGAAACCAATTAGTTTATATTATACGGAGAAAACCATTTTCCACCGTTGATAGTCCTTTTCATAATCCTTTGCGATTTCGGTCTGCCTGTATTCTCTCTTCTTATGACGGTATGTCTTGCCGGACATAAATCGCCTGGCATCCTCGCTGAAATCCACTGGAAATCCAGCTCGTTCTCTTTCATACATTCGGAAGAAAATGCCAGAAAGGTAGATTCGGCTATAGGAAAGCTCAGTACTGCATCGACCTTCCACAACAGCGTTTCTTACCATCTTGGAAAGATTTGTTCTGATATTAAGCTTGGTCACTTCTCCGCGGATCCCGCGAAGCAAAAGCTTTCCAGGTATCCGATCCCTTCGCACGATTCTACTATAGTTGGGGTGCTTATAATTAAAGCTGGTCAGCTCTGCGGCTTTTCTGATCGCAGGAAGCGCTTCACGATAGATCGGGTAGCTAATTCCGTCGATCACAATAGACTGGGAAACAAAATCCACATTGTCTGCCGCTAGATCATAGACGTCTTCCTCGTCTACACCTGCAAATGCAAGCCAGAAAAAGCAGCGATAAGTGATTGCAACGGTTTCCTCCTCCAGCGGATCGAAAACCTCGTCGAGGCAACGTTGCAGATGCAAAGGGCTGGAAACCAGACGGGTCCGAATTGCCTTGAGCCCTTCTATTTTGATATCTGAAATACCATCTACCGCACCAGGAACATGGTTGCGCATACACCATCGAACATACTCTTTCAGAATATAAATGGGAGACCAGCCGCGGCCGATGCGGATTGAAGCCAAGCTGTCTACGGCAGGCTGCAGTATCTCCGCGCTCTTTGTGCAAAGATCAGCACCCCACTCAGTTTCAAAAGGCTCCATTGCGTTGAAAATTGCCGTTGCGAATCGGTTGGTGGACATACTTTTACTGTATTCCAGAATGAACTTTGCCTTTTGTTCACTGTTATACATATTGTACCTCCGGATTCACAAGGAATTGAGAGAAGCAGCGTGCTTCCACACGCGCAGCAGTGATGTCATATCCAGATAGGCGATGGCACCGGATGCCAGGATGTTCGCCTCCGCGATCTTACTCATGTATTCGTCGGAGAGCGTGGTGATATAGGGACCGATCCTGTCCTTGGACATGCGTTCCGGATTTTCACACAACACCATGCTGTCCATTCTGAGGCCGCTGTCCGCGGCGTGAACCACCACATGGGTGGGCTGCGAAGCTTTCTTTATGGCGCTGGTCAGCGGAAGCGCGATGATGTTGGGGCTATGTTCGTTGCCCACATTGTTCTGAAACACAAGTCCGGGACGAAGACCGGACTGCTCGCTGCCGCTGCCGCTGAAACGCATGAGATAAACCTCGCCGATCTGAGGAACGGTTTTGTTTTGACCTTTGAAAGCCATTATGAATTCTCCTTTTATTGTGTTGATATCAGGAGGATATCACAAATGGCTTTGCTGAGTCAATACAGTTTGTATTGCAATTTCTGGGAATAATCCGTTGAAAAACCATATATATTAAATAGTCTTGTGCAAATCATCAAGGTGAAAATAAACATTTAATCCCATTTCATCGGTTCCCAAATATAGTCACACATATATGTGGCATTGCCACCCTTGATTGTGCTCTTGCGAGTTATCTTTTCATCAATTCCGTGTTTTATGAGTTTGTTTTGAATATGATATACGACTCTGCGCTTCATCTCTGCATCTTCTAAACGACGTATTTCCGTTGGACCATAAGCATAAACATGAATCCCCCAAGAAGCGTCTTCATTTCGTAGTTTACCATGTTCTGCCATAAGAAGCCTTAAAACCATTGTTTTATCATATCTTAATTTATTGATATCGCTATCAGGCAATCCTTTCGCTGCATTCTCAAATGCGGTTTGAATCTCTTTGCCCGTCAAACCAGTATATATCTTTTCCTCCAGCTCCGCTTCCAGCCTCTTATCAGTGACTCTTCTTATCCAGTCATTCATTCTTTTTTCCCGCTGCGTCCTATTTGCTTCCAGTTGTTTGTCGTGTTCTCTATCTTGGCCTTTTTTAGAAGCAACTTTTAGCAAAAAGAACGTACCAAGCACAAGAAATATGATCAGTTCCATCTTTGTCTCCCGCGCATTAACTAATTGCAGCCAAGATGCACTCTCTGGCTTCACCAATGAGGCTGATGGCATCCTGCAGTTTATCTACCGTATCTTCCATTTCTTCAAAACGCTCTGTGTACTGGAGGTTCTCCGGCGTATTGTCGATACAATCCTGTTCTTGATCGCAAGCCTGCTCCGTCATGGAGCTGCTTTCTTCCAGAGATTTTATCACCTGGCGCAGTTTATTCCTGCGTTCATTATTCACTCTGCTTTTTCACCCACAATCCTTTAATTCCAAGCTCAATGCTGAGCTTATCCTGCTTCTCCTGATAAAAACGAATGGAATCCAAAAGAGGAAAGAGCGCTGTATAGTACGCACTGTCTTCCCGAGTTTGCAGTTCCATATACTCACAGGTCAATTTAATGATGATACCGAAGTGTTCCTTATCAACTTCTACCGAGAACTCTTCGCACTCCAACTGGTTGTAAAGTTCATCTGCACCGTCACAGATTTCCAGAAGGCGCTCCATTTTGTCCGGATCAACCATCATTTCATCCCCGAAGTCGAGTGAAGCTGATTCAACTACTTCGGGAACAAGTTCAAAAATAAACTCTTCCATAAACACTCCTATTCTATCGGAATAGCTAAATCATTAAATGTGAAAGCCATGCGCACTTTTCCGTCTGTTAGCGGGTATACCTCAATATTGTTTGCTATTGAAGCCGCATTACTGAAAATATCCGTTTCTGAGATGCTAATAATACTTCCTTCGACACGGATTACGCCTATTGATCTCATCAGCTTTTTTAGTGAGTAAGATACAGATACGTCTGCAAACCCATCAAACAATTTTCTGATACTTTCATAGGCAGCTTGCATCTGACGAAACCGCGGGATATTGGTTATTTTGGCACGTCTCTCGTGGTCATGAATAATCCCTATTAACTGTTTTTCCCAGTCAGCCAACGGAGTGTTGTCTTCGCTTAATCCGGGCTCTGTAATACCATCAAGTTTGTCCTCGTCCATTGATTTCACTCTCCCACTATCCAAATACCAGTTCAATAAAATGATTATACTACGGTTCACCTGCGTCTATCAAGTGCGTTTCTGAGATATCTTATTGCGGGTTTTGCGGGCGTCATTCGTGTCGCCCGCAAATTTTTCGATTAACTCCGGCGGCGTCCTTGCTTTCCCCATCTTCCGGAGCTTTCCGTCGATCACATTATAGAAGTAATACCACTCGCGGGTATCCTTCCTGCTGGTGATGATGTAGGCAAGCTGACGGCCCGGCAGATAGTGGCTGAGCCATACCGTCTCGTTCTTTGGATATTGGATATCGTTCATATCAGCTCCCTGGCACGGTCCAGCAGCGCCCGGTGCCGGTTTTCCAGTACGCCGTCCATCACTTCTTCCAGAAGCTGACGGAGGATCTGTCCGATTTGCTTTCCCTCCGGGACGCCAAGGTCGAGAAGATCGTTTCCATTCAATTTCATGTCCTTGAGCTGAAAGCAGGACCGCTCCGAGACGATCTCGTCGCAGAGCAGGCGCAGCTTCTCGCAACGCTCGATCCTGGAACCCTGCGTACCGATCCGATGCGCCAGGATATCCGCCATTCTCACTTCCAAAAGCTGATAGAAGCGCTCTTCGCCGATCTTATTCAGCCACCGCCGCACGGTCTTTTTCGTCGTCTCAATGACAGAATCGTGGTAAAGCACCAGCTCCAAAACTTCTTCTTTGGTTTTTCCGTCAAATCTCAGCCTGTCCAGCACCCGTTCGGCAATGTCTCTGCTGAAAACACCGTGGCCGTGGAAATGTCCTCCCTTTTCGTCCTCTGTGTAACAGAGCGGCTTACCGATGTCGTGGAGTAAAAGAGCCAGCGGTATCGAAACGCCGCGGTTAGCCGCGGAATAATCGACCGCGTAAGCGGTGTGATCGTATACTGTATACTGATGGTAGGGATTATTCTGCTGAAAACCGATGCACGGCTTGAGCTCCGGAATGATCTCCGTGATCACGTCGCTGAAATCCAGAAGCACGCGAAGCACATTACATCCGCAAAGCAGACGGGACAGCTCAGCCTGGATTCGTTCCGGCGCAGTTGTCTCCACCAGTCTTTTCGCGTTGCGATGGATGGACGCTGCGGTTCCCTCCTCGATTTGCAGATCGCAGCAGGAAGAAAAGCGCAGCGCCCGCAAAACCCGCAGAGCGTCTTCATGGAACCGAGCGTCCGGGCTGCCGACACACCGCAGAAGGCGGTGATCCAGGTCATCTTTGCCGTGAAACGGATCGATCAGTCCCCGTTCCGGGTGAAAAGCCATGGCGTTGATCGTAAAATCTCTTCTGGACAGGTCGTCGAAAAGCGAGGACGTAAAGGCAACGCTGTCCGGCCTGCGTCCGTCGGAGTAATTCCCGTCCAGCCGCATGGTGGTGACCTCGTATGCCGCCCCGTCCTGGATAACCGTGACCGTTCCGTGTTTCAGGCCGGTTTCAATGATGCGCTGCCCGGCAAAGCAACGTTCCACTTCCTCCGGCCTGGCGGAGGTGCAGATATCCCAATCGTGCGGCTTCATCCCAAAGAGATAGTCGCGGACACAGCCGCCTACAACATAGGCGTCGAAACCGTTTTCCTGAAGAGATGTGATTATCTTCTCTGCCCCTGCCGGAAGTGTAATATTGCACTCCATAGTTTTCACTCCAGTCACATCGATTTATATAAAGGCGCCTCTTCCGAGATTCCTGTGTCACGCAGTCCGCGATTGTGCCACTGAATAACCGGCAGCAGCTTCTGCTTCCACAGCGATACCTTCCTGTCGATCTCATCATCTGTCGATCTGAAGCTGTGCGCAACAAGCCACTCCCTGACTTTACCTTCATCTTCGCTCAGGAGCTGCGATTGCGGCAGATATCTTGGCAGCTCCGCACTTTCTATCCCGCACAGCTCAGGCGTTACAAGGTAATACCTGATATATCGGTATGAGCCCGGCCTGCCTTCGAGCTGATAATACGACGACAAATCGCCGGTGTCCAGAAAGCGGTGCGTCATTGCTATGATGCACTCATAATAAGGGATGAGTTCTTGTTTTATGTCATGAAACAGGAGCGACGCACTGTAGTTGTGTACCCAACCGCTGAATTTCCTCAAAACGCCCCGTTCGTATTCGGTGACCGGACTGCTGAGAATGAGTTCGCACCATGCTTTGGCCAGTTCGTACAGGCAGTTATTATATTCGCGTTCCCACATCGGCGAAAAGCCGTTTCTGTAGGGGTGTTCTTTCAGCGCGTCGTGAGCGTTCCGCAGTCGAAGATATTCCTTTGACTGTGAAAGCTCGTTTATATCAAGCTTCATAACTCAATTGCCCTCCTGTTTACGGTCATAACCAACTCCTCCACCTGCTTCATGTTCGGGTGTTCCGGCAGACCGGTATGATCTTTGGCATACTCCAAACGCTTCTCGTACTCGTTGACCATATCGAAAAACTCTGAACGGTACGTCCCATCCTCGTTCTGATACTTTCCGCGCCGGATCTCCAGAAGCATATCGCGGTCTGCTTCCCGGTAGGTCACGATCTCTTCCTTCTCCAGAATATCAAGGCACATGAGATAGAGCCGGATCAGATGCATGGCGTGCTTGTTCAGATGCTCGTTGTCCTTTTTACGGTTTCGCCCATTCAGCTTCTCGTATGTTCCCAGGACGTTGCTCAGGTCGTTGAGAATACTGTTGAATTCCCGCGCCGGATATCCGGTCAGAGAGATATCTGCGATAATTTCCCGATCCAGTTCCTCTCTGCTGCTTTCGGCGGTGTAGAGGCGGATGCTTCCCTCAGGTATCTGAGAATACCGCGCTTCAAAGGATTTGACGGCGCCTTCCATAGATTTGAGGATATGCTCCTCTTTCCTGGCCTGGGAAAGCTTATCCCTGGCGATGGCGTTTTCCAGCCGTCTGAGCTGTTGATTGGCATAACCGCCGAAGGAGTGAACGGCGCGGCGTGACAGGAACAGCTTACGGTTGTCCAAAAGCAGCTTCCCCGCTTCGGTCAGATAGATATAATGCTCCGGTTTGCCTCCCAGCATTTCGATGGTGTTTGGATTGCAGCTCAGGATCAGATTAACGAGCTTGTTGAAGGAATAAACGGTGGTGTCCGTTGCGTTGTCCACCACCTGCTCGAAATTGGAGAGACCAAGCAGGTCGGAGGGGCTGTTCAAAGCGCAGCCGCGCACATCCACATCGGAGGTCTCCACGTTGGTGCCGTAGGCATAGCTGCCGCCCAGCGTCAAAAGGATCAGTCTGCCTTTGAGGTGTGGATTCGTGCGGAGAAAACCGTACTGTTCTCCGTCAACCATCTCTTTGATTTCTTCAATCGTCACGATACCGCCTCCTTTTCCGGCCTTCCATGTTTGTCCTGCCTTCCATTCTATCTCCCGCGAAATGATGTCTTCAAGTCAAACCCGTGGTTCCCTATCTTCTCCAGGTTGGTCAGCCCAACGGAAGCCGTCCGCTCCGCAGATGATTTCTCCAGCGAGAAGTATTCTTCAAAGGAAAGAAACACTTCCAGCGGATCCACACATTTTGCAATGCCGCACGCTTTGAGAAGCGGAATATGCTTTTCCACTCTCGTGTTGTCGCCCTTAATTACCACGGATTACGACAGCCTGGCGGTATCCTGGGAAAATGAGGCGGGTGCAATCTACGGCGGGACGCTGGATTTGCAGACCGGAATCCTGACCGTGACAAAGAAGCTGGTAACGGTGGGAGCTGGGTACAGCAAGGGCAGCATTACGTCGTTGAGACAGTACGGAACGGACACGGGATTCTGGCTGGC
>JAEEGL011610005.1_pt1 | contig 23585 bp, 29 predicted proteins | sample 9134231 | NCBI WGS metagenome assembly JAEEGL01 (sample SAMN16246548, study PRJNA631951) | gut metagenome | biome: gut microbiome; feature: rumen; material: fiber-attached | host: Bos | place: Iran: Karaj | collected 2018-10
TAGTTGGTCAGAAATGAAGTCTTTTAATACTACCTATAAACATGAATCTGATCAACTTCCGGGTTGTATATTTTACACAGTAGACGAGGACTATGATCTATGATTTTATTTAATGGACTACCTAGTATATTAGAGAGTTTATACTTAGGTGATGATATAACAGATAAGTTAACCCTCTCTGATATAGTAGTTAATCCAATTAATAGTTCTTATCTATCTGGTAAAACTATTATTCTGAATATGCCAAACTTAAATAAAGTTGTTATTGAAAACATTCTCAATAAGGGCAACACTATTATATCAAGAATACCAGGGTATAATTCAAAAATAAAAGTAATTCCCTATTTGGAAAAACCATTATTTAATATTTTCTGGAATTGGAAAACAGAGGAAAAGATTACAGGAAGTAATATAGACTCAGTCGACTTCCAAGTAGACTATCCAAACATTTATTTTCCAAAAGCAAAGTCTTGGGAAGATGCTTTAGTTGACGGCTGTCCAAGTGCACTTGGTGTTTTATTACATCAAGTAGGACAAGATAATGTTATTAATAACAAATTATATTATAATCTTGATTTACAAAAAATAAAAAAAGGTATATTATAAGACATTAAATTCTTATAATTGAGAAATCTCCTCAAGATAAGAGGAGATATATGTATAACTAATTATTAAAACTTATTTTATAAAACTATGAACAACAATTTTGATGTAAGTGGCTTTATGCAAATGCTTGAAACTAACAAAGCAATGCCAAGAAGCAATGGAGATTTTAAGTCTCTAGAAAAGATCTACCTCAGCTATGCTGGTAATTATGGAAAATATCAGATTTTCCCAATGAATTCTGTCGTTACTGGTTATCCATTTGTACCTCTCACAAAGACTAGAGAGATTCATATGCCTCGCCATAATGTCCTTAACGATGGAACTATTAAAGACCAAGATGCCTGGATGCGTATACTTCCAAAGGAAGCTTATGTAATGAGGGATGAGGGTAGATTAGTATCATCATTAACATCAGAAGACGAGAGGATTCTTAATGAAGCCACAACTCTTTTTGATAAGTTGTATGATGAACTTGGCGGAAATGAAAAAGACAAGGACAAAAACAAAACAATTAATTTCATGCGTCGTCGTAATTATACCATTTGGATGGGTTATTGCCTTAACAAGTGGAATTTGAAGAATACGCGTGAACCTGAAAAGAAAGACTTCTCTGGTCTGTTCGTATGTACAGCCAAAGATTTCTTAACGGAAATTGACAACAACATCTCTAATATGAGAATTACTCATGGTGGAGATGACTGGACTCGTGAGGTTTACAATCGTGATCTTACTGGTAGAACTGGTTGTCTAATCTTCTCTATCAACTTGAATGAAGGTGGTGGTAAGATTGGTTACAATATTTCAATCCAGCACGTTGATAATCTTCAGAATCTTTCTAGTTATACGATTCCAGAAGAAGATGCAAGATTGATGTCAGACCCCGTTGAGGCTTTCTTAGGATGGCAAGCAGATAAGAAAATCCCCGGTCGACTCTTTAATGCAGGACTTATGAAGGAGTTGATTGATTATATGTCTGCTCAGCTACGTGCAGTTCAAATGGCAAAACAGGAAGGAACTGATATCGCAGCTGCCATTCAGAAAACAAGTGAAACAGCTCTTCAGAATCAGATAGCAGCTAAAGCAACTGTTGATCCAGTTCTGAAACAGCAGCAACCAACGCAAGGACCAACAGCGGAGGAGGTTTATAACAAGAACACGAATCCTTATGTTAATCCACCTGCCGCACAGATAGATCCAATCAGCCAGACGCCGATTAATCCTCAGCAGTACGGTGGTAGTCAGCCTCAGCAGGCTAATCCTGGTCAGTATGGTGGTGCCAGTCCTAATTTTGCACCTCCAACAAGTTGGGGAGTTACGGGTAATAACAATGGTGGTTGGGGTCAGACTGCTCCACAGCAGCCTCAATCAAATCCATTCTCGAACCCTTATAATCCATTTGCTGCACCAAGACAATAAATATAAAAGTAGGGAGAATTTAATGTCTCCCTACTTTAATTTTTCATGAAAACATGATAGGTAATAAATATAAATACGGATTAGTAGATCTTAGTTATATATTAACTAGGAACTTATTTGCCGTCACGAAAGGTAAAAAGCCCGAGGAATTCAATCCAGGTGAAGTAGTTAGAATGACTATTCAAACACTAAATAAGTGTGCTAGAGATTTTGGTATAACAGTAGACAAGTTTATCTTTCTTAAAGATACTTGGTCTAAAACTTATAAGGGTTATTTCAGGACGGCTATTTTAAAAGGCCTTTATAAGGACTCAAGAACATTTATGAATGATGAAGAGTTTAGGAAAATAAAAAATGATCCTAGCTCTACTCAAGAAGAAATTGATAAGGCTTGGTCAGAATTATGCTTAAATAAATGTAAGCAAAAAGCCAAAAATATATTAGTATACGAACTCGGTAAATTTGGAGTTCCTTGTATTAGTGTTGATGGATTTGAATTTGATGATCTTGCAACATTAGCATCATTTCATCTTTGTAATGATGATAAGAAAAGTGTCATTATTACAAAAGACTCTGATTTGAAATGGAGTACTTCTCCCCAAGTAGACTGGTTTAGATTACCAACAGGTGGAAGTGAGCCTGAGGTTATCACTTATGATCAAGTTTATTCTGAAATGCCAGAAATTTTTAGAAATCATGACATTATGCCTTATCAATACAATGCAGTAATGAATGCAATTGGTGAGTCTCATAATGATATGCGCAGAACTAGACTTGATAGTGCAGATCCAATTGAGACAGCAGCAAAGATTCTAATATACAATGACTATAGTAATATAGACCCAAATTTATTAGAAACTTTTGAAAACCAAAGAAAGACTTATGATCTTAGTATCTTTCCATTCTTTGAAGAAGCTAAGGACAAAATTTTTAATATAATGCCATCAACTGGTAGACTTGGTTCATTAGAAGAATTTCATGAGTTCTGTAAAAAGAACAATGTCACTGGAATAAGTGATAAGTATTTTAATGATTTCATTTCAAGATTTGATCAAAAACTTTTTACTAGAAATGACTATTAATATTCAATCAATCTCAGGAGACTTGTTTCAATTTGATACCGAAACGGAGTTAATAATGAAAAACGGAACAGTTGTTTCTAGAACTGATTATGAACCTGTCTTTTTAAATCATCCAGATAAAAAGACTCCACCTGAATTAAGTGGTATCTTCTTCGTTAAAGAGGGTAGAATACTTTCTAGGAGTGGGAATATAAATCCAATAACAGACCCTAATACTATATTAATATAATGGCTAGTATTTTTAATAAAGAATGGACGATTTAGGACTTAATGAGTAACGTCGAGTAGGGAAGATAGATGAGATCTTAGGGATGTTAGGTAATTCTTGAGAATACCTATCATGAACTAAAACAAGAAGGTATCTTAGAAAGATTTAAGAAATTCTTTACTAGACGAAAAGACCTTATGAATGTTTATTATGTTATCTTTCAGTTTAAAACTGTAAGTGATACTGGTCATTCTTATAAGGTATTCATTAGAACCTTAGCAGACTTTAATAGTTCTGAGTATATGAAAAACAAAATTCAAGTTTATTGTGGCTGTCAAGATTTTAAATTTAGATCTGCTTGGCTTTTAAATAAACATGATTCTTTGTTTAGAACTACTAAAATTGATGCTCTCCTGGGACCAGCATTAACTGATTCTCCCAGTAATAAGACTAGATTAAGTGGTCTTTGTAAGCACTCTATGGCTGCAATAAATTATTTTGTTAGCCATTATCAACAATTAATGAGATCTATTTAATGAATAATATTTTATTTATAAGTGACATCCATCTGAATGATTGGGATACTAGAGATCCTCAGCTCAGATTTAGATTACACCAAAATAGAATAGTAGCTCAAAACATAATTGAAGTTGCAAAAAATAACAATGCGACTATTCTAGTAATAGCCGGTGATCTTTTTCACAAACCAATAAATACCCCTCCTGTCCTAGCCGAAGCTGAATTATTCTTAAGAAACTTGATGTCATATTTTCAATATGGATTTATCATTTGGGGAAATCATGACATTAATAGCAAAGGCCCACAAGAGTTTATAGATTCACCAGGAGCAGTGATGCTTCCACCTAATCTATATTACTCAGATGGTCAGATATGCAAAATAGATAATACTACTTTTGCATTTTCTAACTGGAAACCAAGTTTTGATTTATCTTGGATAAAGAATAAAGTGGATGTTTTGGTTACACATGCCACTATTCAATACAGTGGTGGTCCAAAAGTAAATTCGCAAATACTTGACGATACTAAGTTTGACTTAGCTATTTGTGGAGACATTCACTTCCCCAGTCAAAATGGAAAATTTGTTAGTATTGGTATCCCTCAACAGAATAAAGTTGATGATTTTGAAAAACAAAGTGGAATTATATTTAATACTAACACAAGACAGTGGGGTTGGGTAGATCTTAACCCAAGAGATAATCTATTAAAGTTTAGACAAACTCCTGATTCTCTTTTGGATGGTTATGATCAAAAAACAAATACTTGGTTTGTTTATCAACCAAGTAATATTACTCAAAGTGGTTCTATTGATACTTCTAAAGTTATTAGTACTTGGACAGATATTAATGCTCTTGCCGAAGGAATTATTTCTCAAGAAGGATTAGTAGATATTCACAACAAAGTAATAGCTGATAGTCTTAATAAAGATTCTGGAATAGTTGATTTTAACTATACCATAAAGAGACTAACTTGTCATAATTGGAGAAGTATAAAAGATCTTACTATAAACTTTAATGAAGGAGATCGAATACTTATCCAAGGTGGAAATGGAAGTGGTAAATCTAGTATTCTTAGTGCACTTAAATATGCTCTTTGTGATACAAAAGATACCAAAAATTTAGGTAAACTTGATCCATTTATAAAGACAGGTGAGGACGAATGTTGGACTGAAGTTGAATTTATCTATCAAAACAAAACCTGCTTAATAAGACGAGGAAGCAAGTCAAAACAGTGTTATTGTATGATAGATGGTCAGCCCCTTAAGTATAATAAGAAAAGTGATTTTGAAGACTCTATGAGAAAGAAATTTCCATTCATAGAATATCTATCTGCCTACTTCTTTGATGAAGGTCATCAAACTTTCATTGGTGACTGCGGAGAGGATTTAAATCAAATCATTTCTAAATACTTAAGATTAAGTCGAATTGACACCTTAAATGAAACTGCTATTGAGTTATATGGTGACGCAAAGAAAAAATTTGAAGAAACCAACAGTAAGCTTAGTGATTCACAAAGCAAACTCTCTTACAATAGTAGTAGACTATCGATGATAACAGTCCCTCAAAGATCATTAGAATTTCTCTTGAAAGATAAGCAAGGCGGAATTGATCTGCAAAATAGATATCAAGAATATCAAAAACACCAGGGATTGATATCAGCTACTGAAACTTTATTAAAGTCTAACGAAACATTAAAAAATAAATACGAAGAAGAGCTTTCTGAAATTCCTCCTGAAGATCCTTTAAGAATATCTTCATTAAAAGAGAAAAAAGAAAAGCTAAATAGTCGGATTATTAAAATAAAGAGTGAGGAGTCGAAAAAGTCTCTGTTAGAGGGAGACATTAGGCGTCTTAGTGGAAAAGGAACAAATGTTTATGAAAAAATCCAATCACTCAAACCAGACACCTGCCCAACTTGTGGTCAGACTATTACTACGGAAACATTCACTAAATTCAAAGAAGACTTGGATGAGCAATTTAATCAAATACTCTCCGAGTATCAAACGAAATTGTCCGAATATAACTCTCTTTCTAAAGAGAAAGAAGATATTCAAGTACTTGAAGAAGAGTTAAGTGATGTTTCGTCTGAATTAAAAAACTTAGAATATTCTAAGTTTAAAAGAGATAACTTAATTAATTCTATAAATAAAGTAAATCTTTCAATTCAAGAGAACAAGAAAGAACTAGAAGAATTGAAGAAGAAAGCTGGTGAAAAAGTAGTTCTTCCAGAAAACTTCTTAGAAATGATGGCACAGATATCAAGTGACATACAAATTTGGGAAGCCTACAATTCCTTAATAGAGGATAAGACAAAACTAGAAGATACTTTTAATAAATTATCAACAGATTTATCCACAGTAAAAACTTATATAGATAAACTTAATAATTATATTAAATTAACTTCACCGACAGGAAAAATTTATGAAGAGATCATGAAGAAACTCGCCAAAGAGTTCAGTGACAATACTGTTTATTACGAAACTCAACCACGAGTCTCTAGAGGTAAGGATCACTTAGATCTTATTCCATATTTCATAAAGAGTCCCAATCATAAGATTCAATATGCAGTATGTAGTCAAGGTCAAAAAACAATCCTGGATATTCATCTCTTATTAAAGATAACAACTAGAAATGGTCTCCTGGTTATGGATGAATTCTTGAGTCATCTTTCACCTGAAAACCATGATAAGTGTTTAGAGATGATAAATAAAATGAATGTTGGTTGTATTCTTTTGAGTAGTCATCAAGAAACAACTCCAACATTCCCTAATAGAAAAATTAATGTATCTTTAAATAATAACGACGAAACTCAAATTACTTTATTATGAATGACGACTATTTAAAAAACGCTCTCAATGCAGCTAATGCAGTTGCTATTAATGATGTAACTACCAATGCAATACCTTACGTTGGTGATATAGTAGGACCATATACCGGAGATTATGTTATCCAAGGTGCTACTACGGATGCTGGTGATAATATAGTAATTACTACTACGACATCAACAGATAATGCTAACTCTGTAACTGTAACTAATTACTATGATTATATCACCCAGACTTTTGGTGAGGATTTTGCTAACTGTGAAAAGGTTTTGAAAGATGCTGATAGTGAAACTATCAAGACTGTTAAAGAATCTTTAGAATCAAATGGTATTTATATAGATCATACTACGACTCCTGACCAGTCAAGAGGTTGGATTTGTGTAGAAGGATGTTTTCCTCTCTCTCCGTATGATATATTTGGTAAGACCATTGGTGCTCTTTTCAAGGACATTAGAAATCCGTATTTCTTTATGAAGTTTGATAAAGAAGTATGGTTTGGAGAGATCAATCTCTTCATGATGAAACCAGAAGCAATGGACAATGTATTCGTCTTAGTTTCTCCAAGTTCTCCTGACTATTATAAAAAGGATGGTAGAATTTTAAAGGAACTAACTGAAGTAATTTCAGAAGTAATGAAACAGCTATCTTAATATGGCAAAGTTTAGTACTTATTATTTATATTAGCAAACATATCCTGTTGAAAACAAAGAAGATTTCTTTAAGTCTGGAATCAGAAATGTCGAGAAAGCCAGAAAGTTGGATAATATTATTAGACAAACTCTCTAGGTTTCCGACAAGTTCTTAATTCTAAATGTAATAGAAAACGGAGCAGGATATAGATTCGACGTATTGGGTAGTGGCTCATTGAAAGATGAGTTCACTGCCCAAATTTACTACATTCCTGACCAAGGAATATTAGATTTTTATGACCACAATACTGTTGGCTCAGGAATGCCACTGTGTGGTTTTAGAGATAAAAAATGTGTAGTAAAAAATTATAGCGTTCTTTTATAGACTTTAAAATTAGAAAATTTATTTATTCCAATTGTAGCAGCATCATGAAAACTAAAGAAGATTTATTAAAGAAACACTCATTCGACCTAGACTCTCAGAAATGGCTTTTGGGTGGTAGTGAAATATTAAAATACCAAAATTCTGAAGTAATTTTAATCGAATTTACAAAAATAGAAAACGGTAATTGGGAATCTAAAGGAAAAAGCGTATTTATTGAAAAAATAGATGACTTTGATCCTCTTACTCAAACTTATAAAATTAAATATAAAGTAGAAGGAGAAGAGAAAGAGGACCGAATAATTCCCGAAGGATTTATCTTTAATAACCCAGAAAAAGATGGCTGGGCTAAAAGATTTCTCCCATATTCTCTTCATATGAAGATGATGGAAGAGAAAGATTTTTATGAGAAATTAAAAGTTCTCTATGAAGAAAAAGAAACTCTTTCTATGAATGAAATTAATAACCTAAGAAATAATAAAGATGCTCTTCAGTATCTAAATTATATTGCTGTAGTTATTAAAAATAAAAATGGAGAGATTAGTAGCTTTAGAGTAAATGAGATTGCTTTCCCCACTTATGAAAGAAATAAAAACTCCTGGAAATTAGGAGTTAAGAATAAAGAGGGAGATTACTTTTCACTAAAATGGAAAGATGGTGAAAAGACTCTCACTTTAAGTAGTGGAGAAGAAGCTAAAATTATTGATATTGGAAAGTAAAATAGGCCCCTTTCGGGGCCTTTATTTTTTTTCTCCTTTTAATTTCACCTAAAAGCCTTATATATGAGAGGTGATGATACCTCTAAGTTTAATTATTAATTTTTAATTTTCTTTAAAAAATGGAAAAGAAGATTGAAATTAAGTCGAGGGAAATCTCAAAAAATTGGGGATTTGCCCTAGTATATGACGTGTACGCCGACGGCGTTCGCGTCGCCGTGGTCGATGGGGGCCACTGTGATTTAAAATCCCCCTCACGCCTTTTAAGCGTCTCTTGGGACGCTGATGGTGAACCCATCTATAACGCAAGTGATGGGAATTATACGACTCCCTTCAATATGTCAAAGGTCGTCAAAGACCTTATTAAGAAGGGAGAGGAAGTTAAGCTCTTTTACGTAAAGGAGCTAAGCTCTCCTAAAAAATTTGGCCCTTTCCTAACATGGGAAGAGGCAGTTAAAGCAAAAACTTCCTCCCGCTGGCAAAGAGTAATCGAACTAGATTACAACGTCACCCGCGACGGAAAAGTAATCGACTAAATTTAAAAGAAACAGTTTTCCACTAAAACAAGGACGAGGTGAGACATTTCCGTCTCTTAATAGCCTCAGCTGTTTTTTTTCTCATTAAAAAACAACACCTTAATTTAATTTCAACGCCTTATATATGAAAGAAATAATATGTTTAACTTTTTTAAAATTTCATGTATTATGTGTAACATCTATTTCTCTTACTGTCCACAGGCAGTAATGAGTTTGTACGGCTACAATATGAATAATATGTTGCAAAGAAAGGCAACAAAAAAAGAAGCCAAGTGTTTCCTAATCCTTGTCGAAAAGTTCGATGAGTCTGGAGACCCGGCTCCCTCCGAAGAGGAGGTAAAGGCATTTGAAACCCAAGACGGCGTATTTTTAACCGATGGCTACCAGACGGTGGCTAGCTGCTCGCCGACTTCAAACCCCTGGAAGGGGTTGTCAGAGATCTGGCATCCCTTCATCAATAATTTGATGTGGGAGGAAAACATCGAGAAATTGAAGAAGATGTTCGGCTTCTTCGAAGCCCAAATCCCCCGTCAGAGACTGTTTAACATTATAAATGAGGAGGACGAAGAGATTGAATTCCTCAACGGCTACAAAGACCTCATTGAAAGTGAAGAGACCAAGACATACATGTCACCTAACGGTGATATCTTGGTTGAGAGTGAGAACGACTTCTTCGTAGTGTCGTAACTCACCACTCCCCCCCCCCGCTTATCCCCGCCCTCACGGGCGGGGTTGCTTTTTTTTCTTCCTTTCAAACCCTAACTAATAAGAAATTAATTAATTTATATAACTATGTTTGAAAAATTTAAAAAATCATTCGTCTATAATTTTAAGATAGGCGTAATTATACCTGCCATTGAAGCTCTTAAAAGAGCTCACTTTAGAGCAACAGGTAGCAAAGAAGAGATTTTAAAACACCAAATTGAATCTCTAAACTCCATGATTCGAAACAAAATCGAACAAGGAGAAACAGCAATTACTGCTGATGTAACTCCAATTATGTCTCTTGTCTTAGATGACATAAAAGAGAAATACACTAAAGAAAACTATATAGTGGTAATATTAGGAAAAGATATTAAGATCGAAGGGCTCTCAAATGATGCAAAATACATTTGGATCTCTTGGAATAAAACCCTTTAAAGCCTTATTATTGAACCTAATTTTTAATAACACTAACTATCATGGTTAAGAGAGAAAAAGAGTCGACTTGGCAAAAAGTCAAGAACAGGATTTTGTGGCCTATGGCTACAGGTGCAGCAGGAGTAGGTGGAACATATGCCGCCAAAAAACTTCTAAGTGACGAAAATGCTTTAGGACGATCCGCCGGAAAAGGACTTAACAAAGTTGGAGACGGTATTTGGAAAATCGGCAATGCATTAGTCAATCTTGCATCAAGAAAAACTTAGTTTAGACTCTCTCCCGGGATCTTTTTGATCCCGGGTCTCTTTTTCTTTTTCACTTTAAAACCTAATTAATGAAATATTAACAATTAAATTAATTAAAACTATGAAAGAATTATTAAAACCGATGTGTGGATTATTAGTATTTATAACACTAATATTTATGATGATGTTCTCCCTCATAGGAGTTTGTTATTCTTTTGATTTTTTCATGAGGGACAGACAACAACGAGCGAGAATGGAAACAAAACAAAATGTTTTTCCACCAGCCGTCATAGAAGGTACTTATCGGGTACTAGATTATAAGTACGGTGATAAATCCGAAATAAAACACCATGAAGTAATACTTTATGACTTAGAAGCTAATGGAACATTACTATTCCATCTTCCGGAATGCAAATATTGTAAAGAAGAGCAGGGAAAATAACCCTGCTTTTTTATTTCTCCTAAAAACCTCAAAAGTATGAAAGAAGCTAGCGAAAAATTAATAAAAAACTACGAAAATAACTTTTTAAAATTATGTTAACTGGTGATTATTACATTATTAAAGAAAGCTATGATAAATTATATGTTTGGTCTAGAAGAGAACATATTTGGTTTTTAATAATGTATGATAGTGGTGTATCAGCAGGAACTACATCAATAGGCCTACATCAATTGGCTGAAGTATATGGAAAAAGAATAACTAAAGAAGAATACTATAAATTTGTAAGAATACTAACCATTGCTCTTAGGTTAGGTAAAAAAGTTAGTAAATTAAAAAAATCTGATTACTATTCCTTGAAAGAAGGAGAAGTGTTTTGGAAAGAGACTGCCAGTGCTTTCTATATTAACAGAAAAGATAGTTTTCGAGGAAAAATAGTTATTGATGGTTTTGATTTCTATTATCGAGAAACACAGGAAAGCGTGGTTCTATATTCAGATGATAGACCAAACGTAACAAATGTTTATAAAGCCTCTTGGGATAAAATATATGCAATCGTCATGAATTTTTTAGAAAAAATTGAAAAATGGGAAAAAGAGTGCGTATAAGAACTTGGGCATGGATTAGTAGAGATAGTAAATATATCTACAGGCCCTATGAAAATACAATGTTATGTATTGGGTCTAATAATCGATGCTTTTTTGATCCTAACGAGATATCTCTTCAAAATGGAGGTCCTCTTAGAAGATTTAGTTTAGGAGTTTTTTATAGAATATTAAGATACGTAACTAAATTTAATATTTTTATAAAAAATATTGTAGTAAATCCTCCAAAAGAAGAGAACAGCGAAGTTTTCATTTTGTATGAAAGCTTTCATAACTTTATTGTATATAATTCTCATTCATATGAAGGATACGCTATATGCAATAAAGGGCATTTATTACATAAAGGCACCGGATCTAGTTATTATTCAGTTATGCCAATTAAAAAAATTTCTAATATAAATGATATAAGTGATCAAAAGCAAATAGATAAAAAAATTTTTCTAAAAATAGATAAATTTTATAAAACTATGGAAAGAATAAGATATAAGTTGTGGAATGAAGATCACAAACATTTTGAAGATGATAAACTCTTTTCAGAACTATGGGAAAGTGTCAAATAATTCAAACAAATTCTAATCCTGCACAAGTAATTATAAATAACCAACAAACTGGTTCTACAATATTTATAAAAAATTCTGTAGTTGATGATAAAATTAATAAACATGTTGATTGTATAATTAATTTTAGGTCTAAATATCCTCCAAACTATGAAATTGATAATTATGATTCAATAGTATATTTTAAATTAGTAAGAAGATTTAATTTAGTTATATCTTCTTTTTCAATTGAAATAAAATTAAAAAATAAAAAATTTGATCTTAAAAGTTATTATATTGAAAATAAGAGCAAAATTTATTATGCACCTGGGCCTGAATATTTAATAAAGATTATTAGATGTGGGTATGGTCATGAATGTGAATATGATATTATTAGAGTAAGTAAGGTTTATCAATCTATTACTGTGTATACACATGAAACAGGATACCTAAATTTAACTTCTTTAGAAGAAATAGAAAATCCAGAAGAAACCTGGGAAAAGTATTATCAGTTTGCAATGAATTCTTTTAATTTTGTTAATTCATTATTTCAATACTATTATAACAAAAAATAAAACGGCATAACGCCGTTTTTTTTTATTCTGTTCCGTCTGATGATTTTAAGTTTATCAGAGGTTTGATCAAATATAGAACCTCGCAAGTTGGTTCTATTAACTCAAGAATCTCTTCATAGGGCTTATATGCATCAGGTGCTTCATCAAGAGTAAACTGATTAACAGAGGTTGAATAAATACCTGTCATTTGTTTTTTAAACTCATTAACTGATAAAGCTTGTTTTGCTTTAGTTCGAGAAAGTAATCTTCCACAACCATGAGGGGCAGAATAATTCCAATCTGGGTTAGATTTACCAACACAAATAGCTAATCCGTCTCTCATATTAAATGGAATTACCATCTTTTCTCCTTCATATGACCGAATAGCTCCCTTTCTAATTATATGATCTTGATAATCAATGTAATTGTGAATAGAAGCTATCCTCTCAGTTACTTTACATTTTAAAATATTAATTATTTTCTTAGAAATAACTAGATGATTAAATTCAGAATATAACTGAGCAATAGCCATATCAGTTATGTAACCCACTAGGTTATCTCCCTTTAAGTAACCAACAGGAGGAGCAGAGCTTTCAAGTTTCTTTTTTAAGTTTTCTATTTCTTCTGGGAGTTTTCTTTTATCTTTAATATTTTTCTTTAAAAGAGCTATCCCATCTTTCAAAAGATCCTTATTATATTTTTCCTTAGTTGCTTTAGTCTCCCAATATTTACATACTTTTACTCCAAAGTTTCTTGATCCGCAGTGAATAGTAAAAGCACAGTATCCCTCGGGAGTTTCTCCTATTTCAATAAAATGATTTCCACCACCTACTGATCCAAGAGATTTATAGAATTTTCCTTCATCCATTCCTATTTTACTGCAGAGATCTGATATTCCTTCTTCATCTACACAAGCAAATGAGTCTATAGCTTCTGGCCAAAGAGATCTAGCTCTTTTTAGACCCTTAGACATAAATTCATAGAACTCTTTATAATCAATTTGGCAACTATTATTTATATTAATACCAAATGGAATTTCTTTTCTAATTCTATGTTCTATCAAAGGAAAATCATTAGGAGATAGTTTTATATCAGTTATGTATGTATCTATCATACAACCAATATCTACTCCGACCACTGATGGATTTATCAGTTCTCCAACGGGAGCAGTAAATCCAATAACAGCTCCCTTTCCTAGGTGAGCATCTGGCATTATTCTAACTTGAGAATTTTCAAATGCTTCATGTTTGCTTAATGAATAAACTAATTCTTCAGCGTCTTTTTCAATAGTTCTTGCAAATATTTTACAGTTCATTTTTGTGAGATTTTATAAACTTTTACTGCTTTTTTTGTCTGTGGATCTATTATTGTAGTGGGTTTTAATTCAAAGAACTCAGCTAAGTCTATAGCTTTCGCTACCCTTGAAATCCCAAGATTATCATAAATACTCTGAAGAGATTTTTTAACGTCTTTTAGAGTATAAGTATTTCCTACTACAAATAGGCTATTTACTATATTTTTAATATTCTCATGATTTTGAATAAACCCTAACTCTTTTTTTAAGCTTGCTTCTTTGTATGACTTTGCTCGGATTAACTGAGATCCTAAAAGTCGATAATACTGATGAAATTCTATTGGAATACTAGTAGTTGCCTCTAACATTTCAGAATAATCTGGAGAAGAATCTCTAAAATCACAATAAAGTTTCATTTTTCTTTCAAAGTTATTATCTTTAAAGAATTCATTAGTAAAATTAGTTATAATACTATTTGGAGTTATAACTCTCGCCATGTGACAGGAAATTCCACTACTATATAGAGTAGTTAACATTCTTATCTCAGAACTGTATTGCTGACTTTGAATTTGCCAAGCCCTCGCCTCGGCTACTTTTACCATAAAATTCTCATGAAGAGTCTTATTACCATTTTTATCTGTAGCTACAGTTAAATAATTTTCACTAAATCCACTAGCTTTGTGAGCAACTTCAGTTAACCTAGCTAAATTATTTTGATAACTAGGAGAATCACTGAAAGAATTAAACATATCTATAGTTTCCCTAGTAGATTTTTCTTTATTACTTACATATTCTAAAAACTCCTTCTCACTATAAAAATTAATAGAAGTCTTATAGAAAATAGTGGCGTCATACTTAAATGGATTTATCTCTAGTCTCTGTCTTCCCATTATTTGAGGGACATCAATATAAAGATCTAGAGCGAGACAGTCAATTGAGGGATCACAGAATATATAAGTATAGGCACACTCTGAATAGAAATCAGCCCCCTCAAAAGAAGCTTTAGTAACAAAAGTAAAAGGTTTATGTAAAGCTCCTCTTTCAGGGGGATCACCTCGATTAAAACCTAATCTTTTTAATTTGTTAACCCCTAGAGTTGAACAAATTATGTTAACATCTTTTTTAGTTAATGAAACTGCCTTAAGAGATTTTACAATATCAGAGATGGAATTTAAATAGAAAACAGCTTCCTTAGCATAAATGGGCTGACCATTTATCATTTTTCTTTCAAAATAACCATCTCTTCGATATCTTTCAACAATTTCTTTTATTTGAGCTCTTATAGAAGTTATTTTCATTAGTTGCGTCTGAATGGGTCTTGTGACTGAGTTAGACCAAACTAATTTAATATAATCAGCATCTTTAAAAATATCTAAGTTATCTAGGTAGTAATCCTCATAGACAGTAGCAGATAGAAAGATAATATTTGGAATATTATTAAGAATATTGACTATATCTAAAATAGTGTCGCCTTTAAATGCTGCATCACTAATTAAACATTGCATCTCATCTATAACTACTGTAGTATTATTAAGGTTAACTGCATTTAGAATTAAATGAAGAGAATCATAAGTAACAATTATTTTTATTGGCTTCCCCAATGTTTTTTGATATTGAATATAACTCTTTAAATCTATATAATTAGAGTCAGCCCTAAACCAATAAATGTCTTGTAAATTTTTATCTGTGCTTTTACATTTTAACATAGATAATCTAGGAGAAGCTAAAATAACATCATCTTCATTCTTTAAGAACCAAGATGAAGCACCACAATCTGGTAAACTTTTATTCAATATAAGTTTACCTTTTGGGAGAAAATTTTTAAATTCTACCCAATCTGATAAGTATCTAATACCTTCAGGTACATTTAAAATTGTTCTTTTCATACATAATTGAGAAATTTAGTTTTTAATAAGTGCATTATTATACCTTTTTTCCACCGAAAAATTAAAAGTTATATATTATATAAGTATATTTTAGATAAAAAAAGTAATAAAAATTTCTATAATAATAGAAAAGATTATATATTTTTCCACCGAAAAATTAAAAGTTATATATAATATATGTATTTATATTATATAATATATTTAAACTGTTAATAGAAAATACTTTATTATAATAATATTATACCTTTTTTCCACCGAAAAATTAAAAGTTATATATTATATAAGTATATTTTAGATAAAAAAGAGTATAATAAAGAGTAACATTTTCATTGAGTAAAACGAAATGCTGTGTATGATGACGAAGGCATCATACCAGATAACTCCCTCCTGTCGGAGGGAAATTCACTCCCCATCCTTACGGCTGGGGGTGTTTTTTAGCTATGCTAAAAATATAGTGTTGCTCTAGAGATAACTTTATTTTCTTATTAATGAAATGAATAAAATAAATATAATTTTTATAGATAATTGGACAAGAGAATCAGTAATTAATGATCCTCAATATATTTATATTTTTACAGATAATTTATCCAGAACTTCTGGAAAAAATGAGGGAGAAATGTTCAATAACTGGTATGCAGAATATTGGGCAGGTCCTTGGTATTGTTATCCTAATACTACTCAAGCAGTTATTAGAGGACTTCATAATGCTTTTCCTATAACTACTATGAGAGATCCATATAAACATCAACTTGAGGATAAAGATTTTGAATTAATCAGAAATACTTGGGAAAAAGAGTGTAGTATGATTAGAGAAGCTTCTAAGAACTACTTAGGAGTAAAATGTAGTCCTTATCAATTTGGTAATGGAACTTATTCTAGATTAACTCCATTATTATTTAATGCACTTTCTTGGTTTTTATGGGAATACTTAGGAATAGATAATAGTGGACCAATTTTAAAATTAATATGATTTTTGTAGTAAAAAGCCTAGATAAAGATAGTAAATCTGTTGTTAAGATTTATTATTCAAATAAACCTTGGAGTAAGTTCAAGAAAACTATAGACTATTATAATAGATCTTCTGAGTTACTACTTGAAGTAGAAGGTGGAAGAGCTTTAAAGAAAAAGATAATTTCTAAATTAATAAACCTAAGAATAGAAGAAGATTGGTTTGTCTATAGTGATACTCTTATAGATGATATAAAAAATACTATTAAATATCAACCAATTAAAAAGAATGAGTTATTATCTCTCCTAAGATCTTCTGGAAGAAAGAATAAAAAGTTAAAAGCTTTATGTGAATATATTCTTATTAATGGTGATAAAAGTCTTCAAAGTAATCAAATTTACCTAAAAGATTATAAGAAAATTATAGACACTCTAGGAATTGATAAAATTTCTTCATTAGATTATCGATATAATAACTGTTTAAATCAAATGATATGAGTAATTAGCGTAAAATTGATGTAGACCCAGAGAAGATATTTTTTACATCTGACACACATTTTTCACATAAAAATGTTATAGAGTTTTGTAATCGACCCTTTTCATCTATTGACGAGATGAATGAGAAGATTATAGAAAACTGGAATAGTGTAGTAACTAAAGATTCTTTAGTTTTTCACTTAGGAGACTTTGCCTTTTCTAGTAATTGGCATCAATTCTTAGATAAACTTAATGGTAACGTTTGTTTAATTCTCGGTAATCATGATATTCGAGATTGGAGAAATTCTTTAGAAGGTCTTTTTACTGCTGTTTTTAGGGAATTTGACTTAATGATTGATGGCCAAAAAATAATTCTTTCACATTATCCACTATTTTGTTGGCAAGGATGTAATAAAACTGCTGGAGCAGTTTGGAATCTTCATGGCCACATCCATAGCGGTCCCTTCCGAGGAGATAATGTGGATCAAGATATTTCTCGTTATAATCAATATAAGTTACCAAATCAATATGATTGTGGTGTAGATAATAATGACTTTACTCCAATATCATTTCCCCTTTTAAAGAAAAAATTGTTAAATATATAATTTACAAGAAATGCCCCCCGATTTTGGGGGCATTTTTTTATCAAACCCTAATAAGTGAAAAGCTTTTTATTTGTTTGTTATGAGTACGTTTAGAATTAAAAGAAAATTCTTTGTTATGCCTCCAGGAAATCGAGAAAGAGTTCCTGATGATCTCTTAGAGGAATCTTATAGGTCGGGGGTTGTTCAAAGAGATGGTAATGGCGATTGGAGAATTATAAATAGGCAATCCAAAGTTTTTTGGAAACCAAGATATGATTCAAGATAGAAGGCAGAAAATGCTTTAAAGGCTTATTAGGCATAGAAGAATTAAGTTTAGTTGGAGGTTTTTGATCCCATACAGAAAGTTTCAACTAAAAGCACTTAGCGTTGTTATGGGATTAAGGCGGGTGAAGTGCGGTGTAGGGAAAGGGGAAATAAACCTACTATTGAAAGTACCGAAAGATTAGATCCTCAAAACTTTCTTTTTTATTCTCTAAATATTCCTATATATCGCGGAGAGGAATATCTCCGCAACATGCGATGTTAGTGTTAATGGTTAGCAAACTAGCCTTCCAAGCTAGAAGAGTCAGTTCGAATCTGATACATCGCTCATTTTAAACATTTTAAATTATGGCTACTTATAAAATAAAACGGTTCACTACTGTTGCTACGCTTGCCAATTTAAATGGAGTAACTTAGTATCAAGTAGAAAAGGAACTTCAATATAAGTAGCAATAGCAATAGAGATAGTTAATTCCTACTGGAAAATAGATAACTACTCCATAGCCAGTTAGGTCAATGACACCTTTCTAGCCACAGGGTACTAGTTATCAAAAGGAATTACTTAATCAATAGAAAAAAGCAGAGTAGTTAACTAATAAAGAAGAAAAACAAATTAATAATTTTAATAGATTATGATAATTGAAGATATTTATAGTGGAGAAAATGAAAAACTCTACTCTGTTTTGCTTGATCCTGAAGAAATGAGAATTTTTTCTAAGCTTTAGGATGAAGATTATATAGAAGAAAATGAATCTGCTTAGAAAGCAGCTAAGTATGGAAGAACCATAGGTGGTGCTGCTCTTGGTACTATTCTTGGCGGCGGTTTAGGCTCTAAATTTCATGGTAAAAGAGCTTTAGCAGGTGCTGCTATTGGAGGAAGTATTGGTCATTATTTTGGTAAAAGGGCTAGTAAAAGATATAAAAAAGATCTAGAGAGATATTTAAAAGCTTCTGAGGCAGATAAGAAATATTTAAGAGAAAAAGAGTCTCATCGCTAGTAGTTGGCTGCTTTAGAGATTGCTGGTGCACGTGCTGGTCTTTATGGTGGAATTTTAAGTAGAGGATGATATTATGATTATAGAAAGAAGACTCTCTAGGTGGGAGTCTAAAAATTTTACTAGAGTTAGAAAGCTCTCTCCAAAAGAAACCTAGAGATTTTATTCCTAGCTATATGAATAGAGAGAATATGCTCTTGGTCTTTAGAGTATTGGAAGAGCTTTTAAAGGTTTTGGAAGTAAAGCTACATCTCTTGGTAATAAAATTGATTCTGCTGGAGGCACTGGTCAAGTTTTTAAAAATATTGGTAGTAATATAAAAACTGGTTTTGAAAATACTGGAACAAAAATTAAGAATTGGTGGAATAGTGGTCCTAGTGCTTACGAGACTACAGGAATGTATTAGAAGAGAATAGGTAAAGGACCTGATCCCAATGTAAAGCCTACTCAAGAATATAAGAGTATTTTTACACCAAAGAAACAGCCAGAAAAATTCACACTTGATGTTAGCGCTGAAGCTAAGAATCCTTTTAATAGTCACACTGATGGTATAATTAAATCAGCTGATGGTGCTACTCCTACTGTAACATCACAACCTAAGCCAGAACCACAAAATATTAATCCTTCTAGTGGTGGTGCTACTGATTCATCTGTAATGAAATAGAATACTGGAGTTAGTAGTTCTACTCCTACTGTAACACCACAGCCTAATCTAGAACAAAAAAATATTGTTAATTCTGCAAGTGGGTCTGCTACTACTTAGTAGTCATCTACAACAAAAACTTCATCTACTAATACAGGTGCGGGTGGTAGTATTTTTGATAATTCTGGTCTTTAGAGTTCTATAAAAAATGGTGGAACTTTTGGAGGATATGATTTAAAAACTGGAAAACCGTTAGGTTCCGTTACTCTTTCTCCTACACCTAATTCGCCTGTTACTCCTAATTCAGGCGCAAATGTTGGTAGTACTCCTATTAATGCCCAGTAGCCTAAACTAGGTACTTGGGAGTATGTGAGAGCTATGTAGAAAAATAATAGTAATAATAGAAGAGATATCTATGTTGATAAATTAGGATTATAGAGAAGATTATTTACTGATTATATAAGAGAAAAATATAATTAGAAACTATTTTTTAATTATAGCAAGGCTGCTAAATAGTATGGTCTTGGTCCAGAAGGAATAGAGTATTTAAAAAAACTAAGATCTATTGAAGCAAAGAAATTAAAAGCTTTAAGAGATCCTATTGCAGCTGGTGCTCAAGGAAAGAATAAACTTGCAGCTATGAAACATAGAGCAAAATTATTAGATGATAAAGCACTAAAAGAAGAAATTGCTAATAATTTAAGAAATAGAAATACTAGTTATGATAAATTACTCTAGGTATCTAGAGAAAGTGTTAATCCAGAAAATGTAAAAAGAATATACGGTAATTTATGAAATCCCAAAAATTTACTGATTTATTGGGAGATTCATATGACCCATCTTTAGTTTCCTTAGAAACACAATATACTAAGTTAACTCAAGATGAAAAAGATGCCATCTTTTTAAAATTGAATGGTTATTCCTGTAAACCACCTACAATTGATCAGCTCTATACTGATCCATATTATATGGGTGGTCCATAGTTTTATGATCACGGTGATAACATATTTCCTTTTTGGAAAGATGCTCTTTCAAAAATATACCCAGGATTTTTAACTAGATTTCCATATCTCTGTTTAAGTGGAGCCATTGGTATAGGTAAATCATTCGTGTCTAAAATGTGTATGGCAATGACCTATGCAAGGTTAGGTTGTATGATTAATCCCTATAGGACATTTAAATTAGCTCCAAAACCACTATCTTTCATTATATATCATAAAAATGAAATTACGGCGGATATAGAATTTAAGAGATGGTTTGAGAGAGAAGTTTTAGTTGATAGTCCATTTTTTAAAAATATTCCAAATAAACCTAATGTAAAAATACTTACTAACGGACCTAGATCAAATAGAGGTCTCGGTTCTGATGTTATATTTTACATTTTTGGTGAGATTAATTTCTGGGATAACCCAGAATAGGCAGTCGATAGAGTTAATTCAGGTATTATTCGTTTTAAATCTCGTTTTTCTAAAGAAGTTGTTTAGTTATGTGGCGGGTTCATTATAGACTCCTCGTCGAGAGGAGATAGTAGTGCTACCCAAGTATTCTTAGATAACAGTGATTAGTCTCTTACTTGGACTTGTGCTCCTTCTCACTGGGAAGTGAAACCACAAGCTTATGAAGAGAGTAATGGAAAAACATACTCAATTTATTAGGGAGATGGTAGATATGCTCCTAAGATTTTAGGAGAAGATCCAAGTCCTGCTGGTTTACTACCAGATATGGATCCTCAACGAATAATTCATGCTCCTCTTTAGACTCTCCCCGACTGTAAAGCTGATATTTATAAATTTCTACAAGACTCAGCGGGTAGATCTACCAATTCAAGTGATTCATTTTTTGGTGGTGATATAACCCATTTAGTAAATTGTTGTAAGATAAAGAATTTGATTCCTGAGGTCTTTCCTATAGAATTTTTCGATGAAACTGAGAGAATTAGTGATATAATTGACCCAATGTTAAGACTAATACCGAAAAATCAACATCTTTTTGTAGGACTTGACTTAGCTGTTATTAAAGATACTTGTGGCATAGCTATTGTAGGATTTGATCATTGGCTGGAAGGGCCTTCAGGAACAAAAGTACCATTTTTTAAATGTTATGCACTTTTTGGTATAACTAGAAAAGCTGGTCAAGAGACATCAATGTTTCATATTTACCAGCTTATTGAAAATTTATGTGATACTTTTTCTATAATGGTGTCTGCGGATCAAGCATTTTCAAGACCACTCTTTTAGCAATTAGAAAGATTGAAATAGAATGGTAAGCTTGATTATAGATATATTTCTACAGATAGAACATCAGACCCAGCTATTTATCTTAAGAATATAATTTAGCGAGAGTAGATTGAAATTCCAGATGTAGTTAGATTACAAAGAGAGGCTTTTGATCTTAAAGTTATTTCTGGAAAGCATTTTAAAATAGACCACCCTGCTAAAGCGTCATTAATTCTTGATAATAGGGACGGTAAATAGGCTGGTTCAAAAGACCTTTGGGATGCTCTTGCCTCGGCAACCTACAGTGCTCAGCAATCAATAGCCGAGGGTCTTGAATATGGTTATAGTTCAAGTTATCGTAATCAAGTTAGTATTATTGATAAAATGTCCTTTAATCCTAAAGAGGAAGCGGCTAAGACATTTGAAGATATGCTTAGTTCTATATATTAATAGCTCTATAATAGAAAATATTATTAGAGCCCAATTTATAATAAAATATGATTATATTAAAAGTATTTTCTAAAAAAGAATTAAGGAAGAAAGGATGGAAAAAGTTAACTGAAATTGTTGGATTTGACCCAATTAATACTAATGAGAGAGTACCTTTGTCTAACAATAAAAAGAAAGTAGTTAAAGGAGAACTTGTTGGAAAATGGGATAAGGATGGAAATAAAATTTCTTCTTAGAAGAAAAAATCTCCTACAGTTAAATCTCCATTGCCTTAGAAAACACATTGGTGGGAAAGAATAGAAAAACCGTCTGGGAAATAGATAAGAAATGCGGCTTTAATTACTGCAGCCTCTGTAGGAACTATTGCGGGTGGAAAATATCTTTATGATAGATATCAAGATAAAGAGCAATAGAAACTTATTGAAAATTATAGAAAAAAATTTGAATCATGATTGTTTTAAATAAATTAGAAGATAACCAGCGTCTCTATTCTGCAATGCTCTCTGATGAAGAATTAAGAATGTATTCTTGGTTTTTTAAATCTGCTGAAGAAAAGGCAGCAGATGCTGCTAGAGAAAGAGGTCGGTGGTATGAAAGAAATGGAGGTCTCACTAATGAAATAAAAGAAGGCCTTCTAGAATAGGAAAGAAAAAGATAGGGCTTAGGGTTTAGTCAAGAAAAAATTGATCGATTAGCTAATATTAATGATGCTGCAGGTCGTGGACTTAATCTCCCAAAAAGCGGAGGAGGTGGTTATACTCCTTCTAAAAAAGTTTCTAAAGGTCTTGGAAAGAAAGCTCTTAAGTATGGCGCAGGTGCTGCTGTACTTGGAGGGGCTGCTTATGGAGGTTATAAATATCTTTAGGGAAGAAAATAGAAGAGCTATACTAGATATGACGATAGCGATATCTTGAAGCAAACAAAAGATTCTGATATTTTAGCTGAAAAGAAAAGATCTAATACTGGTTCTTATCTTGGAGCACTCGGAACAGCAGCAACTGGTGCTGCAGCAGGTGCAACTATAGGAGGAGCTATTGGTGCTTTTAGGGGCTTAAGAAGAGGTGGTAAAGGCTTTATTGGTGGAATGAAAACTGGTGGAGCCAAAGGAGCTCTTGCTCTTGGTGCTATCAGCGGAGTTGCCGCTCTTGCAGCTGGTCGTAAATAGAGAGACGATAATAGATTCTATAATAAACGACTCGCTTATGCTTAGCAATAGGCTCGTCGTAGAGAGCAGAGAGATTGGAAAAATAATATGACTAATAGAGTAAGTTATACTTATTAAATTATGGACACAGATTTATTTTCTTCAGATTCATTTAAGAAATAGGTTTTGGAGTCGGAGGGAATAAATTGTGAAGAAGATGATTTTAAAA
>JAEEGL012286374.1_pt1 | contig 23585 bp, 18 predicted proteins | sample 9134231 | NCBI WGS metagenome assembly JAEEGL01 (sample SAMN16246548, study PRJNA631951) | gut metagenome | biome: gut microbiome; feature: rumen; material: fiber-attached | host: Bos | place: Iran: Karaj | collected 2018-10
CGGAGAAATAGTCATGTACTGCACCTGCGAAGATGGTACCAAAGGTGATCCAAAGGAACACGATAGGACCCCACTCCGCACCGGTCAGAGCACCGAAGATCGGGCCAAGTCCGGCAATGTTCAAAAGCTGGATCATGAACAGTTTCCACTGTGGCAATACAACGTAGTCAACACCATCGTTGATGGTCACAGCAGGTGTGTCTCGGTCATCCGGTCCAAAGGTGTTCTCAACGAATTTACCGTATACGAAGTAGCCACCAATCAGAATCGCAAGACAAAGAAAGAAACTAATCATAACTTTCACCCCCTCATGGATGTGTAGTTTTTTGCCCGCGCCCCTTGGACAAAGGCACGAACCCCCTTGCTACACACAATTATAGAACTCCCGCTTTTGTGAATCAAGACTACAAAAGGTATAAGTTTTATATTTTTTTTGTATAATATGCCCAATTATTTCCCGGCAGCTTCCAGTGCCTCCCGGATCGCCGTAAATGCGGGCTTGGGTTCGTAATTTTCATCAAAGATACGGGAATTGGTGGTGTCTCCCTTGCGATAATGATCCACCAGACCAAACAGCGTCACGTTGGTGATGTTGGCCGGGCCGCCTCCTGCTTCATCTTCCTCACACAGCATTTTGAAGATCCAGCCGTAGGTATCCGCCTGCTTTTTAAACTGTGCTTCCGTTTCCTGATCCACTCCCACGGACAGTTCCGTAATGTGGATCTCCAATCCCAGGGTTGCATACCGTTCAATGGCTACGCGGATGGTCTTTTCTCCGGGCCAGTCCATGCCCCAGTATCCCTGCATGCCAAGGCCGTCGATCAGATCCTTTTCCTTCAAAGACTCCACGAGGCTGTAAATGCCGTCGATCTTGGGAGACTGGAAGGTGTTGTAATCATTATAGAAAAGCTTCACATCCGGATCTGCGTACTTTCTCGCAAAGGTGAAGGCAGCTTCCACATAATCGGGGCCGATGGTGGCATACCAGGGGTTCACGTCTTCTCCGCACATGGTACGACACTGGAAGAAGCTCTCCGGGTCCGCGCTGTCGGGATCCACCGCTTCGTTTACCACATCCCAGCAGTAGATCACGCCGGGATATTCGGTCTGTACGTGGTCAAGCAACTGTGCAATGTAGCTTTCCATGCGGAACAGCATGGTCTCTTTGTCCACGAATTCTCCCTCGGAAGAATATCCTTCTTTGAAGAACCAGTCAGGCGCCTGGGTGTGCCATACAAGAGTGTGTCCCCGCATCTTCATCCCATTTTCCTGACACCACTCCAGCGTAGGATCGATGGACCAGAAATTCAGTGCCGGTGCACCGTCCCCGTCTGTCAGGTTCTTCTGGGAACCCATTTGGTCCAGGATATATCCGCTCTTCATCAGGTTCGTCATGGTGCAGCTGTTAAAGTGCTTTGCAGACAGTTCCATGTACTGCGGGATGTTCAGGGTCTGATTATCCAAAGTACTTCCGTTGATGCCAACTCCCAGGGTAAAATAGTCCGCCGCCAGGTCTTTCAGGGCGCCGTCCCAGGCTTCCCCCGCCTCGGTTTCGACCTCCGCCTCGGCTGCAGTCTCATCTTCGACCACGGTCACTGTCAAAACGGCGGTCTCTGTCTCTACGTTCTGTACGGTTTCCGTTGCCGTCTTGTCTGCGTTTCCACCGGTACTGTTCTCGTTTGCTCCGCTGCCCATCCCGCAGCCTGCTGCCACGATCATGGCTGCCGTCAGGACTCCCATCAGGGTAAACTTCCTCTTCATGTGTTTCTTCCTCTTTTCCTGTTCTTACTTGATTTTCCCCTAAAACTTTCCCATTATAAAACAAAAACCGGCTGCGAGACCGCAGTCGGTTTGCTTTGTTCTTCTTATATTTTGCCGTTTTCGTTTATACGGCTGTGTCTTTCCTTCCGGTTTTCCGATAGCCGGTGTACTCGGACGTGTGAAGTGCGGCATTTGCCATCTCTGTCATGTCCGCTGTGGGAGACTTGGTGTCCCTCAGAGAATAAGGGATCCCCAGTTTTTCATATTTCTCGATGGCCATTCCGTGATAAGGAAGGACCTCCACCCGTTCCACGTTTTCCAGTGTGGAAATAAAGCCGTGTAGTTCTTCCAGTTTTCTCTGATCATCATTGATCCCCGGAACAAGGACATGACGGATCCATACGGGCTTTCTCCGATCGGATAAATACTTTGCCATCTTCAGGATATTTTGATTGGTTTTGCCGGTCAGGGAGATGTGGTCTTCTTCCGCAAAGGCCTTCAGATCCAGCAGGAACAGATCCGTCACCGCAAGGAGTTTGTTGAATCTCTCCAGGTATTCAGGATCCGTGGAAAAAGGTTCTCCTGCAGTATCCAGACAGGTGGATACCCCATCGGCTTTGGCGCGGGTGAAAAGTTCCGTGACAAATTCCATCTGCAGAAGCGGCTCTCCGCCGCTGACGGTGATGCCGCCTTCCTTTTTCCAATAGGTGCGGTATCTTCTTGCTTTTGCATAGGCTTCTTCCGGTGTGAGGGCCATACAACCGATCGCTTCTGCCTCGATCTTATCCGCGCAGAGTCCCCAGGTCTCGGGGTTATGACAATATTTGCATCGCAGTCTGCAACCCTGCAAAAAGAAGATAAACCGGATCCCCGGCCCGTCCACGGAACCGAAGGTTTCCGTATTGTTGATAAATCCTGTCATGGCGTCACCGCTCCTTATCCGGGAAAACCCGGGTCCTTCCGGGCCCGGGTGAAAACAACAGGTTTACAGAGACGTATGGAATGTACGGTTGATCACATCCAGCTGCTGTTCCTTCGTGAGGTCAATGAACTTCACGGCATAGCCGGATACGCGGATGGTGAAGTTTGCGTACTCGGGTTTCTCGGGATGTGCCATGGCATCTTCCAGTTTCTCTCTGCCAAACACGTTCACGTTCAGGTGATGTGCCTTCTGGTCAAAGTAACCGTCCAGAACCGTTACCAGTTTTTCCTTGCGCTCTTCTTCATCGTGTCCCAGAGCGGAAGGGTTCATGGTCTGGGTATTGGAGATACCGTCCAGCGCCCACTCATAAGGAAGCTTTGCAACAGAGTTCAGGGATGCCAGCAGACCGTTTTTCTCTGCATGGTAGCTGGGGTTTGCACCGGGTGCAAAAGGAGTCCATGCTCTTCTTCCGTCGGGCAGGTTACCGGTGTATTTACCATAAACCACGTTGGATGTAATGGTCAGGATGGAAGTGGTAGGCTCGGAGTCTCTGTAGGTGTGGCGTTTCTTGATGTCCTTTAAGAAGGTCTTAAGCAGCCATACGCCGATCTCGTCGGCACGGTCATCATCATTTCCGTATCTGGGGAAGTCTCCCTCGATCACGTAATCTTCTGCCAGACCGTTCTCACCGCGGACCACCTTTACCTTTGCGTACTTGATGGCGGACAGGGAATCAACCACGTGGGAGAAGCCGGCAATACCGGTTGCGAAAGTACGTCTCACATCGGTATCGATGAGGGCCATCTCGGCAGCTTCATAATAATATTTGTCGTGCATGTACTGGATCAAGTTCAGGATGTTCACATACAGACCTGCCAGCCAGTCCAGCATTACTTCGTACTTCTTCATCACTTCATCGTAATCCAGATACTCGGAAGTGATCGGTGCGTATGCAGGTCCCACCTGAGTGCCGTACTTCTCGTCCACACCGCCGTTGATTGCGTAAAGCAGACATTTTGCCAGGTTTGCTCTGGCGCCGAAGAACTGCATCTCCTTACCGGTCTGGGTTGCGGATACGCAGCAGCAGATGGAGTAATCATCTCCCCAAACAGGCTTCATCACGTCATCGTTCTCGTACTGAACAGAGCTGGTGTCTACGGAGATCTTCGCTGCATAGTTCTTGAAGTTCTCGGGCAGATTGGAAGAGTACAGAACCGTCAGGTTGGGTTCGGGAGAAGGTCCCATGTTCTCCAGTGTGTGGAGGAAACGATAGTCGTTCTTGGTGACCATGCTTCTGCCGTCTACGCCGATACCTGCAACTTCCAGGGTCGCCCACACGGGATCGCCGGAGAACAGTTCGTTGTAGCTCTGGATTCTTGCGAACTTCACCATTCTGAACTTCATGGTCAGATGATCGATGAGTTCCTGTGCCTCTGCTTCCGTCAGAGTTCCGTTTCGCAGGTCCCTCTCGATATAAATATCCAGGAAGGTGGAAATACGTCCCACGGACATCGCCGCACCGTTCTGGGTCTTAACTGCTGCCAGGTAACCGAAGTACAGCCACTGAACAGCTTCTTTCGCATTCTTGGCGGGGCCGGAGATGTCGTAGCCATAGCTTTCCGCCATCTTCTTCATGCCTTCCAGCGCACGGATCTGCTCTGCCAGTTCTTCTCTCTGGCGGATCACAGTATCGGTCATGGTGCCGTCGCCGCAGTTTGCCTTGTCTTCTTTCTTCCAGGCGATCAGCTGGTCGATACCGTAGAGGGCCACTCTTCTGTAATCGCCCACGATACGGCCTCTGCCGTAGGTATCGGGCAGACCGGTGATGATGTGGGTGTGACGGGCAGCCTTCATCTCATCGGTGTAAGCATCAAACACAGCCTGGTTGTGGGTCTTGTGATATTCGGTAAACACCTTGTGAAGATCGGGATCGGGCTCGTAGCCGTACATCTTCAGGGCTTCTTCCGCCATCTTGATACCACCGTAGGGCATGAAAGCTCTCTTTAAGGGTTTATCCGTCTGGAGTCCCACGATCTGCTCCAGATCTTTCATGGACTCGTCAATGTAGCCGGGGCCGTAGGAAGTGAGGGAAGATACGATCTTGGTCTCTTCTTCCAGCACACCGCCGTTTTCACGTTCCGCTTTCTGCAGTTCCTGAAGTCTTCCCCATAATTTATCCGTTGCCTGCGTGGGGCCGCAAAGGAAACTCTCATCACCGTCGTAAGGGGTGTAGTTGCTCTGGATAAAGTCACGCACGTTGCACTCTTCTCTCCAAAGCCGTCCTTCAAAACCATTCCAGCAGTTTTCGTTTACCAGCATTGCAAGTCCTCCTTGAGCATTTCGTTTGTTTCTACTTCATCTTGTGTCTTTGGTTTTGGAATCACAATATCTTGTACTCCGAAGCCGACGCCACGCTTACAAAGATACCATATTGTCAAGGAGGATGTAAATATACAAATCAGAGAATTTTCGAAGAATTTCGGCCCATTCTTCGGGAATAACATGAAAAGATCCCAAGCAGCATAAAAAAAGAAAGCCGGTTGGCTTTCTCCTTTTAATGTATGCCAATGAGACAGATAGGTTCCGCTTTTCCCGGTACTCCGATCCGGGAAACCAGGCTTTGCAGATCCGGAAAGTTTTCCATAACCCCTGCATTGTGCGGCCGGAAAGAAACGGCCTTCCCGTCATGTCGGACGGTGATACAGATGGTGTGGATCATATCTCTGAGGCTGCGCTTTTTGTTGTAAAAGGTCAGGATCATCACTTTGGAATGGCTCGCGATCCTGTCATACTGGGACTTGTTGGAGGTCAGGAAAACATGGTATCCCTTCTCTTTTAAAAATGCAGCCAGAGCCTGGGGCGCCGTGCCGAACTGGCCCGCATGCATGACCCCTTTTTCTTCCATGCTCCGGATCAGTTCCGGCAGCGCATGCAGATGCGTTCCCGAAGGATCCAGGGCGTTCAGCGCATTGTACAGGGCTATGACTTCACAGCCGCAATAGGAAAATGGGCAAACACCGAGTTTCATGTCATCGAACCGATTCTGATGCTCGATAAAGCCGCCGTCCAGAGCAATGTCCGTCAGATGATCCTCAAATCTCTCCCGGTTGACCGCCAGGTTTTTCTCCATGCATTCTTCTTTGGAGAACTTTTGGAACCGGTACCCCTTATCCACAGGAAGCGTGACCCATTGGCCACGCTCCGCCGTTTTCGACATGATCTTCAAAACTCCAAGTAAGATGTTATGTCCCACTGTTTTACTCCGTGTAGCTTTCCGACCAGTGTTTCTGGTTATACAGGTCGGTAAAGACGTAAGTCATCCGCGTATCTCCTTCCGGCAGAAACATGTTGGTGATGACGATGTCTTCGCCTACCACCATCTGCTCGCCCAGAAGGAAACTGTCCTCAAAGGTTCCGTCGTAGGAATAATAATCGCAGAGGAAATCGATGGTGTCGCCCATCTGCAGTTCTCCGTCCGCTTTCGCAGCCATTTCCGTTTCACCGTCTGCGTAATCGGCTTCATACCCCACGATTTGTCCCTTGGGATGTCTTGTATCAAAGACCACGATCAGTCTGGAACGGTTACCGTTTACCAGCGCGGGGATGTAACCGGTGATCACTTCCCCTTCTTCCGTCTCTGCCGTATCCAGATGGTAGTAAGCCACGATCTGGGCATTCACGGAAAGCCAGGTTCCGTCGGTATCGGCAATCAGGTTTCCGTCGTTGTCAAACGTGTAGAGGTTATCCATACCAAGATCGATATACCCCTGGCCGTCATCGTAGAAAATGTTCTGGTCGACGCGGCTCACCAGTTTCCACTGCTCATCCGGCAGATGGATGCAAAGCTTTCCTTCGCTGTTCTGACTCCAGGTCAAGAGAGATCCGTCAAACTGGTTTGCTCCCACGTAAGAAGCCATCTCTTCGGTAGAAAGGCTCTTCCCCGTAAAGAAGGAAGTATTTGAACCGGAAAGACCTTCGATGGTACCGAAATTTCCGCCAAGGAAGGAAGTCAGGAGTGATCCGATCATCTCATCTCCCAGAATGCCGCCGGAAGAAAGTCCGGAACCCGACAGGGAGGAGAAAGGAGATGCATAGGAAGATCCGCCTGCTACGACCTGTCCTGCGGTCTCCATGCTGGCAAATGCCTTGATGCAATCGGCGTAAGACTCATCCATGCCGATGGCATCGTAGGTGTTTACCGCATTATCCACATAAGAAGTACGCTGATACGGGAAGTAAATGGAGATCCCGTATGCGTTGGTCATGCCCACACTGGTACGGTTATATTTCACCGCGCCTTTAATGGCACTTGCCAGGTCTTTTCCTTCGGCGGTGCCCATGTTCTCCGCAAGATGCACCAGGTCAACCTGATCGATCTTGGAAGAAGTTGCAAACTCACGACAGCCGTTTCTTGCGGAAGATACGGTCTGATACTGTTTGTCCGTGATCAGTTTGCTCACGGACTTGGAGAAATCCGAAAGTTCCGAAGGAACAGTTGCGGAAAGTTCAGCCAGATCGATGACGGAAAGGGTGGTCTTCTGGCCCTGACACTTGGTGGCACAGGTATCCACGAAGTCATCCACGATCATCTGTCCCACCCGGATGGTGGGCATGGATGTATCTGCCGCATACTTTGTCAGCCAGTTGGTGTAATACCAGCCGACACCGGGCTCCGTTTCTTCCGATGCAATGAGATAGTCCGCAAACTCATCCAGCATCAATGCCGTTTCCATGGTGGCCATGAGGCAGGCATCAAATCCGATAAAGTCAAAGGTCACGCCGCCATCCGTCAGGGCCTGTTTGATCCCCGCCAGGTTCATACCGCCGGCGTTTTTGTGCTTTTCATCATACCCGTATCCGCTGACGGAACCACCGCCGTGATCCCAGAAGATCAGGTTCATACGGTTTGCGGGGAACTTCTCTGCTCCCCATTTGATAAAGGACGACAGGGTCTTTGGATCCGTCATGGTCTTGTCCCCGTCATCGGGCACCAGGCATTTGATCCCGCCGCTCTGGATCTGGTAGATCTGGTTGACGCTGCTGCTGATGGCGCTGGTCTTCCAGCCTTTGCAGCCGCCGGTGTAAACGATGATGTTCAGATCATCGGATAACGTGGCCTTTGCCATCTCCGTCAAGTCCGCGGTAGCCATGCCACTGCGGGACTCTAAGTCAGTACCGCACATGTACACCAGGATCGTTACCTTGTCATCACCGTTTCCGGCGATCACGGTACGTTTTTCTCTGGCGGAAGAAGCAACGGAAGTATCCAGTTTTCCGGTGTTTGCCTTCCCGCTCCATCCCATGGCGGATGAAGATGAGGACGCCCCTCCGAACAGGGATGCCAGATCCAGCATGCTGCTGCCCGTGGAAACACTCTGGCTGCCCGTGGTCGTGGTCCCGCCGTCTCCCGTGGTGGACGTATAACCCGCAGGAGCTGTTTCGGAAGAAGATCCGCCTCCCAGAATTCCGGAAAGGCCTGCACCGCCGCCTCCCAGCAAAAGAAGGATCAGCGGGATCACGAATTTCAAAAGACTTCCGCCTCCTGCCGCTCCTCTTACCTCTCCGTTTCCGGCACTGGTTGTCCCGGACCCGGAAGCTGCCTGATGAACTGCAGGCTTCGGCTTGTCAAAGCCACCCGCATTTCCGCTTCCTACAGGGCCGCTGCCGGTTCCTTCACCGCGACGGTGAAGACTGCCGGTCTGGGCCGTTACATCTTTTTCTCTCCCCTTGGGTCTGTTCTCCATAATGGCCCCCAGTCAATTCCCACGGCCTTTACTGCTGTGGCATCTCGTACATTTTCTTCCAGTCCGCCAGACGGTCGATAAGATCGCCGTAGGTCTGCAGATTATCCGTCAACACCGGTGTGGTGGCAACAGCAAAAGCGGACAGATCCGGATAGTTCACCTGCATGCCCTGCTCGATGAGCTTGTCCACCAGTTCTTCCGTCTGTTTTCTGTTCAGTTCCCGGTCTGCCTGCGCGGATGCAGCAGCTGCTTCCTGCACGATCTGCTGCTGCTCCGGCGTCAGTTTCTGCCAGGCGCTTTCGGAAATGGTAAAGCACATGCCGGAATAAATGTGATTGGTCACCGACAGGTACTGCTGTACCTCATACAGTTTGTTGTTGTAGATCACGGGAATGGGATTTTCCTGTCCATCGAAATCCCCTCTCTTTAACGCCTCATAGACTTCGTTGAAGCCAAGGGGTTTGGGGTTTGCACCGATGGCCTTCATGGCTGCCATGATCACCGGGTTCTCCGGTGTCCGGATCTTTAATCCCGTAATGTCTTCCGGGCTTGTTATGGGCCGCACGTTGTTGGTCACGCAGCGGAACCCATTGCAGTAATGAGCCAGCACCCTCATGTTGTCATCTAACAGTTCTTTCTCCACGGATGCTTCCACGTTACTGTCCATGAACGCCCAGGCTTCGTCGAAATCCCTGAACTGGAAAGGAAGGGCGGAAATACCCATCTTCGGCTCATATTTTGCAAAGTTGGAGGCATCGGTGATCACAATATCCACCGAACCGTTATCTTCCGCCAGGGATGTGATCAGCACTTCATCCGCACCCAGCTGTCCCCCGGGGAAAACCTGTGCTCCCAGCTTTCCGCCGCTCTTTTCAAGGATCTCATCCGCAAACTGCTGTGCAGCCACGGCTCTGGCGTCTTCGCCGCTGGTGGAGATACCGATCTTTAAAACCGTATCCGCCTGTACCGTGATCTCATCGATCTTCGTATGCTTTTTACCACAGCCCACAACTGCCGAAAACAGCGCAATTCCCAGGCAGAGTAAAACGATTTTTTTCATATCAAAAGAACCTCTTTTCACACAATATTTCCGTTTTTATATTTTAACACTTTTTACAAAAAAGTGCAGATGTCATTGATCTTTCAGGCACACATGGACAGACGGAAAGTCTTTTTCCACCATCTGATCCAAGAACCCGCACAGTTTTGCGGGATGATATCCCCACACGTTGGCTGCCAGGTTCGCATGGTTTTCCCCTTCTCGGGGATTTTTGTTTTTGCTGTGAAGATGCCCGTGCAAATCAAAAAGCCAGGGCAGGTTATAAACCGGCTCATGGCTCAGCATCAAGTGTTCACTGATCAGGAGCGGTCCGGAATATACTTCGTCAAAGACTTCCGTATACTGCTCCATCTTTTCCGGTTCATCGTGATTTCCCATCAAAAGGACTTTATACCCTGCCCGGATCCGACTGGCAAACGAAAGGTCTCCCACATCTCCCAGGCAAAGAAAGGTATCATCCTTTCCCATGGTCTCATTCAGGATCCGAAGCTGTTCTTCGGGAGTTATCCAGTCTGGATCCATGGAAAGCCTGTCCGGATCCGCAAAATGCGGATCCGACAGGATATATACTTCTCCTTTTTCAAACCATTTGCGAAAAGGAGGATAAATGTTCCATTCTTCTTTGATCTTCATCTTACTTGCCCAGACGGATCATGTTCCAGCTCTTTGCAGGCAGGATGCTTACCAGTTCACCCCCCGCGATCTTGGAGTTCTTCACTGCAACGTTCTTTACGTTGTCGGGCTTCTTCTCGGTATTCACCGCTTCCAGATCTTTGTGGGTCACTACCTGGTGTTCGATGACTTTATAGCCCTCAAACTGACGCAGATCCAGAGAAACTTCAAAATCATCGTCCATGTTCTTGTTCACGGCAAAGATGGTCAGGGTCTCTGCTTCTTCGTCCTTGATCACAACGCTGTCAATGTAAGGCGCAAAGCCGTACTTGGACTCATAGCCTGCAGACTTCACAACCGTGTTGAGGACGGTTCCTCTGCCGTATCTGCTGGCCTGCATATAAGGATAGAAAATGGTCTGTCTCCATGCTCCGGTGTCGGAAGTCATGATGGGTGCGATCACGTTCACCAGCTGAGCCAGGCAGGCGATCTTCACACGGTCTGCGTGACGAAGAAGAGTGATCATCATGGAACCTACAAGAAGAGTATCCGCGAAGTTGTAAACATCTTCCAGCTGATGAGGATGCTGTACCCACTTCTTCAGTTTCTTATCCTGCTCGTTGGAGTGATACCATACGTTCCACTCATCGAAGGACAAGTTGATCTGCTTTTTGGAATGCTTTACGGCCTTCACGTAATCGCAGACGGAAACCACGGCGCTGATGAAGTTGTCCATGTGAACGCTCTTTGCAAGGAAGTCTGCCCAGTCGTTGTGGTCGGGGCCGTAGTACTGATGCAGGGACACGTAATCGATGGTGTCGTAGCCTTCTTCGAGAACGGTGGATTCCCACTTACCGAAGGTGGGCATATCCAGGTTGGAGGAGCCACAGGCCACCAGCTCGATATTGGGATCGATCCACTTCATCATCTTACCGGCTTCATTGGCTACCCGGGCATATTCCTGCATGGTGCGGTGACCCATCTGCCAGGGGCCGTCCATCTCATTCCCCAGGCACCACAGTTTGATGTTGAAAGGATCCTTGGCACCGTTCTTGATACGCATATCACTGTAATACGTACCGCCCTTGATGTTGGTGTACTCGATGACATTCTTTGCATCCTCGATCCCTCTGGTACCCAGGTTGATGGCGTACATGGTCTCGGTCTTAGCCTGCTTTGCCCACTTTTCGAATTCGTGAAGACCGAATTCGTTGGTCTCGATCACGCCCCATGCGGGATCAATGCGGTGAGGTCTCTTTGCTACGGGACCCACACTGTCTTCCCAATGGAAGCCGGATACGAAGTTACCGCCGGGATAACGCACCACGGGAACATCGATCTCCCGGATCAGATCCAGGGTATCTTTCCGGAAGCCGTTCTTGTCCGCAAACTTATTGCCGGGCTGGTAAATACCTTCGTAAACTGCTCTTCCCAGATGCTCGATAAAGGAACCGAAGATCCTTTTATCTACCTGTCCCACTTCGATGTTGCGGTCTACATGAATACTTGCTTTCTGAGCTTTCTTTGCCATATTTTTCCTCCTGATCATAACGATCAAATATTGATATGATAAATCATTTTATAATCCGATTTCCGGATGAGCTTCCAGGTATGCATCCGCGGTCCGCACCGTTTCCATTGCATCCGCACAGTATGCGTCGGCACCGATCATGTCGGCATATTCCTGGTTGAGTACTGCGCCGCCCACCATGACATAGGCATCCACTCCCGCTTCCCGAAGGGCCTTGATGGTGTCCGCCATGCTGGCCACCGTTGTCGTCATCAGAGCGCTTAACCCGATCATGTGCACATTCTCCCGGATAGCGGTTTCCACAACCACCTCCGGCGGCACATCTTTTCCGAGATCGATGACATCATAGGAATAGTTTTCCAGCAGCACCTTCACGATGTTCTTGCCGATGTCGTGGATATCGCCCTTGACGGTGGCGATAATGTACTTTGCTTTTTTCTTTTCTTCACTGCCCGGTGGCATCTTGTCCCGGATCACGGAGAAGCAGGCTTTTGCCGCCTCTGCACTCATCAGGAGCTGTGGCAGAAACAGGGTTCCTTTTTCAAACCCTTTGCCCACGATATCAAGAGCGGGTACCAACTGCTCGTTGATCAGTGCAAGCGAGTCTTCTCCCCGTTCCAGAGCTTCCAGGGTAAAGGCTGCCGCCTTTTCCTTCATGCCCTTGACGATGCTGTTCTGCAGAGGGGATATCCCGTCTTTTGAAGCAGTGGCGGTTCCTCCTGCATTCTGCGCAGCCGTTGCCGCACCGCCTGCGGTGGCCGGAGAGCCCATCTTCATCGCTTCAACAACTTCCTTGCTCGCAGCGACAGGAAGTGCCACGGTCTCTCCGTAACTTTCGATAAAGCTCATGCATTGCTGATCAAATCCGTGAAGTGCAAGATAGGTATCATAAACCGCCTTCATGTTGTCCGCATTGGGATTGATGATGCCGGCGCTCAGGCCGTTCTCCAACGCCGCCGCGTAAAAGGTGGTATTGATCAGATCTCTTCTGGGAAGTCCGAAGGATACGTTGGAGACCCCCAGGGTGGAACACATGTGCAGTTCATCCCGGATCCTTCTTACGGTTTCCAGCGTAGTTGCTGCCGCATTTCCGTCCGTGGATACTGCCATGACAAGCCCATCCAGCACCAGATCTTTTTTGTCGATGCCGTAGGTCGCCGCGGTTTCGATGATCCGCTTTGCAATGGTCAGTCTCCCCTCGGATGTTGTCGGGATCCCATCTTCATCCAGAAGAAGGCACACCACAACGCCTCCGTACTTTTTCACCAGCGGGAACACGGCTTCCATGTTTTCCTTTTTCCCGTTGACGGAATTGACCATGGGCTTCCCGTTATAGATCCGAAGTGCTCCCTCCATGGCTCCGATGTCCGTGGTGTCGATCTGCAGCGGAAGCGGTGTTACCCCCTGCAGGGCAACCACCGTCTTTTTCAGCATGGCGGGCTCATCGATCTCCGGCAGTCCCACGTTCACATCCAGGATGTGGGCTCCGTGTTCTTCTTCGGAAACACCCTCATTTAAGATGTATTCCATCCTCTCTTCCCGAAGGGCCGCTTTCAATTTCGGTTTTCCCGTGGGGTTAATGCGTTCCCCAACGATCAGAGGCATCTTACCAAGTTTCACGGACCGCATGCCCGAGCATACCACCGTGTTGTTTTTCTTTGTTCCCGGTATGGTCTTTTTATCCGCAAAGGCCTTTTTCAACGCGGCGATATGGGCAGGAGTTGTGCCGCAGCAGCCGCCGATGTAGGTAACACCGGGACAATCTTTTAAGATCTCTTCCATCTGCCGGACAAAATCTTCCGGTCCCACTTCATAATATGTTTTTCCCTCCGGGGTGCTCTTGGGCAGTCCTGCGTTGGGATTGATAATAAGAGGTATGGAAGCTTCCTCGCTGAGTTTCCGGATGATGGGTTCCATCTGATCCGGGCCAAAGCCGCAGTTGATCCCGAGAGCATCCACACGAAGGCCTTCCAGCAGCGCCGTTACCCCTGCAGGATCCGCTCCCGTCAGGAGTTTTCCGTTTTCTCCGAAGATCACCGTGGCAAGGACGGGCAGATCGCAGTTTTCTTTTGCTGCAAGGACTGCCGCCTTTAACTCATAGGTATCGCTCATGGTCTCGATGGCGATCACGTCCGCACCGGCCTCTGCGCCGATCCTCACTACCTCCGCATACACGGAGACCGCATCTTCAAACTCCAGATCTCCCATGGGAGCAAGAAGTTTTCCCGTAGGGCCAAGGTCCAGAGCTACATAGGCGTGCCGTTCCGGATGTTCCTTCAGGTAAGCATCCCGCTCTTCGATGGCATTTTGTACCCCGAGCCGTACCAGTTTTTCCACCGGATACTCGGAATCCGCCGGGAACTTCAGCCGGTTTGCTCCGAATGTGTTGGCGAGGATGATGTTGGCTCCCGCCTCTAAATACTGTTTGTGCAGGCTCTTTAGGACTTCCGGATGGTCCACGTTAAAGGTCTCCGGCAACACTCCCGTCTTTAAGCCGTGCTCCTGCAGGTACGTGCCGGTACCGCCGTCAAAGAAAATGAAACGGCCGCTTTCCAGGCACTCCCGTATAAATTCTTTCATGTATGTTCCTTTCGAATGTCAGTATTTCGGGTCATCAAGGTGAAACGGCCTCGTCACCGTTTCGGCAGATCCCGATCACTGCTGTCACAGACTTGCTGGGGATCATCATCTCGGAATCGCTTGCCTGGCAGATCCCCAGAAGTTTTCCTGCCTGCAGGGCATCCAGGACCGCTGCCTGATAGGACGTTCCGAAATCTCCAAATCCCGGGGAAAAACGGGGTCTTAAGGAGAGTCCTCTTTCTTTCAGCTTCCCAAGGATCTCTTCTTCAATGGCATCCAGGTAGCTTTCGATCAGCGCCGCCGATGCCGCCTGCAGCGCCAGCGCCTTTGTAATCTCCAGTTTGGAGTATCTGCGCAGAAGCACATCCACGGAGGCGGATAAGGTAGCCGCCACCAGGACCGTCTCCTTACATCCTCTTAGATTTCCGGCAAGATAGGAACTCTTTACGTCGATCCCGGAGATCGTCATATGATCATCCCCATCCGCTTCCCAGATCAGAGGATCGATCCGATAGACGGCAGACGGTGCCGCCGTCCTCTCAAGTTCGCGGATACAGGCTTCGATGATCTTTTCCGCTTCCGCATCGGGCTTTTGCCCGTTTTTATAACCCATGTACCGGCAGACTTCCCGCCTGGGGATCTCCACCTGTAGTTTTCCGATCCGTTCCATGTATCTTCCTGCTTCCCGGCTCACTTCATGATCTGCGACAGATTGGCCGCGATCCCTCTTGCCACTTCCGGCTTATTCATGGAATACACGTGGATGTGGTACACGCCGTTGGCGATCAGGTCGATGATCTGATCCGTTGCGTAGGCGATACCCGCCTGCATCATAGCGCCCGGGTCGGAGCCAAAACGATCCATCAGCGCCCGGAATCTTGCAGGGAACACACATCCGGAAAGTTCCACGGAACGCTTTGCGGACTTGGCGTTGGTGATGGGCATGATACCCGCACACACCGGTACCTCGATCCCCGCTTCCCGGATCCGGTACAGATAGTTGTACAAAATACTGTTATCAAAAAACATCTGGGTGGTCAGGAAGTCGCAGCCTGCATCCACCTTTCGTTTCAGGTTTTTGATGTCCTCATCCTTGCTGCCCGCCTCGGGATGTCCCTCGGGATAGCAGGCACCGCCGATGCACAGATCGGAGTTTGCCCTGATGTATTCCACCAGTTCATTGGCATGATGGAAGGCCACGTTTTCCGGAAGAGCGTCCATCCCTGCAGGCAGGTCTCCCCGAAGAGCCAGTACGTTTTCGATGCCGTGGGTCTTCATGTCCGCAATAGCGGTATCCACGCTCTCTTTTGTGGCTGCCACACAGGTTAAGTGTGCCAGGGAAGATACGTTGAAACGGTTCTTGATATCCGCAGCGATCTCCACGGTGTACTGTCTGTTGCCGCCGCCTGCTCCGCAGGTCACGCTCATGAAGGAAGGAGACAGGGCTGCGATCTCTCCTGCTGCCTGCTCCACACTCTGATAAAGATCCGCGCTCTTGGGCGGAAATACTTCAAATGATAAAGTCGGTCTGTTTTCCGATAATACGTCCTTGATCTTAGCCATGAACCAGGTCCTCCGAGTTAAGTAAAATGGTAAACGGTCCGTTGTTTTGAAGTTTCACATCCATATGTTCTCCGAACATGCCGTGCTGCAGATCCGGAAATTCCGTTCTGCACTGTGCAAGAACATATTCATAGAGTCTCTCCGCTTCTTCCGGAGATCCGGCATCCGTAAAACCGGGCCGATAGCCGTGTTTGCAGTCTGCATACAGCGTAAACTGGGAGATGATCAGGAGGTTTCCTCCCACATCTTTTAAAGACAGGTTGGTCTTTCCGTTTTCATCCGGGAAGATCCGAAGTCCCGTCATCTTTTTGATCATCTTGTCGGCGATGGCCTCGTTGTCGCCGTTCCCCACGCCAAGGAGGACAAGAAACCCTTTTCCGATCTTTCCGCAAATATCGCCGTTTACGGTAACGGAGGCTTCATCCACCCTCTGTATTACCATTTTCATAGTTGTTTTTTCTCCGTCGTTTTTTCGCCCGGGCTTTTGCCGGCAACATGATCCGGCCTTACAGTCCGTAAATCTCCGAATACTTCTCGGTAATGTATGTCAGGAAATCTTCCGGCGTAAACTCTCTTCCGGTGATATCCCGGATCCAGTCAGCAGGTGCAAGCCGGTCTGCCTTTTCAAAGACGTGCTCTTTCATCCAGGTGTTCACGGTAGCGAAGTCGCCCTTTTCGATGGCGCCCTCCACGTCGATCTCCTGCTTCATACGGTTATAGTACATGGCATTGTACATGTTCCCGATGGCATAGGTAGGGAAATATCCGAACCCGGAAGACCAGTGCACGTCCTGCAGAACACCCTCTCTGTCATTTGACGGCTCGATGCCAAGGTATTCTTTGTACTTCTCGTTCCAGCGTCTCGGTACCTCAGCGATGGGCAAAGTGCCGGCAACGATCTCCTTTTCGATCTCGTAGCGGATAATGATGTGCAGCGTGTACGTAAATTCATCTGCCTCCGTCCGGATCAGGGAAGGTTCCACAAGATTCAGTGCCAGATACAGTTCTTCTTCGGAAACATCCCCCATGACCTGCGGGAAGATCTCGCAGACCTTGGGGTAGATCAGGTGCACGAAAGCTTTGGATCTGCCGATCCGGTTCTCATAAAAACGGGATACGGATTCGTGCATGCCCAGGGTCTTGTAATACTCAATAAAATGATCGTAGTTCTCCCGAGGCTGAAGTTGTTCAAATAAAGCATGTCCTCCTTCGTGGATGATGGAGTACATGGAAGATAAGAACATGGTGGGATAATAATGAGTGGTCACACGGATGTCATCCCTTGCCATACCGTTTGTGAAGGGATGCTCGGAGGTGGTGTAAGCGCCTCTTGTAAAATCAAATCCCATGAGGTCCAGCAGATAATCGGACATTTTCTTCTGCTGTTCGTCCGTCACTTCTCTGCAGAGGAAGTCGGTACGGATGGTCTTGCCGCTCTTCATGATCTTCCAAAGAAGGGGAACCAGAACCTCTTTGCACCGCTCAAAGGTCTCATCCAGACGGTTTGAGGTCATACCCCGCTCATAGTCGTTGAGCATCTTGTCATAAACAGAGTACCCTTCTTCTTCGGGATCGGGCTCCCGCAGGGCAATGCTTTCTTTCCCCGCCTTGTCCACTGCTTCCAGAGACTCTGCAAACAGAGAAAAATCGGATGCCTTTCTTGCTGCGGTCCAGTCCACGAACGCTTTGTTATAGACCAGAGAAAACTCCATCTGTTTTTCCGGTGTAATGTTCTTGGTCCGCAGATAATCCCGGTGGAGCTGCACCGCCTGCACGCGGTCGAACTCATCCAGTTCCTCCCGGTTTTTGTACAATGTCTCCGCTGCAGCAATAAACTTCTCATCCTTCTGCAGTTTGAAAGCTTCATTGGATAAGAAGGATGCCACCTCTCCTTGGGCTTCCATCCCCTGTTCGGGACAGATGGTCTCCATATCGTAATTTAATACGCTGCAGGCATGCTGGTACTTCTCCTGGAGAGTCAGTACCTCCGTTACGGTCTCAAGCGCTTTCTTTGTTTCTTCTGTCATGGTGTTCTCTCTTTTCGTTTTCTTATTTTCCGGATCCGGCTTACGCTTCCACTTCCGCGATCAGTTCGATCTCGATGGTGGCATCCATGGGCAGCTGGTTTACGCCCACTGCGGTCCTGGCATGCCGGCCGTCTTCTCCGAAGATCTGGAACAAAAGCTCGGAGGCTGCATTCACAACAATATGCTGCTGGTCGAATCCGTTAGCAGTCGCCACAAACGCCTGGACCTTCACGATCCGTTTTACTTTATCCAGGTCGCCCACCTGCATCTTCAGCGCCGCACAGGCATTTAAGACACAGATCCTTGCTGCCGCCTGGGCATCTTCCAGGGTACGCTCGCCTCCCACTTTTCCGGTGAATGCAAGTTTCCCGTCCTTTGTGGGGATCTGACCGGATACAAAACAAAGGTTTCCGGTCTGTACAATGGGCAGATACATGGCTGCGGGAACACTCATCCCCGGCAGTTCATAACCAAGTTCTTTGATCAATTCTTCTCTTTTCATAACTGTTTTTTCTCCTCATTTTTATACTTATGTTGTTTCCGGTTTGGGAATCAGAATATTTAACTCAAACCAGTTTTTGTCAAACTCGATATCCATATTACCATGATATTTCTCGATGGTGTATCGGATACTTTTGAGTCCGTAACCGTGATTTTGCTTATCCCGTTTGGTGGTCACGGGCAGTCCGTTTCGAAGCTTCACTTTCTGTTCGCTGTAGTTTCGCACCTGGATCATCACAAAGTTCTTTCGAGACGACACACTTAAATGGATCAGCCTCTTTTCCTCATCGGGAATGAGTGCTACGTTCTCGATGGCGTTATCCAGCGCATTTCCAAAGACGGTACACACATCCGCCACATGCATGAAATCCAGGAGACTTCCTTCCGCCACACAGGTGAGTTTGATCCGGTTGTTTCTGCAGGTCACGGTCTTTGCCGCGATCAGTACATCCAGCACGTTACTGCCGGTCTGCATCTCCGGCTTGTACGCATCCAGTTCCTGCTCTAACGAATCGATCCATTCTTCCCGCTGTTCCTTGGTCATCTCCGCCCGAAGCCCCGCGATCTGGTGCTTGAGATCATGGTACTTCATGTTGATCATGTCGAAGCTTTCCTGATAATATCGGTACTTGTCGTACTGGTTTTTCAGCACCGACTGGATCTGATTTAATTCTCTGGAAGTTTCCATCTCGCAGATCCGGCTCTGGTACACATACAGGATCATCAACCCCGCAAGATCCACCAGGGTGCGGATGTAAAACACATCTGCCGTCAGTTTTCCGGAGAAGGGTGTGTTCCGGACCACAAAGCTGAAGTTACTGAAGGAAAACACGGCAGCAGCAATGAGGATGGAAGCAAGGACTTCCCGGCCACGCAGTTCCAGCGACGCTACATCCTTGGACACATACTTCTCCATCTGATAAGCCGATGCGAACGTCAGCACATAGAACACGATCAGCACCAGGATCTTCAGCCACAGAAGATCCCAGCTGTTTCGCAGAAAGCAGTCAACCTGCCACTCCAGGGATGCAGCAAATTCCGCAAGAAGAAAGGCTCTGGCACAGTAATAGGCCAGCATCCTCTTTGGTGCTTCACACACCAGATAAAGAAAGGCGTACATGGAAAACACGGCAATGAGCATACAGGGAAACCACCACTGGATCCGCACATCCGCCGTCCATTGCAGAAAAGCGGCCAGTCCGATCAGATACCCTGCAGAGAGAACACAAAACCGGATACCCTTCACCTTCCGCTTCAGCACCAGGCAGTACACCACGCAGGCCAGCCACTCGGCAAGTGCCGTATAGATCCTGGGAATATCCTGATAGATCGTTGTTCCCACTTTTTTACTCCTTCGATAAGAAACGGTTTAAGGCTGTCATGAATTCGCTCTTCCGTGCCCGGCTGATCAGGAGTTTTTCTCCACCGATCAGGCAGCTTCCTTCTTCCACGCCGTCCACATAACGCAGGTTCACCAGATACCCTTTGTTGCTCCGGAAGAACCCCCGCTCTTCCAGCATATTTTCATAGTCGCTGATCTTTCCCCGGATCCGGATCTCTCCGTCCGTGGTATGAAAGGTCAGCTTATGGCCTTCGCTTTCGATAAAATACAGATCATCCAGAGGGACTTTCTTAATTCCCGCCGGAACATCCAGAGTCAGATGATCGGACCCTCTTTTTTTCACTCTGGAGACCGCCCGGTCCAGTTTCTGGGAAAAGGCAAAATAACTCACCGGTTTTAACACATAATCCAGTGCATCCACCTCGTATCCTCGGATGGCGTAATTGGTCATGTTGGTGATGAACATGATCACCACATCCCCGTCCAGTTTCCGGATCTCCTCGGCGGCGGTCATGCCGTCCATCAGGCTCATTTCGATGTCCATGAGGATGATGTCGAAGTTTCCCTGATAACCGCTTGCGATCTCGTCTCCATCCCGAAACTCCGTGATCCGGAAGGAATATCCGCTCTCGCCGGCAAACTTCTCAATATACTCTTTTAACTGGGAAGCATACAGTTCCTCGTCTTCCACGATGGCGATCTGATACATGTTAGGTTACGTCCTGTCCTTTGCCTTCCGGACACGCCGAAATGGCGGGTCACAATCCATTAAATTTTACCGTATTCTGACAGGAAAGACAAACTGTATCAATAAGAAAATGGGGGATTTTACCATGTTGCCATAGAATTCTTCCTACTTTATAATAATGTCGTTTTGAAATGATCAGGGCATATGCCCAAAAGGAGCTCTCATGCTGTTCAACTCTCAGGAATTTTTACTGTTTTTTCCTCTGGTGACGATCCTGTATTATCTGATCCCACATAAAAGAAGCCTGCGCACCTACATGCTGCTGGTTGCAAGCTATGTTTTTTATGGTTGCTGGAACCCGAAATATATACTGCTTTTGTTCGCCGTCACCCTGACCACCTACTTATCGGCACTGCTTCTTCAAAAAGTATCCGGAAGCGGTGCAAAGAAGGCTGTTCTGGCAAGCTGTATCACCTTTAACCTGGCGGTTCTTTTTGTATTCAAATATCTGGACTTTGCATGTCAGAACCTGGGCCTGTTATCCGGGTTCCTGCTCCATCGTCCGGTATCCCTTCCTTTGTTCAATTTGGTCCTTCCCGTGGGCATCTCCTTTTTCACCTTTCAGGCACTGGGCTACATCATTGACGTTTACCGGGGAGACATTCCGGCGGAGAAAAACTTTCCCCGCTATGCACTGTTTGTTTCCTTCTTCCCCCAGCTGGTAGCAGGTCCCATTGAGCGGTCCAAAAACCTGCTCCCCCAGTTTACGGAGAAGCATTCTTTTTCCTGGGACAACATCAAAGACAATTTTGTCCTGATCCTGTGGGGGTTCTTTTTAAAGCTGGTCGTTGCCGACCGGATCGCGATCTTTGTGGATGCGGTATATGCCGATCCGGAGAATTACGGCGGAGCATTTCTGATCATCGCATCGATCCTGTTTGCATTCCAGATCTATTGTGATTTCTACGGGTATTCCACCATTGCCATTGGTGCGGCCGGCATGATGGGCTTTCGGCTGATGAAAAACTTTGACGGTCCCTACCTTGCAACCACGGTTGCCGAGTTCTGGAAGAAATGGCACATCTCACTGACCAGCTGGTTCCGTGACTACGTTTACATTCCTCTTGGCGGAAACCGGAAGGGCAGGATCCGCACCCACATAAACCGGCTGATCGTGTTCCTGCTCAGCGGACTCTGGCACGGTGCCATGTGGACTTACGTGATCTGGGGAGGTTTGAACGGTCTCTATCTGGTGATCTCCAGCCTGCTTCTTCCGCTGAAGAAAAAACTGGTACGTGTTGTCGGTTGGAAAGAAGAGGCCACCGGAAATCATATCCTTCAAGCTGTTGTTACCTTCCTGCTTGTGGATATCACCTGGGTCTTCTTCCGGGCAAGGAGCCTTGACAAGGCGGTCTTCATCTTCAAGAGCATGCTCACGGAGCACAACTACTGGGTCCTGTTTGACGGCAGTCTTTACAAGCTTGGCCTTACATTACCCTCGTTCGTGGTGATGCTCATCAGCATCCTGCTTCTTCTGATGGTTGATCACCTGCACAAAAAAGGCATTCATTTCCGCACCTGGCTTTGGCAGCAGAACATCTGGATCCGCATTCCCGTGATCGTTCTTTTGATCCAGGTGATCATTATTTTTGGTATATGGGGAAGAGAATATGACCAAACGGCTTTCATCTATTTTCAGTTCTAAACCGGTAAAAAACATCATTGCGTTCCTGGTATTTGCGGCAGTGCTTCTTTGCTCCTTAAACTTTACGCAGAACCTGTTGATGAATAAAGCAAGCAGTGCCAAATATGAAATGTTCTACGAGCATCCGGATGACTATGATGTTCTGTTCTTCGGCTCCAGCAGAGTCATGTACGGCATCTCTCCGTATGAACTCTGGAATGCTTACGGGATCCGCAGTTATAACATGGCCCAGGAGGGAGAACCCTTCGCGGTTTCCTACTGGCAGTTTGTTAATGCCATGAAGTACTGCAATCCCAAGGTCGTCATCGTGGATACATCCCTGTTTGGATTTGTACCCTATACCCTGGATCAGGAAGCCAACGACCTGGGTGCGGCACACAAGTCCCTGGATCACATGAAATTATCTTTGGATAAGATCCGTGCAGTGCAAAACGTTGCCACACCTTCCGTATATGGAGAGCTTCTCTTTCCCATCTCTCTTTACCACAGCCGGTGGGAAAAATTGACCGAATACGATTTTGATTATCAGCCCAGTGCCACTCTGGGCGGCGAAGACCGGATGCGCTGGGAAACCTTTGAACGTCTGACCTGGCTGGATAACGAGCTGGCAGATCCGGAAGGGTTCAAGCCTGACCGGCTGCCTTTCAAGTCCATTATCGAAACCTGCCGGGAACGCGGCATCGATGTGATCTTTACTTCCATGCCCGCCTGCCGCATGAAGGCTGCCAATTATTATGTTCATCCCATGAATACGTTTGAAGAGTATTTAGATGAGCTGGATGTGCCTTTTTTGAACTTTACGAAAGATGACGAATTTCTCGACTACGACACGGACTGGGGTGATGAATCCCATCTGAACCCCAGCGGTTCAAGGAAACTTTCTCTGGAGATCGGAAAGTACCTGAAGGAGCACTACATTTTCAAAGATGACGATCCTGAGATTACCGTTCGTTGGCTGAACGGATATAACACTTATCTGGTCTGGCGTTTCAGCAAGTTAAACCAGGCACGGGATGAGCAGTGTGCCCCCGATTACCTCATGCTCCTTTCCGGAACAACGGATCTCGGAGCGGAGATCCGTGTGGATGATCCTTCGACCCTGGAGCGCCTGGGCGTTGCAACATACGTTTCGGCGCTGGATCCCGAGCAGTATCCTTTGATCGTCGATCCGTCCGTCCGGGGAATGACCATCACATTGAAAAATACAAAAGCAAATCTGGTTTTGGATACTGCGGTATTTCAATAATTTCAATTACTGATTTCCGTAAAAGGTTTTCTGCAGTCTCGTAAGTGCTTCCTGAAGAACGCTCCCCGGGCAGGCAACATTGATCCGCTGGAAACCTTCCCCGGCTTTTCCGAAGATTTTTCCGGAATCAAGCCACAGCCCTGCTTCGTGGATGATCTTCTCATCCAGTTCTTCCGTGGAAAGCCCGAGGCCTCGGAAATCCAGCCAGAGCAGATACGTGCCTTCCGGTTTTTGCAGTTTCACACCCGGGAGGCTTTCTTTTACAAAAGAAACCGTGAAGTCGATGTTCTTTTCCACATAGGC